>Ga0315904_10002615_pt1 | contig 27638 bp, 12 predicted proteins | sample LakEriMetagenome_6_FD_203529 | JGI IMG/M metagenome (GOLD analysis project Ga0315904, IMG submission 203529) | Freshwater fungal communities from buoy surface, Lake Erie, Ohio, United States - Buoy 12 MA120 | ecosystem: Environmental > Aquatic > Freshwater > Lake | place: USA: Lake Erie, Ohio...
GTTATAAATAAATAATTCCAACTGTTTATTATTCATCTTGCTAACCAATGCCTTCGGATTTCCCTGACTACAGGAGAAGTCAAAGTAATCGTAGCATTTGTACGATTGTCATTCTCCTCAATATCAAATCCATAATCTCCAAAATCTCCTTGTTGCTGGAAACAAAGCCAAAATCCTCTCTCTGAAACTTTTGATTGAAATCCAATAGCGGGAATAGACATACTTCCGCTTCGCTCTCTGCGTTATCTCCCAGACACTTTCCCCTATCATTATTCTGCTTTTGTCTAATGTAAGCCTGGTCGATTTTCGATCAATCAGCAAATTACTCCTATTTGGATCATAATGATTAACCCTTGCAGAAACATTAAGACCATTCATTGCTGTAGAAAGCCAAACGATCTGACAACTTCCTGGCAAAGAATACAATTGAATGGTTAATAACAACAGGGCTAATCTCATCTCTAAAAAATAAAATCAAAATAGATCTGATCTTACTGCAAAACACTAAACCAAGTAAATTAAGGGCATAAAAATCATATAACTGTCATACACTGTCATGCATCTAAAAAAACAAATTTTAACGATATTTTCAACCATAAATAACAGAACTTAGCTCACCTTTTTTCCTACAGATAATAAGGCAACTTAATCCGTTTCTGAATTACTAAAAATGATTTCTAATTTATTCTAAATGCGCTATTGCAATATTTTAGAAGGAAATTGTAACCCCGCTCTAAAACACTTTGAATGTTTCTTTTAAAATCTACCATATCAGATATAGATCTATTAGTTGGAAGACTTCATCCACTGCTTGTACATCTTCCTATTGGCATTTTAATGATATTGATTTTATTTGAATTTCTGGCTGGCAAGGAAAGATTTGCAGTACTTAAACCCGCCGTTGTAATAAGTAGTTTCTGGGCAATGCTGTTTGCCATTCTATCCTGTATCGCAGGTTACATGCTGTCTCAAAGTGGCGAATATGATGAAGAAACATTGCAATTACACAAATGGATGGGAATTGGCCTTGCAGTTCTTACATCCTTATTTTTTATTGCCAAAAAGCTTGGCTATACAAATAAAATACTCAGTAATATATTCTTAGTTTCTCTGACACTTTTTCTTGCTGCCGCCGGTCATTTTGGTGGCGTGCTAACCCATGGTGAAGAATATCTTCGCGAACCTGTATTAGGCATACTAGGCATAAAAAGTGAAACCAGGAAAGAACGAAAGCCTATTACCAATATCCAGGAAGCGTTTGTATACACCGATTTAATTGAACCTGTTTTTGAGCAAAAATGCAATCAATGCCATAATGCAAATAAGAAAAAAGGCGGCCTAAGAATGGACACCCCTGAAATGCTATGGAAAGGCGGAAAAAAAGGACCGGTGGTGGTTTCGGGAGACATTAGTAAAAGTGAATTGTTCAAGCGCATAAAACTACCATTGGATGACAAACACCGAATGCCCCCTAAGGGAAAGGTCCAACTGACAAGCGAAGAAATCTTCCTGGTGCAATGGTGGATAAATTCGGGTGCTTCGATGGACAAAAAAGTAAATCAGTTGCCCATTGACAAAGATGTCTCAGCCACCCTGGCTATCCTCCATCCAAACGAAGAAATTTTCAATGACAGTGGATCAGCGGCAAAACCAGAGTTTCCTGATGTTAAGCTTGCGCCTTTAAATCCTAAACACTTGGAAGCCGTAAAAAATCTTAAACTGGTAGCCGCACAGATTAGCCCAGAACACCAATGGTTAAGTATTAATGCGGTTAATAATCCTGGTATAGAAAATGAAGAACTTAAAAATCTCCTTCTATTAAAGGATGACATAGCCTGGTTGAAATTGGGCAACACAAAAATTACAGATTCAATCATGAAGACGATTGGCCAACTTAGGAACCTTACACGGCTTAATTTGGAGCATACCGGTATAACCGACGCAGGACTACATTACTTAAAAGATCTTAAACATCTTCAATATCTAAATCTTGTAGGTACTGGGATAACTGATAAAGGATTGGTCACCCTTTCAAATATGAAATCCCTTAGAAATATTTATATCTGGCAAACCAACACTAGTGAAACTGCGGTAGCGGCTTTAAATAAAGTACTGCCAACATGTGATATCAATATTGGGGATGGAAAAACATTACTTTCAAATAAACGAAATTAATTTTATGCCTTTACGTTTTTTAAAAAGCAGGATAACATGCTTTTCTACCGGACTATTCGTCGTAATTTTCTCCTTAACATTAGGATGTTCTTCCGGGGTGGATATTCCGCAGGAAGTATTGTCTTACGAAGGGAGTATTCCAAAAAATATCGATTACAACATTCATGTCAAGCCTATCCTTTCCGATAAGTGCTTTAAGTGCCATGGCCCTGATAAAAACAAAATAGAAGCTGGTCTACAGCTGGCTACGAGTGAAGGCGCAACAATGAAACTCGAAAGTGGGGAGAAAGCAATTGTTCCGGGTAATCTAGGGAAAAGCGAATTGATTTATCGCATTTTGAGTACTGATCCGGAGGAAGTCATGCCTACCCCCGAATCTCATCTAAGCCTATCAGACGAAGATAAGGCCGTTCTTATCAAATGGATCGAACAGGGTGCTGAATACAAGGAGCACTGGTCGCTAACAAAAATAGAGAAGCCTGAGGTGCCCAAAGTGGGTAAAAGCATCTGGGCTCGCTGGAACCTGACATCTGACGAAGAGACCAAATGGGTAAAGAATGAGATCGATCACTTTACATTAGCGAAAATGAAGGAAAAGGGCTTAAAACCTAATCCAGAGGCAAATAAAACCACATTGCTACGAAGGGTCTATATGGATCTAACAGGATTACCACCAACGCCCGAAAAAGTTGATTCCTTCCTCAAAGACACCAGGTCTGACGCCTACGAAAAAGTGGTGGAACAATTAATTCAGTCGCAACATTATGGCGAACAACAAGCTACCTCCTGGCTTGATCTCGCCAGGTATGCCGATTCCCATGGCTACCAGGATGATATATTTCGCAATGCTTTCCCCTATCGTGATTGGGTGATAAAATCATTTAATGAGAATCTACCCTTTGACAAATTTATTACCTGGCAGTTGGCGGGCGACTTACTACCAAACCCATCACAGGATATGCTTGTAGCCACCTCCTTTAACAGACAACATGCGCAAACAGTTGAAGGTGGCGTAGTACCAGAGGAATACCGTACCGAATACGTTGCCGACCGCACCAATACATTCGGAAAAGCATTCCTGGCACTAACGATGGAATGTGCGCGTTGCCATGACCACAAGTATGACCCCATTTCACAGAAAGACTATTTTTCACTATTTGCTTTCTTCAATCAGAATAAAGAAAATGGACAAGCCCCCTATAAAGGAGAAGCTAGTCCTACAGTTATGATCACTGATAAAGAAGTAAAGCAAGTTGTTCAGATGATTCAAGCGAATCTGAAAGATGTAGAACAAAATTTTAAGCCAGAACAGTACACCGAAATATTTAATCAATGGAAAACCCAAAATAAACCATCAAATTCCCTTGAAAAAGGATTACTGGTTTATTTGCCCATGGATAATAAAAATCCTTCAGTAAAAAACACGAATAAAACACAGCTACAATATAAGGCTGAATTTAATGGAGATCCTGTCCTCCGTCCAATTACAGTACCAGGCAAGATAGGTAATGCGTTAAATTTTACGGGTGATGCGGGGATCAATATATATCTTGATGGACTTGATAAGATCAACGGAAAATTTCAAGCACCAGATAAACGATTCCAAAAGGGGTTGAACTTTGAGAACAACCAGGCGTTCTCTGTTAATCTCTGGCTAAAACCCATGAAAGAAAGTACGAGTGGTGTTATTTTCCAACGAAGTAACTATGACTATGAAGGATATAGAGGTTTTTCTGTTTATCTCAATCCTGACAAAACCCTTACTGCGTTGATTAGTCATACCTGGCCTGCAAACTGTATTGAATTAAAAACAACAAAAAAAATATCGCTGAAAAACTGGAACAACCTGACATTAACATATGATGGCAGCGCTAAAGCCAAAGGTGTATCGCTTTTCATTGATGGAAAATATGACAGTAGTCTAATAGTCACTAACAATCTCAAAAAGAGCATTCTGCATGATTCCAAAGGTGAAAATATGATATTTGGGCTTTTCGAAATAGGTTCAGATCGCGGAAGAAAAATGATCTCGGAATGCGCAATTGATGAATTCAGAATTTACAACAGAAGAATATCTACACTGGAAGTGCGTTCACTGGCAGAAATGAAAGATGCTGTTAGTGAAATTCTTTCCATTCCAGAAAAGAAAAGTTCACCGGTAAATAATAAACTATTATTAGAACATTACATACTGGCAGTTGATACAGGTTATATGAGGGCAATGGCTAAATATAGTAGTCTCCGTTCAAAAGAGGTTGAAATTCTAACAAAAGTCCCAGAGGTTATGATTATGGAAGATCTCCCCCGGGATCAGTTGCGCAAAACATTTGTATTAAATCGTGGGGTTTACGATGCACCAGGCGAGGAGGTAGTCGCTGAAACACCTTTTAAGTTGGGATCGCTTCAAAAAGGGGTACCTCGCAATCGGTTGTCATTGTCAAAATGGTTGTTGAACGAAAACAACCCTCTTTTTACCAGGGTAATGGCTAACCGTTTCTGGTTAATGTATTTTGGAAATGGTTTAGTCAAGTCCCAGGAAGATTTTGGCAATCAGGGAGATATGCCTTCACACCCGGAACTGCTTGATTGGTTGGCAATAACCTTACGGGAAGACAATTGGAATGTTAAGAAATTCATTAAACGAATTGTATTGTCAGCAACTTACCGTCAATCTTCACTGGCAACACCTGAAAACATCGAAATAGACCCAGGCAATAAATGGCTGGCACGCGGCCCAAGTTATAGATTTGCGGCAGAACAAGTACGAGACAATGCGCTAGCCGCAAGTAACTTGCTGGTTAGAGAAATTGGGGGACCAAGTGTTTATCCTTATCAACCAAGCGGTATCTGGGAAGCAATGGCAACAAGGAGCATTACAAGTTATACACAACAGCATGGTGACAGCTTGTATAGGAGAAGTATGTATACAATCTGGAAACGAACCTCACCACCGCCTATGATGATAAATTTCGATTCACCCGATCGGTCAAATTGCAGTGTAAGAAGGCAAAATACAGCTACACCACTGCAGGCATTGGTAACATTGAATGATCCGCAATTTGTGGAAGCCGCCAGGGTATTGGCCCAAAAAACCATGAAAATCACAACAGATCACAAACAAAGGATAGAACATATGTTTCTTGCTGCAATTTCAAGAAGACCAAGAGCAAATGAATTGGAGTTAATGGATCAACTCTTCAGGTCTGAGTTGAAAGGCTTTATTACCAACAAGAATCGAGCGGCGTCTCTTGCACATATTGGCGAGTATCCGATGGACAGCAGCCTGGATGATTCCTATGTTGCTGCCTATACTATTGTAGCGAATACGATATTGAATTACGATGAAGCTATAATCAAAAGATAAAAATGCCTAAACCCCAAAGAGAGTTAAACAATCAGGCTGATGTATTAATCGGAGAAACTATGCGCATAGGATTGGATACTTCAGATATACTTTTTTGTTGCCTACGCCGGGGCGCTAACGATTCATGGGATATTTTTTGAAACCGATCAAAAGATGCAGGTTATGATGGCACAAAAACACATTTGCCAGATGACCCAAAAGATAAAGCAGAAGCGATAAATGCAATAGAGAAATATGGATTAAAAATAATTAGTCAGAATTGGCAATCTGTGACAGATACGACTGAATTTGGCTCCACGCCATATAAGACCGTGTTGCCGTTCACTCCGCAGCCAATAGCTGATCAATAGCAAGTTGATGTACATATGCTAAACCTTTTAAGGAAAAAATATACAATATGATTTTAGATACACGTGATCACATTCATGATCAACTCAACAGGAGGAATTTTTTGGGGAAAACTGGACTAGGCCTGGGTGCGGCAGCACTTAGTATGTTGCTACCAAAGGATTTATTAGCATCAAATGAGCCAAAACCCAAAGGTTTACCACATTTTACGCCTAAAGTCAAGAGAGTGATTTATCTGTTTCAGAGCGGAGCACCGTCACAGTTAGAGACCTTTGATTACAAACCTAAGCTCGAACAGATGTGGGGACAAAATCTTCCTGAGTCGATTAGGCAGGGGCAAAGACTTACAGGTATGTCATCGGGGCAAAGTTCTTTCCCTTTGGCCGCTTCCATATTCAAATTTGCACAACATGGTAAGAGCAATGCCTGGGTTAGTGAATTGTTACCATATCATGCCAAGATTGTTGATGATCTGTGTTTTATTAAGTCCATGCATACAGAACACATCAACCATGATCCTGCAATTACTTTTATGCAAACCGGCAACCAATTAGGCGGACGTCCGTCAATGGGTTCTTGGGTGAGTTATGGATTAGGCTCTGAAAATCAGAATCTTCCAGCATTTGTGGTACTACTTTCCAAAGGAAGAGCTCAAGATCAGCCCTTGTATTCCAAACTATGGAGTAACGGCTTTATACCTTCAACCCACCAGGGGGTTATATTCCGTTCAGGTCCCGACCCTGTATTTTACCTGAACAATCCAAGTGGGATAGATAAATCTTCCAGAAGGAATATGCTGAATTACTTGACCAAGATGAGCCAGGAACAGTTCAAACAAATATTAGACCCCGAGATCAATAACCGGATGCAGCAATACGAAATGGCTTACCGAATGCAAGCATCTGTTCCGGAAACACTTGACCTATCCAAGGAGCCAGATTATATTTTCAATATGTATGGGTCCGATAGTCGAATTCCAGGCACATTTGCAGCTAATTGCCTGCTTGCTAGAAAATTAGCAGAAAAGGATGTACGATTCATTCAATTGTACCACCAGGGATGGGATCAACATGGTAATCTGCCTGAGGATATCAAAACAATGACCAAAACCGTAGACCAGGCATCGGCTGCACTAATTAAAGACCTTAAGCAACGTGGTTTACTAGATGATACGCTTGTTATATGGGGCGGTGAATTTGGCCGCACCAATTATTCTCAGGGTAAACTAACAAAAGAAAACTATGGACGCGATCATCACCCACGTTGTTTTACAGTTTGGCTCGCAGGTGGTGGAATAAAAAAAGGATTTACTTTTGGTGAAACAGATGAGTTCGGCTATAACATCGAAAGAAACCCTGTTCACGTCCATGATTTGCAGGCAACTATTATGCATTTACTAGGCATTGACCATGAGCAACTTACCTTCAAGTTCCAGGGAAGGCGTTACAGATTAACAGATGTTGCAGGTGAAGTAGTAAAGCCTATTTTGGTATAGGTGTAATACTACGACTGTACAAAAGAATCCATTAAAATAAATTGAGTTCAACCGGAAAAATAAATTCCATATTCATCCTATGCCAGACAGAAATTCCATCAAGATTCAAAATGTCAATTGATTGGTCGTTAATAAATATATCATTAACCATACTGTAGATAAAAATTAATATTTACCAGCCATGAACTTAAAAATAATATTACTGACCGTTTTAAATCTACTCATTGGATTGCCTACAATTACTGCACAGACGGATAATTATGATGCCGCTCCAATCAATTTCGAGAAAACATTACAAACAGCCAAGCCAACCAGTTTCTGGTGGTGGCTAAATAGCCTTGCAGATAAAGAGAGCATTACCCGCGATTTGGAAGCATTCAATGCCAAAGGCATGGGTGGGGTAACGTTGATTTGCTCAAGTAATTGGGGAAGTCCCAATATTCCTGTAAGAGGGCCCGAGTTTTTGTCCCCGGCATGGAGAGAATTATTTAAACATACCATTAAGGAAGCTGCCCGTTTAAACCTTGAAGTTGGCGTAAATTTCTGTGCCAGTGGTTGGACCATGGGAGGTCCGTGGATTACACCCGAAATGAATGGTCGTTGGTTTGTGCAGTCGGAAACAAAAGTACAGGGACCATTAAAATTTACTGGAAAATTACCAATGCCTGACTCTCGTGGCGGGTATAAACCACCCTATCATTTAAATGTAAAATCCAGCATGGAATGGCCTGAGGAGAAGATGGATTACCGCGACAATGCAGTAGTTGCTTTTCGCGACAAACAATCTCTGATGGATTCTACCCAACTACAATTGCTCGATGCTAAAAGTAACCGCAAAGATGCGTCGGTTTTTATTTTGCCGAAAGATGTGATGGAGCCTACCCTTACTCCGTTGAAGACGACAAGTAGCGACAAACCTATTCCAGTGGCGGAAGTGATTGACCTGACAAGTAAATTAAAACCGGATGGCAGCCTTGATTGGGATGTTCCCGCAGGAGTGTGGACTATTGTACGCACAGGCCATGTTGCAACTGGCGCTCCATTGGTTTGTGTATTGCCCGAAATGACCAATGGGGCATTGGCAGTGGATTGGTTAAATTCAGCTTCTGTTGATACCATGTTTAAGTACATGGGAAATATTCTGATAGCGGATGCCGGAGAAGAGAATGTAGGCAAAACTCTGAAGTATTTCCATACGGATAGTTACGAAGACGGCTATCCAAACTGGACAGATAAATTACTGAAGAAATTCAAAACCTATCGTGGCTACGATCCAACACCCTATCTCCCTGTTTTTACCGGGCGAATTGTAGGAAGCGCCGGGATATCCGACCGGTTTTTATACGATTATCGTAAGACGGCTGCAGACCTTTTTGCCGATGAATCGCTCGGGCGCTTGACAGAAATATCTCACGAACATGGTATGCTGACCGAATCGGAATCGGCTGGTCCCAGTTGGTCGGGTACGGTCTGTATTGATGCCTTGAAAAATTTAGGAAAAGCAGATCGCCCGATGGGTGAGTTTTGGTCCAATAAGTATTTTGTGGATAACAATAATCAGAATTACGTTACCAAACAAACGGCCTCTGCTGCGCATATTTACGGAAAACGAATTGCAACGGCTGAATCATTTACCAGTGTAACGCATTGGGAAGAAACGCCCGAAAAATTGAAACCAATAGCCGACAGGGCTTTCTGTGAAGGCATCAATCGCATTGCCTTTCACACACAAACCCTGCAACGCCCACAGGACGGGATGCCCGGTTACGAGTACGGTGCAGGAACGCATTTCAACCCTAATGTAACCTGGTGGAATCAGACTGCCGGTTCATGGATTGATTACCTGAGTCGCATTTCATCGGTACTCCAGAGCGGATTATTTGTAGGCGACGTATTGTTTTACAATGGCGATTGGGCGCCTAATGTTGTCGCTGGCAAACATGTAAATCCTTCACTTGGAAAAGGATACGATTATGATGTTTGTAATGCGGAGGTTTTGCTAACCCGTCTTTCAGTCGAAAATGGCCGAATCGTTCTTCCCGACGGTTTAAGTTACGCTGTACTGTCGCTGCCAGAGAAGAGCTTTATGCCCGTAGAAGTTATCCGGAAAATTAAATCGTTGGTTGAAGCAGGCGCTACGGTCATCGGGCCACGCCCGACCTACGACCCCGGATTACTGAATTATCCGCAATGCGATGATACCGTAAAAGCGATAGCCAACCAATTATGGGGAACCATCAACGGTACGACAATAACTGATCATAGGTTTGGAAAAGGTCGTGTAATTTACGGTAAAACAATACGCGAAGTCTTGTTGAAACAAGCCATTATTCCTGATTTTGAGGTGCTTGACAAGAACCTGATCCATTTTCCTACTTATCCACCTGTCGAAACCGAAGAAACTGTAAAAGAACAGTTTAACGTCTTCGAAAAAGGGAATCTCCTGCCAGAAGATGTCCAAATAAGTTACGATAACAAATCAACATTTATTGATTTTATTCACCGAACTACGCCGGATGCAGAAGTATATTTTTTAGCAAATCGCAAGAATAAGAATGAAGTTGTACATGCCGCTTTCCGTGTCAGCGGGCGCAAACCAGAATTGTGGAACCCTGTAACGGGTGAAAAACTAAGTCTTCCTGAATTTAAGGAGCAAAACGGCAGAACCATTATACCGTTGGTCTTTGATGGGTACGATGCCTACTTTATTGCTTTTCCAACCAGGAAGTCAAAAGGTCTTGTCGAACGTAGTAAAAACTTTGAAATCCCACAAGTAATATCAGAAATCACCGGAGGTTGGGATGTGCAGTTTGATCAAGAATGGTTTTATCCAATAACAGATCTTGAGAAAGAGCAATCAGAAGGTAAAATTCATTTTGAACGATTACTTGATTGGACTAAACGCCCCGAAGAAGCTGTAAGACACTATAGCGGAACTGCTGTTTATAGCAAAAATTTTCAGATAAATGATACGTATTCTAAGTCAAAACCACTTTATTTAGACCTTGGACAAGTAAGTAATTCAGCCAAAGTGATACTGAATGGAGTTGACCTGGGAGTGGTTTGGCGAAAACCTTTTAGAGTGGATATTTCGAAAGCATTGAAAAAAGGGAATAATGACCTCCGCATAGAAGTGGTCAACTTATGGCCAAATCGGTTGATAGGAGATAAAAAATTACCCGAAAACCAACAAAAAACCCGTACAAACATGCGGGTGCATGAAGCTACATCAGAGCTGTTTCCTTCTGGTTTATTAGGGCCAGTAACTATTCAGAAGTAAATAATACACATTAAATTGAACTTAAGCAAGATATAGAGAAGTTAACGTTAATGATTCCCGGTAAACTGCCCTGTAACTACACTTCGGTTTTTGAGGTTGCAGGTGTTTTATAAATTCCTTTGAGTAGGCAACCCTAGTAAATTGATTGGCAGGGCGTTGTCGGGGGGAGTTGTGTGTAAATAAAATCCCACAGCCTTTACATTGGAATCGTTGTTTGCCATTGCGGTTGCCCCACCGTACTACCGAAAGACTGCCGCATGCCCAGCATCGCTTTTTTAGAGTTTGTCATAAATGAAAAATGTTTACAGAAACAAATTTCTGTAAACTTTCAGCAAACTCTTTATCAGCAATGATTCTAAAAGATTTCGCCAACCATTTTTGACCATTAAATCTAATTATATCATTAACCATACCATATCAAAGTTCTTTGGTACAGCAGCGACAAACTGAATGTTCCGTAATAATACTTATTCCGCAAACTCATGCAATTCCTAAATTCCAATTCGATTCTTGTGTCGGCCATTTCAAGGCTAAGCATTCCTACCGCCATTAGACACCCAAAATAGGGTGATCAGATTTTTCACTGTTTCGCAACAGCTAATATTCTCCTTATTTGGGGTCGGCAAGTGGAACCTTAGCTAATACATGAATAAAAGGAAATTTTATATTTAGTACTTGTAAGTAAGCAGGTTATGATCTATCAAGGTTGCATTTAAAGGCACACCATTTGAATCCCAGCCCATCATTTCATAATAACAATGTATAGCTGCCTGAAATTTAGTCTTATTTAGTACAACACCTTTTAGCCTCCCGTTGCGAACAGGCTCATCAAAAAAGCGGTCTGGTAATCTGTCATCGCAAGCAGTAAGCCCCTCGCGGATATTATATAAACGCATAATATGGTTTCGGCGCTCACCCCATCTCATAAACTCATACGATGATGTATGCCAACCGGTAATACATTGGATAAGTTCTGATATTTTTTCAAGGCTCCAAACACGGGTAGGTGCACTGGCAAAAATGCATAAATTCAGCGCATCACAAGCACTCCACAAATTATTGAGTGCCTTATAGTGCCTAACTTTTTGCAAGCTTAATTCCTCCATAGGAATTCGATCCAGTATGCCGAGTGTTCTTGAGTAATCCAATGTATGATCCCAGCCTGAAATAGTGTCAAAATCCCAGTCATGCTCACATATGTCATATCTAGGCCCTATCGGTGATGTAGCATAACCGATTGCAAGATTAGTCATGGTACGCGGCTCAAAACTGACCATTTCAATACCTTTTACATGGAGTGCAAATCGTTCGCTCTCATGGCCTATTTGCTTCGCTGCAGACAGACATCCTTCGGCAAGCAGATCTCCCAAACCTTTCCTGAATACTATATCCCTGACAAGCACCAGGAGTTCTTCCTTATCCCCGAATGTATAGGTGCGATCTGCTTTCAGGTGCTCAGCAATTATGCCTTTTGCACTACATTCCATAGCAAAACTAAGTGTAAACCCAAGTGAAACAGGATCAATTCCATATAGATTACAAAGTTTATTCGCCTCAAGCATGAGTTCGATGTCGCCATTTCCAATATTAGGACCAAGGGAACCGGTTACTTCCTGATGTATACCGGCCGATTCTGGAAACTCAGCATTCGATCCAATTATTTTAATACAGTCATTCGGGCAACCTGGACAAGCTTTTTCCCCACGGTAAAAAGGCATGTAGGCATCACGATTATAATGAGAATTCTCAACGCGAAGATTGGATGAATAATTTTCAAACCCAATATATGCGGTATCGTAGTCTGACAGGTCAGTGGAAGCAGCAAATCCAGGTGGATTTTTCTGCCAAAGGCTTAGCGTATTCTTCAGCATCGCCTCATGAAATTCCCCTCTCAGTCTAGCCAGTCCTTCAGGATCAAAAATCGCGGGACTATTTTTTCCTTTAATAACCAGCGCTTTCAAATTTTTTGATCCCATTACGGCACCCGTACCCATCCGCATGGCTTGAATGGAATAATCTGTTACAATACTGGCAAAACGCACGAGGTTCTCCCCCGCTTGTCCAATGGATGCAACCTGCAAATCTTCCTGGCCGTGAATCTCCTCCAATTTTTTTGTAGTATGCCAGGTACTTGTTCCCCAAAGGTCCTCTGCACTATGAAAACTAAGCTTGCCATTCTCGATTTTAAGATAGCATGGCTGCTCAGACTTTCCCTTAATAACAATAGCATCATATCCCGACCCCTTAAGAAAAGTACCGAAAGGACCCTCACAACGTGATTCCGCAATCCCTTGTGATAAAGGAGACTTTGTAACAACACTGAACCGAGCCAATCCAGGTGCCTCTATCCCCGCAATAACACTGGAAATAAATATCAAACAGTTTTCAGCAGAATAGGCGTCCAAAGCTGGTGATGTGCCATCCAAAAGTAATGCAGTACCCATAAGCCCCCCACCTACGAATTGCCTGTACCAATTTTCTGAAGGCTTTTCTACCCATAAACTTTTTTTAGTAAGATCAACATGCAGAATAGCACCGTTATAACCGAATGGTTGTGGCATACTTGTTCATTAAAATAATTTTCTTTTTTCAACCTGAGATAAATAAATGGTCATAAAATCGCAAAAATAGTTATCACATAAAAGAATTCATCTTTGGCTCTCTTTTTCAATCAGCGCCTTAACTGATGCTTTCCATGTCGTGAGACTAACCATTTTAATCTCTATTAATCCTTTCTCATTTATTACCTTACCTCTTTTCTGATCAAAAGAAGCAGTCAATACTTTATCAGGAACCACACACATACCCGGAATCTCTATAAACGCCAATATGAGGGAAGTTTTCGTGCAGTTAGACCCATAAACTAATTCTTCCATGACTGGTTCAAAAGCGTCCAGTATCCACATGCTCTCCAATGTTCATCGAAAACGGGCTTCAGTCGGGTAACCAATTGTTTCATCCATATAGCTCCATGATAATACTATATTGCCATTAATAACTGGGAAATGCGTTTGATCCCTTCCTACTTTTGCCTAAATGCTTTCAGCTTATCATTATTTGTAGCCATCAGTATCAACTTTTCACCCGAAGCCAACTTTACAGTTCCCAAACTTCTCACTTCTCCCCTTGCCTCAATTCCAGATGATGTAGTTGGAACGTATTGAAAATTACTCTTCCCTACTCCCATTAATAAAGTACCATAATTTGCATCATACCTTCCGAGTTCTGGCTTTATTCCAAATAAATTACCAGCCAATAATAAATCAGGTATATTATCCTTATTCACATCTTCAACCAGTATAGAATAAACAGGAGAAAATTGCGCCCTCGCTGGTAACTCCTTTACTGAAAAGTTTCCATGACCATCGTTCACAAATAGACAAGTCTGCATTTGAACGGCCTCTTTAACAACGCAATTTTTTAATGTATTCTTCTCAAATAATTCCTCCATTGATTTACCGGCATAATTGGCATGTTTCAATATTTTCTTCTTTAAAGAAGGAATTTGAGCCACCAAATCGGGCTTCATATAATACGGGTATTCTTTACCGTCATTTTTAAAATAGGTAATAATGCACTCGCTTGTGCCATTATTGTCAAAATCATTAAGATAGATCTTTGCAGGACGATTGGTATCGGACTTGATTTTTGAATTTAATCCCAAGTTACCGGCAACAAAGTCTGAATCACCATCGTTATCAATATCAACAGTCTCAATACAATTCCACCAACCAGCTGAATTAACTAGCTCGTTCTTTTTGAATTGCTTTTTCTTTACATCATAATTAAAAATAGTAACAGGCATCCACTCGCCAACAACTATCAATTCATCCTTACCATCATTGTCAGTATCAACCCATTCTGCATCAGAGACCATCCCAACGTATTGTAAACCAGAAGCAATTTGACTAGTAACATCTACAAATCTTCCATTATCATTCCGAAGTAAATAACTAGCAGGGCTAATGCCATATAACGCTGGAACACTTCTACCTCCAATAAAAACATCCAAATCGCCATCCCTATCGTAATCGTTAAGCAGCACACAAGAAGCATTTACCTTTATATCAGGAAATCCTGATTTATCTCTGGAAAAATTCCCCTTCCCATTATTTCTATATAACCGCACATTTAAATATATACTACTTGCTTGTTCCAAATTTCCTCCACTTGCTACCAATAAATCATTATCACCATCACTATCAATATCAAAAAACACTGCACCTGCATCTTCATATAATAAATCGTCTTTAAAACCCTGCATCCCAGTAGATTCAACAAAACTACCAGTCTTGCTTTGCAACAGTAATCTTGCCGTATCATGCTTGGCCGCTCCAATGAAAAAATCATCCAATCCGTCGCCATTTACATCCCCAATGGCCATACCGTGGCGCTCTGTAGATAAAAAATGGGGCATAAGACGTTCCCTGTTAAAATCAATAAAATAATTCTCTTTGAATAATATCTCTTTGTTGAAATGTGATTCAGAAACTTCATTATACTTCCAATCAGAAACCTTCTCTTTGTTTTTTTTATACAATTCATTTGCATCAGATTCCTTGACAAAAAGCAGTTTATTAGACTTTACATTCTTCAAAACTTGTTTTTTAAAACCAGGCCAAATAACAAGAATTGAATCAATATAATTTACTGAATCAAGGCCAAAAGTTAGTACGTTATCCACGCAAGACTGAAATCCCCGGGTGGGGAAATTTTGTTGCATTTGGATAGTCCCGTTTGCATACAGAAATACTTCAGCACCTACACCAAATTTATTCTTCCCTTCACCTATAAAACCAACTTTAAGATATTTTCTATTCAGGTTTTCAGACGTGTTATTCCTATATACAAAACATTCACTATTTAAGTTATTTATAACAAGATCGAGGTCGCCATCGTTATCCAGATCGCCATAAGCGGCCCCATTACTGAAAGCAGGTTCAGCAAGGCCCAACGCTGCAGACTTGTTGGCAAATCTCAGATTTCCTTGATTTATAAACTGATAATTTGGTAATGGAACAGAGGGGATCATGGTCTTCAACTGGTCGTAAAGGGTTGGTGCCTTTTTTTCAATAACCATTTTCCTGTTCATTTCATTTGCTCTGAATTCAATATAATCCTGGTCAGTGACATCAAGATACATACCATTACAAACATTAATATCCTTCCAACCATCATTATCACAATCGAACACAAGGGCACTCCAACTCCAATCTGTTGCATCAACACCAGCAAACTGGCCTATTTCACTGAAGGTATTATCCCCGTTGTTCAAATGGAGCATATTACTTGCAAACTGGTAATGAAATCCCGCCTTATATTTAGCGTGTAAAATTTCATAGTCTTCGAAACTCGTATTCTTTTTAAGTCGGTAATCATCTTCAGGCAGCATATCTGTAGTGAAGATATCAGCCCAACCATCATTGTTAATGTCTGCAATATCAGTACCCATACTCGTGTTGGACATATGGCTGATTGAACTATCACTCAATTCCCTAAATGTTCCATCCTGCTGATTGATATACAAATAATCCTTCTCGAAGAAATCATTACTAATATAAACGTCCGGCCATTTATCTTGATTTATATCTCCAATAGACAACCCTAAACCAAATCCAATTATCCCACTATAAATACCGGCTTTACTGCTTACGTCGGTAAATAAACCATTATCATTTCGCATAAGTTTATCCCCTCCGATGGAATCTACGTAGTTCCTGGCAAGAGATACTCCAAAATTTTCAATTGATTTCAAACAATTGTTATTTATGATAAAGACATCAAGGTCACCATCCATATCATAATCAAAAAATGCAGCTTGAGTTGACATTCCGCCTTCATTCTGTAAATTATACTTCGCAGCTTCCTCCGAAAAAATAAGGTCTCCCTTATTGATAAACAATTCATTTCGTCTCCTATCCCCTTTAATGTTCCCTGCAACACATACATAGATATCAAGCAAGCCATCACCATTTATGTCAGCCATCGTGACACCTGTACTCCATCCATTTTGCTTATTGATACCTGCCTTTTCCGTAATATCTTCAAAAACAAAATTTCCTCTGTTCAAGAAAAGCTTATTAGGACCCTGGTTAGCTGTCATGAATACATCTGCAAGTCCATCGTTGTTGATATCGCCTATGGCCACCCCTCCCCCATTATAGAAATTTCGGTATGTTGTTTCGTTGAAAGATGAATCGTCTTGAATATCATTTCGAAATTCTATTCCACATTCCTTTACTTTCAAGCGTGTGAATAAAGCATCTTTAGGGGGTTTGTATCCGCTATCAAGACAAGACTGGACAACAGGCAACAAAATAATCAGAACAAAATTTATAAGCCTTAGACTAATCATATTATAACTATTTCAACTTCATAAATTATCGCTTTAACCTATAAACCTCCAGACGACTTGAATTGGATGCTACTAAAATAGATTTCTCCTTCCCATATATAATCCCCGACATACTTCTTACCTCACCCTTGAAATGGATACCGCTACTAAGGGTAGAAACAGGTTGAAAATTACCTTTACCATCTCCCTTTAACGCTAGTCCAATAGAAGCATCATATCTGCCAGTCATAAAATCCGGGCTATAAAAATTACCTCCTAATAAAATATCAGGATTATTATCCCTATCGAAGTCGCTGATATAAATGGATTGCACGGCAGAAAACTGCGCTTGTGCCGGAAGGGGTTTAATTAAGAATTGACCGTTTCCCAAGTTCTCAAGATACGATGAGGAAAAATTTCTAGCCTGTAAAACCAATGCACCGTTCAATTCAGCAATTGGAAAAATTTCAGGAAATGTCTGACTTGCATAGCTTGAATAGGTATCAAATCTCTTCTTAATGGAAGGTAAGGCCGAAACAATATGATCTCTGCCTAAAACGGGGTACTCCTTTCCTTCCAAAAAATAAGACAGGATTGATTCAATTCTTCCATTGCCATCAAAATCTTTCGCATAAACAGATAAAGGATGATCCTTGTCTGCTTTATACATATTATTCTGACCAAGATTTCCAACAATATAATCCTGATCACCATCCTTATCAAAATCAGCCCCAGCTATACTAAACCACCAGCCGGTTTGACTATTAAGGTCAGTTCCGCCTGTCAACTGTTCAAATTTTCCCTTGTTATTTTTGAAAAAAGTAACTGGCATCCATTCACCAGTGACAATCAGGTCAGACCATCCATCATTGTCAAAATCAGACCATAAAGCATTGGTAACTAATCCTATATACTGCAATTTTGAGCCGATGGCCTTAGTCACATTTGTAAATGCTCCACGGCCATCATTTTGAAGAAGAATACTTTCAGAAGGAAATGGATAGCTACCAGGCTGTAAGCTCCCACCCACAAACAAATCCAAATCCCCATCCTTATCAAAATCAGAAGAAATGACACAAGACCCACTAGCTGTCTCTATAGGAATAGCGCCTACTTTAAGGGAAAATTCTCCCTTGCCATTATTAATATAAAGCCTGTCCTGGTAGGGTGCTGAATTAGCGTTGTACTCACAACCGCCACTCACAATATAGAGGTCTTCATCTCCATCCCCATCTGCGTCAAAAAATACGCCTCCCATATCTTCATAGCCAGGATCTGGCATTACTTTACTTAAAAATCTACCATTAGCCTGTTGGAGGAAGATCTGACCAGATATTTTAGCCGGGCCTCCTATCCAAAAATCATCATAACCATTATTGTCTACATCAGCTACTGCTGTAAAAGGACCATTTCGGGAAAAACGATGTGGTAATAATGGTTCGAAATCAAAATCCTCAAACTCATTCTCTTTGTGAAAATAGTCAAGGCCTGTTATACTGGTAATATTTCTAAAAATAGGCTCTGAAATAGCAGGCTTCCGTTTTGTTGAATCAGTATAATTCGCTGAATCTGTATTGGTCAATTTAATTACCTGATTAGCTGCAACATCTTTTAGCCATTGTCTTTTACCATTTAGCCAAATAATTTCGACAGAATCAATTGTAATATTCTTGCCAATTCCAAAATGTAGAAATTGCTCTTGGGAAGATTGAAATCCATGCGAATTGGTGTACTCTCCAAATTGTTTAACTCCATGACTGTATAAAATCACCTTTGAATTATTTGCATATCTTCCATTCAATTGAAATCGAAGAAAATTATTCTTGACAGACTTTTCACTCTGATTACGATAAACTGATGCTGGTCCATTGATATTATTGGTAACCAAATCAATATCGCCATCATTGTCAAGGTCAGCGTATACAGCCCCGTTAGAAAAACCCTTAGTGTTTAACCCCCAAGCCTCACTTTTATCAGAAAACGTCAAATCCATATTATTAGAAAACACAAAGTTTGGTTTATCCACAGCAGGAAGTTTCTCTAATTCTTCAAGTAATCGTCTTTTAACATCATCATAATTATAAGGCCCCTGAATAGATTGCTGACGGTAAGTAATAAAGTCATTATTGGTAATATCTTTAGGAATACCATTGGTTACAAAGACATCTTTCCAACCATCATTATCAAGATCAACAAAAAGTACACTCCAGCTCCAATCTGTTTTATAAACACCTGAAAGCTGACCAATTTCAGAAAAAGACAACTGTCCTTGGGTATCTAAACCATTATTTAACTGAAGAGTGTTTCTGGAATATTGGGGCAGATACCCGTTTAAAAGAGAAAGATTAAAAAGATCATTGTTGATCCCAATATTCATCATTTTTTGCCTTTCATTATCATCAGGAAGCATGTCCACAGTAATAATATCAGGAAGCCCGTCATTATTAAAATCGCCAACATCACTACCCATTGAAAAGCGTGAAGTATGGCTAATTACATCATGGATGCTCTCCGTAAATGAACCATTTTTATTATTGAGATATAAAATATCATCATAAACAAAATCATTACTGACATAAATATCCGGCCAACCATCATTATTAAAGTCAGCAACAGATGCACTTAAACTGTATCCCTCATGAAGTATCCCAGACTGCTTGGAAACATCAGTGAAATAAATCTTTCCATCCTTTATATCATTTCGGAATAATTTATCAGTACTCCTTTCCTTTCCATCATTCTTCTTAATTGAAGGGTAATTGGGGTTAATTTTAGACCGGTCATGCGTGGCAACATATAAATCAAGGTCGCCATCAAGGTCATAATCTAAAAATAAAGCAGTTGATGAAAAACTCGTATCAGCTAAGCCATACTTAACCGCCTCATCTTTAAAAACAGGAATATTCTCCTTGTTAAGACCTTGATTAATAAAAAGCTGGTGATTTCTTTTAGTTCCTTCCTTTGCCGCAGAGTAACACACGAACAAATCCTGCCACCCATCCATATTCACATCTCCTACTGCAATTCCAGTTGCCCAATTGAATGTTTCAACGCCCGCAACCTTTGTAACATCTGTAAATCTAAAATTCCCATTATTAAGGTATAAAATGCTACTGACCTGGTTTCCCGTGAAATACAAATCAGTTAACCCATCATTATTGAAATCTGCCGCAGCTATGCCGCCTCCGTTATAGAAATAATCAAATTCAAGAATGTTTAAATTAAAATCGGGCTTTAAATCATTTTTAAAATAAATACCTGTTGTATCGGCAGGCAATTCTGAAAACAACTTGCCATCTGATGCCGAATTTTCTCTGCAAGCTGAAATAAAAAAGAGCAAGCCATACCCAAATAAAGATAATTTCATTCTAAAAGTTTGATTTAAGTAATCAGACAATTCAAGTGAAACACAAAGACTAAATATAAACAAAGCTGCCAGAAAATCTGGCAGCCTGTAAATGAATGCTACTTGACCTAGTTTAAACCAAACACAAACTTAGTTATAGCATAATACACCAACTCTTTAATATCCATTATTACACATATTTTCATTTTGGTCTCTCTCTAACTGTGGAATAGGATAATGTTTCCACTGAGATTTCATAACTACTCCATGATTATCTAATAAAAATTTTGCCGCCCTGCCTGAACGAACTAAATGCCACCAAATACTTGGCTCCATAAATAATTCAAACCTGCGCTCATTGGTTAAATCAGTGAAAAACGTTTCTCTATCAGCTGAAACTGGCTTAGCTCCCAACCTTGCTCTTTGCCTAACAAGGTTTAAATTTATATATGCTTCTGAGGCATTGCCCAGCTCAAAAAGAACTTCAGCACGATCTAACAAAACCTCAGCAAACCTTAAATAGGGAATATTCTGCCCTTCCAAATAGTCGACAGAAGGACCTAACCAGTATTTGGTTGAGAATGCTGATCTAGGTTGAACGATGTTAAGCGGAATAGTTAAAGTACTACTCATTAGTTCGCCTCTGTAGGATTCACCTGGAACTTTTACCAATTCCTTCCTTCGGTCATCATTGGGATCAAAGGCATCAGCTAATTTTCTGTTTAATAACCATTGTCCCCATCCTCCAAAAGCAGCCCATTGAGCACCAATTGAACGTGGCGCAGTAGATTCATTCAATAAATGTCCGTTATTAGGTGTGGTTCCCCATTGAAACTGCGCATTAGGAACCTTGCGATACTGAACTTCAAAAACAGATTCATCAGTATTCTTGCCGGTATAAGTAAACACGCTACGGACATTAGCTAGAAGGCGATAACTAGGTTTTGTTAGACCCATCAAATCCTCATGAGCTTTTCGAGCCTTGGCCCAATCTTTTTTATACATATAAGCCTGCGCAAGGTATCCTAAAGCTGAACCTTTTGAAGCTCTTCCCTTTTCAGCACCCCAATCATTTGCTTCAGGCAAATCTGCTGCTGCTGCCGTAAAATCAGCAATTACCTGGTCCCAAACCTGAGCTTCAGGAGTACATGACATTTTCAACTGTGATGCGTCAAAAACAGTCGTAATTAAAGGAACACTACCAAATGCCTGCGCAAGATTAAAATAAGCAAATCCTCTGAGAAACTTTACCTGTGCTGAAATTCTCTTTTTATCATCGGCAGTAACAGCTGCAGGAGCTGTTTCAAGCCTGTCCAAGACTATATTAGCATTGTTGGAGATATAATACAGTCTGCGCCACAAAGCCGTAACGTCGCCATTCCCAGGTGTTAACAATACATTGAGGTCGATCGGTGTCTCATCAATGGGAACCACATCTTGACTAACCATACCGGCCATGATAATGTTCATTTTATCCCCCCTTTCCTGAAGAAAGGCATATGTACCAATAACACCCAGTTCAAAATCAGCTGCTGTTTTCCACCTTGTAGCATCCGTAAAAGAGCCATCCTGTGGTGTAAACTCCAGAAAACTCTTCTTACAAGATATACCAATAACTGTAATTGTTGATATTAGAGTGATGTAGATGATTGTTCGTTTCATAACTAAATATTTTTATAATACGTTGCTATATACCTAACTAGTTAATAGATCAAAACTGTGTAGAAATACCAAAAGTAAACATTCTGGCTACCGGGTAACGTCCAAAATCAACACCGATAGTTAAAGGGCTTTGAGCAGTTGCGCCATTTATATTTGCGCTACCTAAATCCGGATCGTATCCTGAATAACTTGAAATCGTGAATAGATTCTGCGCTGAAACATAAACTCTTGCCTTACTCATTCTAGCTTTTTCGGCTACCTTTCCAGGCAGAGTATAACCAATCTGCAAGTTACGCATTCTTAAAAAGGCACCATTTTCAATATTGAAGTCAGAGAAAAATCTGTTTGAAGTAGGAGCATTATAATCCTGACGAGGTAATGTATTACTGGTTCCTGGTCCACTCCAACTATTTACAAGGTCTTTTGAACCATTTACCACACCAGTAGCATTAAAGTAACGCATATTATAATAATAGAACTTATTTGTATTGGCAATTTTAGCATCGCCCTGACCTGTAAACAATGCTGACAGATCAAAACCTTTATACTCGAGATTCATGCTAAATCCGTAAGTATATCCAGGAAGGCCGTGCCCAAGTGAAGTTCTGTCAAGATCATTAATTTTTCCGTCTTTATTTAGATCTTTATACCTTCTGTCACCAGGTTTGACACCCGCCATTCCACTTGCCGCAACTTCAGCATCATTCTGGAAAATACCATCTGTCACATATCCCCAAAACTGTCCTACCGTTTGACCTACATACGTACGTGTTTGTGAATTACCGTCATTATAAGTAGAAGTAGCACTTGGAGAAATAGACTGTATAATACTGCTACCAGCACTACCTGACAACTGAGTGACTTTATTTCTCAATGTTGAAAAATTACCATTTATTGAAAAATTCAATTCGCCAATCTTATCATGGTAACCAAGGGAAAGTTCAATGCCTCTATTCTCCATTGAAAATCCATTTCTGAAAACGCTGGAACCAAAAATACCGGTAAACGCAGGAACCGGAATAGCCCCTAACAAGTCTTCCTGCGTTTTAATATAATAATCAGCGGTAAAAGTTACCTTATTATTTAACAAAGCAGCATCTAAACCAATATTAGTTTGGATCGACTTTTCCCACCTGATGTTAGGATCACCAACATTATTAGGAAATAATCCCGGACGGAATGCATTATTTATGGTATATCCGAAAAAGCCTCCAGAATTAGAATAGGTATTGAGAAACTTAAAATTCCCAATATTTTGATTACCCACTACTCCATAACTTCCCCTTAGCTTCAAATCATTTATAAACGATACGGACTTCATAAACTTCTCCTCTGAAATTCTCCAACCCACAGACGCAGATGGGAAATATCCATAAGCATTACCTGGACCAAATTTAGAAGATCCATCTCGCCTGATATTTGCAGTTAGTAGGTACTTACCGGCAAAATCATAGGTAAGTCTTCCAACATACGATACAAGAGAAGATTCTATAGGCGATCCAGTAACAACTCTTCCCGCTACTTGTGAAGCATCAATACTAAGTTGATCCATAGGTACATTTATAACATTTACATTAACCCCTCTGATCGTTGATTTTAGGGCGTCTGTACCTGCTACCAATGAAAAATTATGTTCCCCAATAGACTTTGAATAAGACAATGTATTGACCCAGTTCCATTGGTCTGAACTAGACCATAATTCACCATATCTACTATTAGGCTGCTGATAAACACCCATTCCCAAAATCGGACTAGGGGCACCTGGAATACTGGAAGTGCCAAATCCATTATCTCTTGAATAATTGAAAGAAGTTCTGAATTTCAAATCCTTAATTATTTCAATATCAGCAAAAACAGAAGACATGATCTGCAAATTAGTCCTCTTATTATCAAGATACTTTTCATAAGTATGAACAACATTACTAATTCCACTTGGATAATGATTGATATTAGTAGTATTACGAGGAAATGCATAACCCTGCCAACCATAATAAATATCATCAATAATGCCTTCCTGAGATGCTAAAATTGGGTTGGTCGGCGCTTGTTGCCATGCTGTAAGGATTGGGTTACCGAACGCGCCTGAAGTTGGGTCTGTTCCTCTGTCTTCGTAAGCCATATTTAAGTTCCCTCCAACTTTTACCCTGGAACTGATTTCATATTCTGTATTCCACCTTGCACTGAATCTCTCATAATCACTACCAACAATAATTCCGGCCTGGTTAAAATATCCGAGTGAGAAAAAATTTCTAGATCTTTCGCTTCCACTAGAAATTGAAACATTATAGCTCTGTATAGGTGAGGTTTCAAATATTCCATCTTGCCAGTCATAGGAAGGCACTGTTGATGGATTGGCCCACGCAGGGTTAGTAGCAACACCTGCAGCTGCCAAATTTTGATTGGCAAGTTTAGCAAATTCCGGACCATTCATCAGGTCAATTTTCTTTGCCGCGCTTTGAGTTCCGTAAAATGCATCAAAATTAACCACCGTTTTTCCCAGCTTACCTCTCTTCGTAGTAACCAGAACAACGCCATTTGAAGCCCTTGATCCATAAATTGCCGAGGATGCCGCATCTTTTAGAACGTCGATTCTTTCAATATCATTAGGATTAATTGAATTAATATTCACAGATAGGGGAATACCATCTACTACATAAAGTGGTTCATTACCGGCATTAAAAGAGCCGATACCTCTTATCCTCACGGAAACACTACCGCCAGGCGCTCCAGAATTTTGGGTTACCTGAACACCAGCTAACCTACCTGATAATGCCTGATCTAAACCAGTAACAGGAACTTCAGTAATGTCTGATGCACTTACTGAGCCGATTGCACCCGTGACCTTTCGTTTTGACTGTGAACCATAACCAATAACTACAACTGAATTAAGTGACTGAGATGTTTTACTCATTGTCACCCTAATATTTGTATTCTTTTCAACAACTATCTCCTGTTCAGCATAACTAAGATAGGATACCAATAAAACATCTTTACTGTTATTAACTCGCAGGGTAAACGCACCCTGGGCATCGGAAAGTGTTGCGATCTTAGTTCCTTTAACGGAAACACTTGCTCCGGGCAGCGGTTTGCCAGTTTCATCAACAACTACTCCGGTAATTGATATTGAACCAGCCTGCCCGTATGAAAACTCAACCCCAATAAGAATACAAACTAAACAAAATAAAATCCGGATTAATCCTGATAACTGTTTTGTCATACGACGTAGTTTTGGTAAATGATAATTTCCAGACAAAATAAATCTTCAAATAACTTCTACTGTTATGTGCTGTTATGCGATAACGAAAAAAAATAAAACTCAACTTTACATTATTGAATTTATTCGATACAAAAATGTTACTAGCGTCTCGCTTACACTACCACATTTCAAATTGATAACATAAAAGTTCTCTGACACCTTGATCGCTCAGTTATATGGGCAGCTTACAAATCTGTAAGCTTCCCATAAACGAAAGCACACAACATTATTTTATTTATTCTTTCTATCTAATTGTCCACTAAGGAATGCAAATAATCACCGAATATCAATGCACATTTTGTCAAAAACACATCACAAAATGATATCTGTAGATAGAGAGATAAAAAAATACCTTTGACTGTTGGAAAGGGAATGGATGCATTATCGGGATATTTTTATGCAGCGCTTTTGCGTGTGAGAATGAAGATTACGGACTATGCTAAATTTTATTCACTGCCTCTTGATGCAATCAGGAAATTACAATCTACTACAATTAAGATAATAGCGGGCGATATGGAAGTGTGATTAATAGATATAAAATTCAACAACATCAGCGAATTTCAAAATAATGTTTTAGATAAAATAAAGATGAATCAATATCAAAAATTAAAAGTCGGGTTATTTGGTATCGGCCTGGAGGCTTATTGGGAACAATTTGAAGGCCTTGAAAAAAGGCTGCAGGGCTACATCCAGGTGGTTGCAGACAAATTTGAACGCTACGAATGCGAAGTAGTAAACCTTGGTTTAATAGATAATTCTCAGAAAGCAATTGTTGCTGGTCATGATTTTCGAAAAGCAGATGTGGACATTATCTTTCTTCATGTTACCACATATGCGTTATCATCAACCGTATTGCCTGTTGTGCAAAGAGCAAAAGTGCCGGTCATCATTTTAAATCTTTCACCCGAATCATCGATTGATTATACAAGCTTCAATGCAATGACCAATCGCACAACAATGACAGGCGAATGGCTTGCTTATTGTTCTGCCTGCCCTGTGCCGGAGATTGCAAATGTATTTAAACGGTCAGGAATTAAATTTCATCAGATAACAGGTATGCTGCACAATGATTCTGAGTGCTGGGATGAAATTGGTGAATGGATTGAGGCGGCTAAAGTTGCCAACACCATGTCGCATAACTGCATGGGTGCAATGGGGCATTATTATTCCGGCATGCTGGATATTTATACTGACCTCACCAGGCAGATTGCAACATTTGGCGGGCATATAGAAATTTTGGAAGTGGATGAATTGTCTGCCCTGCGAAAAGAGGTGACTCATGAAGAGATAAAAAATAAAGTAATTGAATTTCATAAAGAATTTGATGTGCAGCCCGATTGCACATTGGAAGAACTGCAAAGAGCAGCCCGTACTTCTGTTGCGTTGGACAGGATGGTGGTGCTATACAACCTTGGTTCAATGGCTTATTACTACAAGGGAAGCGGAAATGCAGAAAATGAAGACACCATGAGTTCAATCATACTAGGCACTTCCTTGCTCACTGCAAGAAATATTCCTGTGGCAGGCGAATATGAAATAAAGAACGCACAGGCCATGAAAATAATGGATTTGTTTGGTGTGGGTGGTTCTTTCACGGAATACTATGCCATGGATTTTGCAGCTGATGTCGTGCTCATGGGGCATGATGGCCCCGGACATTTAAAAATTGCAGAGGGAAAAACAAAAGTAAAACCATTACAAGTATATCACGGTAAAGTAGGAAATGGACTATCTGTTGAAATGGCTGTGAAGCATGGACCAGTCACCTTATTGTCAGTAGTAGAAACGAATGATGGTAAATTGCTTCTGCTGGTGGCAGAAGGAGAATCAGTACCTGGCACCATACTTGAAATAGGCAATACCAACAGCCGATATAAGTTCAGTATTGGTGCTAGAAAGTTTGTAAACGACTGGAACAGTAATGGCCCTGCACATCATTGTGCTGTAGGTGTTGGTCATATAGCTCCTAAATTAAAAAAGTTGGCAAAATTACTGGAGATTGAGGTTGTGCAGATATGTTAAAAAAGTTCGGGCGATACTATAAAGTACCGACGCAGGTAAGTTCATTGTAAGTGTAAGCTTCCCTTAAAACCGTAGCATGTAAAAATAGAAAAGTGCTACATTTAAGGAGGAAGAAATATGAAAAAGAGCAAGCACACAGAGAGCCAGATTATTGGCATTTTACGACAGCAGGAGGCAGGCAAGACCGTAGCGGACATCTGCCGGGAGCATGGCATCAGCCAGCCTACATTTTACCAGTGGAAGAGCAAGTACTCCGGCATGGAAGTAGCTCAGCTTAAAAAGTTGAAGGAACTGGAGGCGGAGGTATCTCAGTACAAGCGCATTGTGGCCGAGCAGACCCTCCAGATTACCGTCCT
>Ga0315904_10002616_pt1 | contig 27627 bp, 17 predicted proteins | sample LakEriMetagenome_6_FD_203529 | JGI IMG/M metagenome (GOLD analysis project Ga0315904, IMG submission 203529) | Freshwater fungal communities from buoy surface, Lake Erie, Ohio, United States - Buoy 12 MA120 | ecosystem: Environmental > Aquatic > Freshwater > Lake | place: USA: Lake Erie, Ohio...
CATCCGCGGTTGCGCCCATCAGGACCAACAGACATTGCCTGGAATTGGCCTCATCTTCGAGCCGGACATTGGTGTGGATCCCGTCGGCCCAGATGGAGACAAACTGCTCCCCGGAGAGATCGCGTTTCCTCCAGGCCTCATACTCCGCCGTCCATGTCTCCTTGAGCCGCACGACGACATTGGCGCTGAGGCCGGCAGCTGACGGTCCCACGAGAGCCTGCAGTGCCTCGGAGAAGTCCCCGGAAGAAATCCCCTTGAGGTACAGCCAGGGAATCAGTTCCTCGATGGCCTTGGTCTTTCGCAAGTACGGAGGCAAGATCTGCGATGAGAAACGGACCCGCCCAGCGGGATCAGCCGACTTGTCACGCACCCGAGGTTGCCGCAACTCCAGTGGCCCCACACCGGTCAAAAGCTCACGGGGTGGCAGATGACCGTTCCTCACGACCAACCGCCGTCCCTGAGCATCGACTCGATCGGAGTGCCGGTCGAGAAACTCCTGGACCTCGCTCTCAAGAGCCTTCTGTAACATCTCCCGGGCACCAGCTCGGGCGATCGCGTCCAGCGGGCTGGCTATGGGCACGGAGGATTCCCAACCCGAGGCCTGTTCGACCTGGCCGGGTCCTTTCGAATCCACGGTGACTGCTGGACTTTGCATCAATTTCGTCTTACTTTGTCGCATGGGTGGCGTATCTTTCTTGCCCCATGTTGGGGCAGGTGAGCGGACTTGCTACTGCAGGATACGCCGCCTCTTTTTCCCTTTCACCCAAACACGACTTTCAACAATATCTCTGTATTGGCCTGAGTGTGCTCCAAAAGCAACCGAGTCGAATTCCAAAGCGATGGCCCAGGCAGTTGCAATCGACAGCATGATCATATGGCGATTCGGAACAACAGTAATCTGCATCGTTTCCACTGAGTACGTACCGTGTGGTACTGCCAATTTATTATTTGTGAGTGCATTCCCGCCAAGTATTTCGGCGAGCCCAGAGATGTTGATGATTCTGTGTTCAATCGATACCTGAGAGGTACTAGCACGAGCGGCATCCAACTCTTTGCGATGTCGCTGCCCGTAGTCAAAAGAAATCGCTTTGACTTCGTAGCCTAATGCGATCAGATGATACAGCAGAGTTGTTGAATCGAGTCCACCTGAGAAGACAACAACTGTCTTGCGTTTCATCATGGCTACTTTGCTGGCAACGATCGGTACATTTTCAGGAGATGACTGGAGAGCATCTGAATATGGCGTGGAACATTCTGTAATTCATTCCACTTGAGCGTCTCACCGCCACCAAAGTCCCAGTATCCCTCTGTCCAATGGCAGGATTTTCGCAGCGGCTCTAATTCCTGCTGGAATAGCTTGGCTGTCAATTTCTGCTTCGAGAGGTAACGATCAGCGATTGTGTCCATAAGAAAGCCCATGGAAATCACCCCGGCCCCATGCATCAGGCGGGATAAACGCGGAGGCTTTCCCCATGCATCTGGAAATAGGCGTTTAACCCCCTCCCAAAATTCTTTGATTACTTCCAGTTGCTCATCCAGATTTTCGAAATTGTAAAGAACGCCATCAGTCAAGCTATTCTCAAGCATCTTTAAGATTGAGTTGTCAGCAATCACTCCTGTCCCATTTGTCGGGGTTCGGATCATCCCTGCAAGGGGTGAGTCTTGATCGTAGTTCAGATGTTCCGCAATCAGCGATGGCACCTTGCGTCGAGCCAGAGCAAGAGGGAGTTTCCCGTCGGTGGATGGAAGCAGTTCGTAGATTAGGCCCTTTGGCAGCGGTCGCGTCGCGTTGACCAGGATGAACTGCTGTCGCTGTTCCTCATAGCCATCAGCAACAAATCCGACAACACAGACAGGAAATGATTCAATACGAGCGTCGCGGAGTGCGGCTGTTCTTTGCTGGCCGTCGACAATCCAGCCCGGCTTTTCAGAATCCGGAGCTTCGAGATCGATTGGAATGAAAAGAGAGCCCATACGACTAATCCCAGGCTTACTCCCCGCTGCCGGTTTGAATCGTACGCTCTCATTGAAGGCAATGACGATCGCGTTAGGAAGCAATGGATTATCAGACTCGAGATAGTCCTTGATTTGGGTAATGTGCGACACGACTTCGGGACGCTGATAGCCACTCAATCCTTCACCATCGTGACGACTGACTCGCGACACAGTGCAGAAATCGTGGAGCCTCTTCCCATCGACTGCGAAACTGTATAGGCGACGATTTGTCCCCTGGCGAATTTCAAGGGCCGGTAATTCGAGTGTGACGATGTTTGCTCGGCGATTCTCAGTCTGACGGTTCGTCATCGTGTTGCCTGTTACGAGATACTCTTAATTGACGTGGCCAGGTGAAAGAGGAAGAGTTCGCGAATCCTGCTGAAACCAGTCCATTGTCCTGTCCCACAGGGTCAAGTGAGGAACAAACTGTGCGATGTACTGTAAATCGCAGGTGATGTGAAGTCCAGCAGTCACTGCGAAATCGCAATTACACGCGGACACAGCTCTTTCCTTCACGCATGCGTGGGAATCTTTCGCCGGTTTGCGGATTTCAGCCGCTGATAGGTGACGTGGAGGTTATGAAATCCTCGTCGGCGATTGCGTTCCGCGCCTCTGAAAATCACGGCATTAATGCCAAGTGACCTGCAGACCTCACAATTGCATTCTTTCCAGGGTTGGTCCTTCAGAATCTGATCGTACTCAATTGCATAGTTACGCAGATTGCCAAACAGTGACTGATAGTCGATTAGCAGTTGAATCAGTTCTTTGCGGTGGTATGGTTTTTTGTCATACGCGCGGAGGGCATTCAAGCACTCCTTCTCGAGGCGGAACGCCTCGCCTTGTTTGACTTGTCCAGACAGAATCCGATTTTTGAGATGGACGTTGACATCAACCTGCGGAACACGAATGGCGGTGTAACTCTTTTCATTTCCAAACTCATCTTTGATGCGACTGTAGTAATTACCCCTGTCTTCTTTAAATGCCTGTCGTAACGGCGAGGTGCTATCGAAACTCACAACTCCCAATGAACGAAACTCCGGGATGTGCGTCAGGCGTGTCACGCCAAAAAGATGAAGTCGTGTATCAGAGCGCAGTCGTGGATAACAGGCAGTGAGGACTGCAATGATTTCTGAAGTCTTCAAGGGAACCATCCCGCCAAGAGCAATGTAGCGATAGCCCATCTTTTGAAGCGCACTCACGGATTGTGCATACGAATTCGGACTCCATCCCTGAGCAACACCAAGTGGTTCGAACGTCACGCGCTCTCTCATGCAGTGCTGCCTGAAGTCGCGTGCCATTGCGAGCGTGATGTCCTGCCTTTTAAGGCATTTGGCTGGAACGGCTTCGATCCCGGGCAGGTTATGATCCCAGGCAGGGTTGTATTCCAGAATAACATGGTCAATTGAGGCTCCATAGTCGAACCCTGCGTCTTGATAGAAACGTGTCACTTCCTCGACGCCAACGGGGGGAACCTCTTCTTTGACGTAGGTGAATGCGCCGCAGTCCCCCATGACCTTCATCGAAGGAGGAACCCGCAGGAACGCCTTAACGCCGCCGACTGAGAAGCGTCGTTGCTGGCCGAGTGTGTAGCGACCTGTCGATTGGCCCGCTCCTTCGACAATGGCTTTTGAAACGAGCATCCCGTCATAGGGAATGTTCTTGAAGATCTCATGGGCGTAGAGGTCATCCCGTTGGCGCACCCGTGTGTCTGATCTTTTCTCTGTCGCAAAGTCGAAGCTTGGATCGACCAAATCCTGGCTGTCCGGGAAAAAGAACTGCATGATTATCTGGTTCCCTTCGCCTGCAAGTAACCTCTGATAAGCACATTGCTGAGCATGTTGATGTGCCTTGGAACATTGTTGAGGTCATTCCATTTCAGGCCGTCCATTTCATCCCAACGCCCGCAAGTCCACCGGCAAATCGGTGCGACAAGTTTGATTTCCCTGACTGCGTCATCCTTTGCACTTGGTTTTCGTGGATCAACAACAGGCATAATCCTGTCCATTAATCTCCCCATCGATCGAATACCCGCTCCGTGCATGAGTCGGCTTTTGGTTGCTGGTTTTCCCCAAGCATCAGGAAACACCTCACGCACAGCAGACCAATACGAGACAAGCAGCATCACGATTCCATCGAAGTCGGTTTCACCAGTGGCAATGTTGCGGTAAGGAAACAGGCAACCCGATGGCTGGGACAAGCTTTCCTCAATCATTTTGACAATTGAGTTGTCGGCAATCACGGTACTGGCTTTATCTTCCTTGGAAGTCGATGCTCGTTGCACCAATCCATGGAAAGGCGAGGTTTTCTCCCGATTCAACCAGTCACAAATCGCGGAAGGGATTTTTTTTGTTGAGAGATTGGCCGGCAGGTTGCTACTGACTTCGGGAAGCAGTTCAGTAATCAATCCGCGGGGAAGTGGCCTGGTACTGTTTACTCTCAGAAACTGGTCACGTTGCAGATCGACTTCATCAGCGATGAAAGCATTGATCGGAATAGGTAGATCTCGGCGTTGGCATTTGGTTAACGCGAGCGCACGTTGTTGTCCATCAACGATCCAAGCTGGCTTCGGACCGTCTCTGGAAGGAATGGAGATTTCGAGCGTTCCGGCCTTTGCGAAGCCATCGTCTGTTCCCGGTCCGCGACTCTGTTTGAACCTCACTTTTGAGGATAGCGCAAGAATTATGGAGTTTGGAAAAATGATTTCTCCAGAGTCCAGATAGTCGACGATGTTCTGTACATGCTGTCTAACATCTGGACGCTGATATCCGATGAGATTGCCTGATTCGTCTCGAGTAAGCCGAGAGATGTCAGCAACTTGCAACAGTTCATCACTTGATAGTGAGAACATGTAAAGGGGGTGCTGCGGATTCTGATCGATGCGGAGTGCTCGACGCAAAATTGGCTTTCTGCCATGTCTTTGACTAGCCATTGAATGCCTCCATGGCTTCTCGGTAAAGAACTGCGAACCTCTTCTGCTCGCATGCCATCTGGGATTGTCGCAATAGCCTCAGCATGGGAGTATGCTTTGCATTGCCATCGATCTCCAGTTGCTTTCGAATAAACTGTTTGATTTCCTCATCAGACAGTGGTTGTCGATTGTACTTTGCTATGGGAGGTTGCTGTCCCAGAAACCTTTGGTACTGCTTCATCAGGCTTTTCGCATGCGGCGGTTGTTGAGACTCTCGAATTATCTTCGCTGCCAGCCGCGTATTCAGTGATCGTCTTGCGCCACCCAGCGCCCCCTGCATTCGTGCATCACATGGGACAAGATGCTGATCCAGCCCATCAATGCGCTTCATCCCTGCGCAGACAATGGCCAATTGGTCTGGATCGGCGAGATGTCGTACTCCTTCGCGAAGATCATGCACAATAGCCCGCATGTAGGTTTCCGATGTAACAACCAAATATGAACGGCGCGGATAAGTCGCGATCAAATCGGTCAGGCTTCTCGGACGGTCTCTGAATCGCGACTTCCATTTGGAGGCAGTCGCTTCCCACCACTCTTGTGCGGCGCCGAGTCGAGTGTTCTCGGAAAGTGTAGCAACAACGGAATCTGGGTGATTGCGTGAAAATGTGGCTGCATAGGGAGCAACACAATCATCGAAGTGGATCAGTCCGTATCCCGCCGAGCAGACCCAGACATCAAGTCCGAAGCGTGATGAATCGAAAGCTCGGACAGTTGCCCAATGGTCGCCAGCATACAAGTCGGCGACACGTACGGACGTATTCCAGTGACGGTTGGTGCGCGCCTGCCACTCGTGGATACGTTCCTGAACCGAGGTCCCCGGAACATTCCGTAATTGGCAATCATCTGCCACTGCGTGCCGCTTGTCCTTGGCACAAGTCACAATGACATTAACAACGTCGATCATCATGACACCTGGAGTTGCTGCTGGGGACGATTCATTACTCGTGCTCACCCCGATATGTGGAACCACAGGTGCAGGTCTCGCAGACGACAACCTTTGAGAGCAATGACAGCGACGGTTTCAAATTGCGCCAGATCCAAATCGCCACATTCTCAGAGGTCGGGTTTTCAAGACCTTCAATGTCATTCAGATAGTAATGGTCCAATCGCTCATAAAGCGGCTTGAAAGCAGCCTTGATTTCGGCGAAATCAATGACCCACCCGGTGAAGGGATCAACCGGCCCCTCAACATGGATCTCAACACGGAATGAGTGACCGTGCAGGCGACCACATTTGTGTCCCTCCGGTACATGCGGCAGTCGGTGAGCGGCCTCAAACCGAAACTCTTTATACAGATCCATATGCTGAACCCTGCCTTACGGCAGTCCAATCATCTTGTGTGCCTGAAGACTCAACTCCCACCTCGGATGCTCAAGGCAATACCTGACTGCCAATTGAGTGTTCTCCTCCAGAGATGGGCCGTCCATTGGTTGAAGGAAGAAACGGTGAAAAGAGAGCGCTGAGAATCGAGTGGGATCGACACCAACTTGCGGATAAACCAACTTCAGCTCATCACCCGTTGTGAGGACCAGCGGCGCATTCGCCTTGGGACTTACGCAAATCCAATCGATTCCTGCTGGAGGCAGCTGTGTTCCATTGGTTTCGATTGCGACCGCAAAACTCAACGCATGCAAGGCATCGACCAGATCAGAGTTCAGTTGCAACAACGGCTCCCCGCCTGTGAACACAACCATTTTCCTGCCAGTGCAATCATCCTCTTTCCGGATCGGCCAGCAGTCATCAATCACCCGGGAAAGATGCTCTGCACTCGGATATACACCTCCGCGAGGTCCATTCGTACCAATAAAATCAGTATCACAGAATTGACAAACAGCACTGGCACGATCCCCCTCACGCCCAGACCATAAGTTGCATCCTGTGAATCGACAGAAAACTACAGGACGACCAGAGTATGCCCCCTCCCCCTGCAGGGTGTAATAGATTTCTTTGACCGAGTAACTCATGGGGTCACCATTTCCGATTCAATGTACCGCGTCGGATCAGCGAAACCGCTCAGCTCAAAGCCTTGTCGTCTAAGAATACAGGCGTCACACTTGCCACAGGCAAGTCCATTTTCCGTTGCCTGGTAACAACTGATGGTTCGACTAAACTCAACACCTAAACTCAAGCCAAGTCGAATAATCTCGGCTTTGGTCATTTGAATCAGAGGTGCGTGTACGGTCACTGCGCGATCGCCGGTCACCGACCTTGCCGTTGCGAGGCGAGCCATATTTTGAAAAGCAGCGATGTACTCAGGACGGCAATCGGGGTAGCCTCCGTAGTCGAGCGCATTCACCCCAACGAAGATGTCGTCAGCCTCCCGGACTTCAGCGAGGGCCAGTGCATACGATAAAAAAATCGTGTTTCGACCAGGCACGTATGTAAGAGGAACCGTCGCGTTCATCTCTTCAACAGAACGATTTGTTGGAACGTCGATCGCGTCGGTCAGTGCGGATCGACCGAACCCACACAGATCGATTTTAATGACTAAGTGGTCGAGGACGCCGGATGAAATCGAAATCATTCTCGCTGCCGTCAATTCCGACCTATGGCGTTGCCCGTAGTCAAAGGACAAGGTTGAGACTTTGAACCCCTTCGACAGAGCGACCGCAAGCAATGTTGAAGAGTCTAATCCACCACTCAACAAGACAATCGCATTTCCCAACTGGATTCTCCTTGGCCGTCTTCTGCAACAAGTGCTCTCAAGCTGGCAATACGAACTCGCCACAAACTACAAATGGGTGCGTGTGTGTGTCAAGCAGCAACTGATATTCAATTAAATTGTCTAACTGCACCTAATAGGGCCGCACACAAAGTGCAGTTAAACACAATATCAATAAGCACTTATTCGACTTGTTACGAGGATATGTGAGCCTCTGTAAAGTGGACCGGAAAATCAAGGTCGATCGAGCCAGCGAGACTTGGATTGATTATGTCTCGGATTCGACGAATGAAAGGACGTCGATCGGGCGAATCACAGTCTCATGACGTGCCCTGACTGCCCTTTACTGCTTCCGCCTGTCGTCGGTGACGCAGAAGAATCGGTTCCCGATTGGTAAACTGTTGGTACGGGCGGTGGGGCGGTTGGTTGCTGTAACTGGGGGCATTTGGCCGAATGCGGGGTCGGTTGCAGAGGCTTTCGGATTGGATGTCAAGAGATTCGCGCACACAGTCGCTGGACGTTCCGGTCCCTTCAAATCACCCGATCTGGAATGGCCAGAGTAAGACTGGCGCAGCATCCAGAAGTCCCGTTGCTTTCTGGAAACGCGGCAGTTCGGCAAGCGTCGGGACTACCTGCGGGAGGGATTCGATGGTGTCTGTGACTGATTTTTGGCCGAAAAAACACGCCGCGAGACTGGTCGGAGGGGGCAGGAAGTTCGGTCTGTAATTTACCCTGCTCCCCTTTGAATCCATTCTACCGTCAACACTGAAGGGGGCCGAATGCGGTCCCTGGACGTATCTTTGTTGGTGACAGACAGCGATCTACCGAAGTGGCAGGTTCGGTTTGACGGTGGACTTCAAAGCAGTCGTGCAGGGTCGATGCGTCTAGATGCGGTTCCCAGTTGGTTGGAGACGCGACTGACGGGTTCCGGGTTCTCACCCGCAGAAAAGACCCGGGCAAAGCTGGAATGAACGTCGGGAACCACTAATGCTGCCGCTTGCGTCCCCCGTGAGGTCACGGTGTGTGGTGATTCCGCCAGTACTGTCGGCAACGCCCGAACATCGGCATGTCCGGAGAATATGTACATACGATTCGTCCTCAATCGTTCTCGATGGAGTTTACGCAGCATTTGTTGATTGCCTGATCCTGTTGTGTCGTCCTCAGTTTTGTTAGACTTCGACTGTGCGAGGTGCTCAGCGAGCGGGGTGTTCCGGCGGGTACTTCAACGTTGCTTGAGGAGATTCTCAAAAGAGTTTGCTGATTTCAGGGGCAGTGGACACTTGAGTTCCCGTGATAGTGCGAGAATCGGATGCAGAAAAAAGTTCGTCGTACAATGTGTCCTGGGCAATTTGTTTCCTCCACAGCAAACCTTTTTGGAACCGGTCGGTTCATTGAGGTGATTGGAGAAGAGGTAATTATTGAGTATTTTGAATCCCCGGCGATTGAAACCCCTTCGGTTCAATCGGTGCCCCTGAGCACAGTGCGACCAGTTCGGTTGGAACAAGAGCATAGAGTCTATTTGAAAGTTCCCGAAACGTTGGAATGGCAAATCGGACGAGTTCTTGATTACCAGGCAGGGGATCACAGATACCTAGTACAATTCCCAAACGACGACAGGAGGCTTATTCCGGAGTCTGAGTTGCGAACACGGTGGCTGCAACCGATTGCGGATCCGACAGACCAGCTCGCTTTCGGACTCAACGAAACCGCTTTTTGGCATGCCGGACGCGCCGGTTTTGTCAGATCAATATTCAGTCAGAGGCGTGCTTGTGGCGGAATGACAGCAATACTTTCCTCCGCGATTGACATTGAGAAGCATCAGGTGGCCGTCGTGCGACGCGTATTGCAGGACTCCGTGCAGCGCTATTTGCTCGCCGATGAGGTCGGACTCGGCAAGACCATTGAAGCGGGAGTACTGATTCGGCAGCATGTCCTTGATGATCCTACTGGGCATCGTGTTCTCATCATCTTGCCGACATCTCTCTTGAGGCAATGGCGAGAAGAGTTGCGGTCGAGATTTTTCCTGGAAGATCAACTGGACCGTTCGATTCATCTGGTTGCTTTGGGTGATCGTGAGCGAATCGAGGCATTCGGACAGGATGCCCGGATGATCGTGATCGATGAAGCACACCATCTGGCAGCTTATGCCTGGTCTCGTGTTGCAGCAGAGGTTGCTCTTTTCGATCTGGTCGCGAAGATCACGGAACCACTCGACCGGAAATTGCTGCTGCTTTCCGCTACACCGGCCCTGCACAATGAACGCGGCTTTCTCGCCATGCTGCACCTGCTGGACCCTGCAATGTATTCGCTGGACAATCCGGAGCTGTTTCAAGAGCGAGTGCGGGAACGACAACGTGTTGCTGAAGTGCTGTCGGCACTGCAATTTGACGAGCCGAACCGCTTCATGAAACAGGCAGTGGAAAGCATTGGGGAAATGGCCCCCACTGACCAGCATCTGACGGGACTGGCACGGGAATTGGCGGATTATCTTGAAGGGGATCCAGGTGAGCAGGACCCTCTCCGTACGCAATTGATAACCCAATTACGGTCCCATATTAGCGAAACATGGCGACTGCACCGTCGAATCCTCCGAACTCGTCGCTCAAAGGATTCGCAAGTTCTCCTTCCCGGACGCGACGGGGCCTACTCGCGGTTTTGGAATTGCCCAGGCCAAGATGCGGTCGACGAAGCCTTTAATGAATGGCGTGTCACGATTGCACAAGGAGTTTCTCCCGCATCCCTGCCAGACAACCGTGATCAACTGGTTCGAGTCATGGCCGAGGCGATTGTGAGTGACCCGTCGCTCGTCCCTCTTCTGGTTTCCGCTCGGCTTGGACAGGTTGTCGATCTGGCTGGCCTGGCTCTTTTTCCAGACCAAATGCAGGCCCTTCTCGGCGTTCCCATCGTCGACGGCGAACCGAAACAACTGTCGCGTCTCAGCCATCTGGCCGCGAAACTCGATCTACAGGCATTTAATGACTTGTTGATTTCGGTCGTTGAAGCCGAGTTGAATTCCCCAATTGGCAACAAGATTTCGATTGTCCTTTTTGCCAATTATCCCGCGACGGCGGACGGCCTGTACAAAATCTTGCAGCGGCGATTTGGACAACACCGCATTTTCCGACATTCGGATACATCATCCGCTTGGTTGCAGGCCCTGTCGGAGACGGAAAGTCACGTTCTTGTGTGTGATCGTAGAGCGGAAGAAGGACTGAATCTGCAGGGAAGACGCACGGTAATCGTACATGCCGATTTGCCGCTGTCTCCAAATCGTGTGGAGCAGCGAGTTGGACGCGTTGATCGTTTTGGTTCCGGTCAGAGAATTCGATCTCTGGTTCTAATCAACGAGCATTCCGAACTCCAGAACCTTTGGTTTCAGACGCTCAGTGTGGCTCTGAAGGTATTCGACCGGTCAGTCGCCAGTTTGCAGTATGTTATCGAGGCAGAGTTCTCGCGGGCCTGGTCGAACTTCATGGAATGTGGGTGCGAAGCGATTCAGGACATGCTGGAGCGATTGTCTGGACCGACTGGGCTGATTGAGAGGGAGTTCAAACACGTAAGATCCCAGTCCGATCTGGATTCCTTCGAATACGACTCGGAACGAGACGCCTTATTTGTGAAAGAACTCCTTGCCGTTGATATAAAATCGTCTGATTTGAGGGGAGCAACTGACGGATGGATTAAGTCTCGGCTTCAATTCGAGTGGCGTGGCGAGAATGGGCCGAAGGATTCCGTGTTCCGATATCAGTTCTGCCGTCGGAATAACAACCGAGCGCGAAGTCGCATGAAGGATACCCTAATGTCACTCGGTGACCTCCAACACTCGCTGCTTCATTCGTTTGAAATCGCAGACGACGCAGGTGATGAAGTGTTGTTTGAGTCGATGCCGCTAACGTTTGACCGACAGATTGCACAACGACGATTCGCACGCCTGGCCCGCGTTGGTGACCCGCTGATCGATACCTTTACGGAGTTCTTGAAAACTGATGATCGAGGTGTCGCCTTTGCGATTTGGCGATACCGTCCGGACATTGCGGATCTTGATACCCCAGCAGAACTCATGTTCCGATTTGACTTTGCGGTGGAGGCCAACGCCGATCCTGCGCTGCGGGTTCTTGAGGCACACCATGCCGGAACACATACCGCAATACGTCGGACACTCGATGACTGTTTCCCCCCGCTGGCCACAACGATCTGGCTCGATTCAAACCTGCAGTTGGTTCAGGACGCAAAGCGCATTGCTATCGTGTCAAGGGCATACAACGCTGACTGGAACTTAGTCAACACCGCACGTGTTCGAGACTTCAATCTCAATCAAGAAATTTGGTCGGTCGTACGAAAGTGGTGGGACACTGACTATTGGATGTCCTTATGCCGGCGTGCAAGAATGGTTGCGGAGGAGGCATTGCGGGCTGCGCATGAAATGCAGTCGGTGTGTGATAAATCGGCAAGGATCTGCCGAGAGCAGGCTTCTGTCCGTTGCCAATCACTGGAAAGCCGACGGACTCTTTCATCTGGGCAGACTGCTCTTCAGTTGGATCGTGAAATTGAATTCGAGAGAACTCTCGCCGTCGCCTTGCAATCGGGCATACAGAACCCCGTTCTCCGTCTGGATTCTCTCGGAGCTGTCTTTCTATCCAACCAAAATCCATTCGCAAGTCTGCCTAAGTTAGACAGTCAACGGAACAGGAGTCGCATCGATGAGTGACTTCGATTCACTGAAGCACTGTCTGGCAGTGTGGCCACAGCAGAACCCGCCCGACACGCCATTTGACGATCATGCCTGTGAACGCTTGCGATCGGTGCTGTGGGGGATTTGGTACGATCGGAAGTATCCGGGAGCGGGCGATCTCGCAGGACTGATTCAGCATGTCGTTCGAAGGCAGCGACTTTTGTTTCCGTCTGCCGGTCCGTGGACTGTGCCGCTAAATCATAATTGGCCGGAAATTGAACTGTGGCAGCATTCAGGACTCAATGTCGTCTTCCACAATGAGCAGTGTGTAAAGGTTGAGGAATCCCGAGTGTGGTCCGCAGAGTGGTTGCCTGGCAGTGATCGGGTCGCTCCGCTTGAAGAAGCACTCAGGGAAACCCAACGACGACACCGACAGGGGGACAAGTCGCTACATCTCGACCCGGCGATCAAGATTGAGTGTGGCCTGCCATACGAGACCTATTCTTGTTCGGGACAGCAGCAAGCGATTCATGCCACAATGTTTCTGCAGCCTGCGGCGACTCTCGTAGTGAATCTGCCGACGGGAAGTGGCAAAAGTTTGGTTGCATGGGCAGCTGCGATGCTTGCGGAACCTGGTATGTTAACCGTAGTCGTTGTGCCAACGGTTGCTTTGGCGCTCGATCAGGAACGGCAGATGGTCGCCCAGTTTCGACACCTCCCGGGAGGGTTGCCAACTCAAATGGCATGGCATGGGGGGCTATCTGAGTATGGAAAGAGCGCAATTCGTCAACGACTCCGGGACGGTACGCAGCGAGTGCTGTTTGCGTCCCCGGAAGCAGTGACCGGTTCGCTATGCCGGGAACTTTTCACGACCGCTGGAGCGGGACGACTCAAATACTTTGTCATTGACGAAGCGCACCTGGTTTCGCAATGGGGAACTGACTTTCGCCCCGAATTCCAATCCATGGCTGGCTTACGCCGCGAATTGATAGCTTGCTGTCCTCAGCACGAATTCAGGCTGCGAACATTACTGCTGTCAGCAACTCTGACTCAAGAGAGTATCGAGGTTCTGGATGATCTTTTTGCAGATGAGAGTTTTGAAGTCATCTCTGCGGTCCATCTGCGTCCGGAACCCGAATACTGGATCAGCGAAGCGGCAAGTCAGGCAGAAAAAGAACAGCGGGTTCTGGAACTCGTGCGGGTAGTGCCTCGTCCATTCCTTCTCTACCTGACCAAACAGAAAGATGCGATAGAATGGTTTCGCCGCCTGAAGAGTTACGGCTATCAGCGAATCGGCTGTGTCCACGGCGGGACAAGCGCTGCGGAACGGATGCAAGTCATTGACGGTTGGCGGGAAGGTTCACTTGACTTTGTCGTTGCGACTTCCGCATTTGGTCTTGGCATGGACAAAGATGATGTGCGGGCAATCATTCATGCCTGCGTTCCTGAGACAGTTGACCGCCTCTACCAGGAAGTAGGACGCGGTGGACGTGATGGAAAAGCGTGTGTATCGTTTACCGTCTTTACAGGAAAAGATCTCGCCGCCGCCAAAGAACTCTGCACAAATTGCTTTATTACCGTAGACCGCGGACTCAAACGCTGGCAATGGATGACGGATGGGGCGGAAAAGATTGATTCACCCGACTCCGACCGTTATCGCATTGATCTCAATACGCTGCCTCCGGATCTCTCGAGTCTAAACGATGCAAACCGCGCTTGGAATCTGCGGACGCTATTGCTTCTGAATCGCGCTCGGTTTATCCAAATCGAAAGCGAACGTCCCCCGTACGTTCAACAGCAAGCCGACGAAACACACGAGCATTTCGAGAAGCGAAGGCAGCACGTGACACAGCAATATCATGAATCAGCATTCATCCGTATTTTGGAGAATTCCCACCGTGATCCATCGACATGGCAGCGTCTGATAGAACCGCTCCGACAGAACTCGTTCGATCGAGATGCCCGTAGTTTCGCTGCGCTCTGTGACATTGTGAACCGCAAGCGGGAAATCGCCGACGTTCTCGCCACGGCATATGCCGTGCATCTTGATGGCATCCACGTTTCACCAGTCAAAGTCTGCGGTGGTTGTGCGACTTGTCGCATGTCTGAAAACATGTCTCGCGAGTGTTGCCCACCGAAATGCGGACCGGGACTGTTGCCATTTCTCAAAGTTCATCGGCGTCTCGAAACGCTGCTGGAGCACAGCCGCAACAACGTAGTATTGGTATCCTGTGACGGAGACCTTGGGAAAATCGGACGGCAATTGCAGAGAACCGTGCTTCCCACGCTTGTCGAAATGGGAGTGACTGAAGTTGCATTGCCGAAGGACTGGATGTCGCAACAAAGTTGTCGGGATCTGTATGGAAGATCGTCGCTTCGGTTTGTGATTCATCGATCTAATGACGATATTGATTCGCGACGGGATCAGATCAAGGTTCCTCGTGTCACGGTCTGCTTTCGTGATGACGATCCAGTCGCATTGTTTCCACTCGATCTATTGCAGATCGAACGGCCCTTACACATCATTTTTTGCAGCAGTCAAGCTGGTGACTCTCGACATCCAGGGCAAGCGTTCTTCGATCGAGCAGCACATATCAGCTACAGGAGCTTTCTGGGGAGTCTACAAGCATGAGTATTCTGAATCGGGCAAGTGACGGCCTCTTTAACATGGTGACCGTACTGTACAACACATTACGGCACGAAGGGCCGATGAATCGCGACAAACTTCTAGCGATGGTCGCTCCGGCCTCTGTCAGTGAGGATCGCAAGATGGCATCGAATTCTCTGAATCGTTGGATCGACCTTGGCTTGTTTGAGGAGTCAGATGGAAATGTAAAATTGAAGACCAGTGAGAAAGGTAAATCCACAGCATCTTTGTCGTCTACGATGCGTCGGTTGGTGTTGTCTCAGGACAATAACAGGAATTTCTGGGACGCCGAAGGCAGTGCCAGTGCCGACTTTACCCGCGCTCTAGCATGGTTGCTTGCACAAAACGTGTATTCCTGTTCGCTCTTTGGACATGGAGACGCCGCAACGCTTGAAAATAATCAAATTGCTTTGCCGGATCGTGCCGTGTTCCAGAACGATACACGCTGGCATGGTTTCAAAGCGTGGGCACTATTCCTCGGATTTGGTGTCAGCAGTCTAAAAAGAGGTGCCTTCGAAATCGACCCAACAGTCGCCGTCCGAGAGAGTTTGGATACGGTTTTCGACGGCATCAATGAGATGTCGATCTATGACTTTATTGAGCGACTGGCTGAGGTGTTGCCGGTGATTGACGGCGGCCTTTACCGCAAAGAAGTTGAATCGCAATTGAATCCGCGTCATTGGGAATCGGTGAGCGAACGCGAAATATCAACTTCGCTCTCGCGAGCTTTACTTCGTCTGCGTGAAGCGGGAGTCTTGCGACTGGATAACCGCTCAGACTCGCCAACTCGAATGGAAATGTTGCTTCAAGGCAAGCGTACTCAGTCCGTCACCCATGTCATTCGCGCGGGGGCACACTAATGAAACTCGCTGACTTTTGGCCTACTGAGAAAAACATTCTCCAATGCATCAAACCAGAAGCCGAGAGTGACTGGGATGAGGTGTTTCTTGCAATTCATCAGCCGATGCGATTAGTGAAACGTGCATTCAAGAAGGATCGGGCTGATGATGGTTGCCCTGCGACGGAAGCAGACTTCTTACAGGAGTTTCTGAAAGAGGATTTGCCGACCGGTACATTGTTGATGCCGATTCTGGGGGACTCGGGAATTGGCAAATCGCATTTGGTGCGGTGGTTAGATGTGAGGCTGAAGAGACTTCCGGATGCTGACCGTCGACACGTCATCCGTATCCCGAAGAGTTCAAGTCTCAAGACCGTTCTCTATCACATTCTTGAGGAATTGCAAGGAGAAAAGTATGACGACATCAGGAGGCAACTCAAAGCGGCTCGCGAGCGATTGGATGAGATTGGCGCTGAAGAACGAATCCGTGCTGAAATCTTGGCGGCCATCCGACGGCGATACAAAGACGCGTGTCAGAATCGTGCCGATGCGAAATCACGGGGCGACCGAATTGATCAACTTGATGATGAATGGTTCGCACATGGTGAGCCTCAGGGGGGGCTGCCGGCACTTTTGAGTGATCCCGCAACATCCCGTTTGTTCATGCCGGGAACGGACCGGCGACCGGGGATCATATCTCAGTTGGCCAAGCATCTTACGACAGACTCGTCGGAAGATCGCCCGCCGCGAAGAAACTTTGAGGAAGCTGACTTTGGTCTTTCTGAAGATGTTGATGTCAGTGAAGCCAGCAAATACGCGGCACGGTACCTCCAGCGTCTCGACCGACAGAATGGCCTGGAGCGGAAGACGGCCGTTCGATTGCTCAACAGCATTATTGACAGCGCTTTGCAACCGCTCGCTTCGCCAACCGACACGTCACTCTCCGAGATGTTTCTACAGATCCGCCGTCAGTTGTTGGCGGACGGACGTGAACTGGTTCTCCTCGTCGAGGACTTCGCCGTCCTGAGCGGAATTCAAGGTGCGCTCTTGGATGCGATGATCCGCGAAGGTGTACGTGGCAGCACTGATGCCTGCATCATGCGAACGGCACTTGCTGTTACCGCGGGGTACGATTTCGGACGCTACGACACCGTCAAGACTCGGGCCGTTTATGGTTGGTATGTCGATGAGTCGCCTGTGGATAACGACGATCAGATGGTCGGGCGGATCTGTGATTATGTAGGGGCATATCTCAATGCTGCCAGATTCGGTTCGGAAGAACTGAAGCAGCGACGCAGCAATACTGACGAAGAGCAGTGGCCCCCATATTTTGGTGAAGATTCCGAAATTGAAGACGGGGATCGTCAGCAATTGAATGCCTTCGGGCGATCGCCATCGGGATTTCCACTTTTTCCGTTCAACGAAGCTGCGGTCCGCCAGTTATCGGATATTCATCTTCGTGATGCGGACAATCAATTGCGGCTAAATCCGAGGACGATCATCAACCACCTGCTAATCCGTGTTCTGCGGGACTATCGCTCTGCTTGGATAGCAAACGATTTTCCCTCTAAAGACTTCCTGGGCCAGCACGCCCATGATTTGCAGGCATCTCTGCAATCGGAATTAAGAAACGCAGAGGGCAATAGTAGAACTCGAGATCGCTACCTTGCATTGCTGAGATACTGGGGCGACTGTCCCAATCGCCTTTCTGAAGTCCTTCTGCCCCAACAGATCTACGAGGCCTTCGGAATGCGGCCATTGGCCGCTCCCAGTCCAATTTCTCAGACTCGTTTCTCTGGACGAAACAACGAGTTTGCAACTCGCAATCCCGGTCCTTCCAGTGACCGCCAAAATAGAAACTCCCAACCTGCACGTGAAACGAATTATCCGGGGTCGGTATCGCAAGCGGACTCTTACCAGGAACTGGCGGTCACTTCGGAACATCCCGAGGAGGTCCGTCGCTGGGAGCGCATACTCAACGACTGGACTCCAACTTCGAAATTGCTCCAGAAGGAATCAAATGAGTTGCGCCGCATGCTCGCGGATCACGTTCTCGGGGCCATCGACTGGGATTCGTTGTATCTTTGCAAACTAACGGCACCCGAAATGAAGGGATGGCAAGAGAATATTTTCCTGCCGAATGCCAAGGGAGCAAGTAATATCGAACCCGCCAAGGCAATGTGTACGATTTGTACGAATGAAGAGTTCGCAACCATAGACGGTCGTAATAAAGCCATTCTGGCATTGTACGCTCTAGCAAGACACGAGTATTACAAAACATGGGACTATCCCGACGCGGAACTCGACTATGCACGACTGCATAACCTGCTTGACAGTCTTGTGCCGCAGGCCACGGAATGGATACTCGCTAAAAAGTACCGCGACTTCGCTGGCGATCCCGTGCCAGCACTCGTCGAACACATTCTACTGGCCGCCCGCTTTCTCGACGTCAAGACAGCACACACATCCGATGGCGTTTCGTTACTCAATGTGCTGTTTGAGTCCCCACCGAATCTGGAATCTCCGCAGACTGACGACGAGTGGAGTCATCTAAAGTATGAAACTGCGAAACATCACAGAATCCTTCAGGAGGAACTTCTGGCGAGAACTGCTGTGCGACAAGGAGGGGCGGGTACGACTCATGGAGTCGATTGCATGCAACTGCTAGATGCAATTAGGAATTATAAAAGTCATCAGAAATCCTCTTCCTCCACCCCGATTCCCGATGTAGCCGGTTCTCCCGACCTTAATGCTGCTGTCACTTTTGTGAAGCAGTTCTCTAAAAAACTAACCCGCGCTGTTCGGAATCAGCAGACAAAACATGCTGACATCTACCAGCGCTGCCTCAACGAACTTGGAGATGAATTCGACAAATCAGGTCTTGTCTCAACGCTGAAAGATCAGATCTTGCCGGAAGCGGAACGCCTGGGTGTGCTTGGTCGTGATCTGCCGCGAGTTGTCACCCTACAGGCAATTTGTGAGGAGTTTCGCTCAGCCAGAGTTGCGGACACAATTAAAAGGCTGGCGGCGCCAGAGCGCGACGATTTCGGAGCCCAAGTATCGAGTTTGGCTCAGATCAACGATAGCGCCCTACAGGCCATTGATCAGTTTGTGAGCACGATGCCTCCTTTGCTTACTGCCCTCGAAAAGCATCTTCGTACTGAACTCGTCGACGGTGAAGAAATAGTCGCGACTGCTCGGAATCTGATTGAACATACCCTAGATCGGATGTCCGAGAAACTTTGTGTTATAGAGGGCCAGTCAACATGATGACAACACAGGCCGGGAGTGTCGTGGCTTTGCTGCAGCGCTACGCTCAGTTTCGAAAGGACCTTAAACTGAGTGAGCAACTCAGAAGCCGTGCTGATGAATTGAAAGCGGCAGCAGAAAGTCTTGAGGCACCAGCGCAACGCGTTGCTCTGCAACGCGAAAGAGAGTGGATTAAGCAAACTAAGCTGCCTTCTGCTGAGATTAAGAAAAGTCAGGGCTTGATTGAGACTATTCGCGCATTGCTTCCCAGCGATCCAGGAAAAATTGACCCACATGTGAATCGCTTGGTCAAGGTAACGGAAGCCATCGTATCTAAGACCGATAAGCTGACGGCTGATTCATGGGCGACAGTCGTTAAGCGTCGTCAGCCATCAGTCGATGAAGCCGAACTGAAACGGTGCGAACAGTTCAACTCTGAAGTTGCCAAAGTTGATGAGATTCGGAAAATGACCCGAGTCTCGATCGCGGCCGCCCCGTTGAGCCGAGACTCGCTCTATGAAATCGAGAAGCGCTGGGATCGACTCAGAGAGTTGATTGGGAGCCTGCCCAAGGGCAGCGACAATCCTGACGTAAATCGGTTTTTGGATGCGGTTCGCAACGGAGGCGCGTCTCTTGAAATGCTCACGGATGCGGTCAGACAGTACCTGGAGGAAACTGGAAAGTCGCAGGCGTTCCGGATCTATCAGCAACGGTAGTGGCTGCGATAAAAGGCCGTTTCTTGTTCGTTGTTCAGTGTCACAAACACCCGATGACAAATTCGTCCGCTGCTGCAATTGATTTCCTCAACAGGCTCGAAGCACGCGAGTCGAGACTCCTTGCCTGGGGCTTGGTGGATGGTGCGTTCGAAGATAATGAACTCGCTGCTCTCGCCGAGGAGTTTCTGAATGAACGCGAGTTGTGGAACACATTTCCTGATCCGAATGAGTTAATCGATTATTTGTTGGATCGTCGCTTGTTGTTCTCGTTTATTGACGGATCCCAGTCGCGTTACCGAACTCGCATGGGTGAGTCCATTCGATTGCTGGCGCGACTGCGTCAGTTGTTTCCACAACATCGTGATGGACGGAAGTGGCAACAGGCGAAGTCGCTTGTGGCCGATTTTCGTTTTATTTTACGGACACGACAGTTTCCTCGCAGAAATATTTCAACGGCAAATGCTGTAGTCTCGATCAGAGAGGTATGTCGACTGGATTCACTACAGCAAGATGTAATCACTGCCCTACTCGACGGTGATTCCGGTCCACCGATGGAACTTGCCGAGTTTCAGGTACGATCGACGCGCAGTATTCTCGCAAATGTCGGGGCCCGGCAGGGGACAGGAACAATCGTGTGTGCAGGAACTGGAAGTGGTAAAACGTTGTCGTTTTATCTGCCTGCGTTTGTGCATCTGGCCCCGACATTGGATGAGTCACGCTGGACTCGCTGTCTCGCAATTTATCCCCGAAAGGAATTGCTGAAGGACCAATTCTCCGAAACTTATCGCCAGGCGCGGCGGATCGATCGAGCACTTGGCTTCCACAGACGTCGAAAACTCACAATTGGGACATTGTTTGGCGACACTCCGAAGAATTCGGAAGCGTTTAATTACGAATCGCCGCCGGCAGGTTGGAAGAAGGTCGGTGGTGGCTTCGTGTGCGGGTTTCTCCGCTGTCCTGATGACACGTGCCGTGGTGAAATGGTATGGAAAGACGTCGACCGCAATGCCAATCTCGAACGCCTCATCTGCAACGCCTGTAATGCAAATACGTTTCCGGACGACTTGATTCTGACCCGCGACCGACTGCTCTCCGAACCGCCCGATATTCTCTTCACCACGACTGAGATGCTGAATCAGCGCTTGGGCGACTCTCAATTCGCGCGCCTTGTCGGCATCGGAACTTCGCCAACCCAGAAGCCGCAACTTGTGCTTCTCGACGAGGTTCATACGTATTCTGGCATCACCGGAGCGCAGGTGGCACTGCTCCTTCGACGGTGGACATACGCCACTCGGGCCTTTCCCCATTTTGTTGGGCTATCGGCAACACTGACAGATGCGCGACGATTTTTTGCTCGATTGATTGGGGTAGATGATTTCCGTGTGGAAGATGTGACACCTTATCCGAATGACATGGTCCATTCCGGAGCGGAGTACCTGCTCGCCCTCCGTGGCGACCCCGCATCAGGTGCATCGCTTCTATCGACAACCATCCAGGCGGCAATGCTGATGCGTCGAGTTCAGGATTTATCCGCCCGACCGTGCAGTGAAGGACTCTATGGCACCCGTGCATTCGTCTTTACGGACGATCTCGATGTGACCAATCGACTTTACTTCAATCTGCTGGATGCTGAAGGACTCGATAGTTGGGGACGGCCGAATCGGCAGGCATCGGGTGGATCACTCGCCAACCTGCGGAGTTCAGATCTTCCGGAGCAGGGGCTACGTCGCCGATTCGGACAGTCATGGGCACTATGTGAAGAAATCGGCCATTCACTTCGCAACAACACTTTTCTGCGGATCGGCCGCACGAGTTCCCAGGACGCTGGGGTTACCACCGGTGCGGATGTGATTGTCGCGACTGCATCGCTGGAAGTGGGCTTTAATGACCCGGAAGTTAACGTCGTTCTGCAGCATAAGTCGCCCCGTGATCCTGCTCAGTTTCTCCAACGCAAAGGACGTGCTGGTCGCCGCACGAAGATGCGTCCTTGGACGGTCGTTGTGCTCTCGGATTACGGAAGAGATCGGTTTACGTGGCAAAGTTATGATCTGTTGTTTGATCCGCAACTACAACCTCGTGACCTGCCGGTTGGCAATCGCTATGTATTGAGAATGCAGGCAGTATTTGCGTTCATGGACTGGATTGCAGAAAAACTACGAAAGCAGCGTGGCATCCCTCATGGCCGAGTCTGGCAGGATTTTGCATCGCCCCCCGCCAATGTGTCGTACAGCAACCAATCAAGCGTTCGGACGCGGCAAGAGGCAGCAGCGACCATCATCGACGATCTGCTGAGTCGCGATGACCGCCAAGAGGAACTTTCGCAGTATCTGCAACGGTCGTTAGCTCAGGATGAGAGTGTCATCGCTGCCGTAATGTGGGAGTCGCCGCGAGCTTTGATGACGGCAGTCTTGCCGACCCTTCTGCGGCGTCTGAAAAGCGGTTGGAAGCGAAGTGGGAAAGAAGGCGAGTTGGGACGGAACAGTTTTGATCATTTCGTCGTAAACAATCCACTTCCGGAGTTTATCCCTGGCCAACTTTTCTCCGACCTCAATCTCCCTGAAGTCAGTATTGTTACGCCTGCTCAACAGCAAAATGACCAACCGCGTGAAGAGACGCTCCCGATTCAGCAGGCGATGAAAGAGTTTGCACCAGGGCGAGTCTCGCGCCGGTTTGGAATCCTCAATCAGTGGGCCCGGCACTGGATTGCCTTGCCGGATCTCATTGCAACACCGGTCAAGTATCTGCCATTGGCAAGGTATCTGGCACGGTTCGATGAACTCGGCGAGTTCAATTACTGGTGCCCCGAAACGCGAAGAATGAAAGTGGTTCGGTGTGTCCGCCCCTTTGAGCTTCACCCGCAATTACCTCCGGAGCAGGTGCAGGATACTTCAAACGCATTTCTCACTTGGCACACTGAGATTGTACCCGGTAGCGAGGGTATCTCCGTAGGTGTTCCCTCTCCGTCGCGATGGGAGACTGTGATTCGCGAAATCGAGTTCTTCACTCACTGTCACCACGCACCATTGGAGATTCGCCGTTTCTCTATGAGTAGCGAGGCGACTGTGAAAATGAAGAACGGAAAGGAGATCGAGACGCGAGTCAAGTTCGTCGATCCGATGTCAGGGACTGATGGAAATGACTCAATTAGTCCTAATCCGGTCGCGGTAGGGTTTGCTGCAGACGTCGACGGTGTCGTCTTTCGCTTCATTGTCCCCGACGACTGTGGCGTTTGTCGTTCGGATGCTGCGCTTGTTCGAGGTCTTCGCACAGCAATGTTTAGAGACCGCGTAATCGCCGACACCGCCCTTGACGGCATCGCCAATAAATTTCGTCGCCATTGGCTGGCCGACGTCTATATTGCAGCAATTACCGAGAGCGCGTGTGCATCTGGATCAGCACTATCGGACATCTGGCGAGCAAAAACTGAATGTGCGTTCGACGATGTCTTGCAGATCATCTTCCAAAGTATACCCGTCTCGAGCGATGGTGGTCACACAGGAGATGAACCTAGTGAAGATGCACCATTGGATGAAGTGCACCAAAAACTGTATGTCGACCTGTCTGCGTTGCTGAACGACGCTATTGTCGTGAATGTCCTTCGGAGACATGCCCCGACACTCTGGCAGGACCCGGATGCCAGTTGGTCGGAGTGGTTGGAACGCAAGTTCAAGACTACTCTCGGAGCTGCCATACTTAGCGCAATACAGCAACTCTGTCCCGACATCGATTCCGGCGATCTAACGCTCGATATCGATTCTGGGCCACATCGTGAGGAATCAGTCGCAACAGGTGTCGATCTATCTGAAGTATGGCTGACCGAACGCACCGTTGGAGGTGGTGGAATCATCGAGAGCTTTCTCATGCGTTATGGTGAAGATCCGAGACGCTTTTTTGATTTGGTTGAAGCAGCACTGACGCCGTCCGACTTCGAGATCGCTGATGAGCAATTGTCTTTGTTTCTTGACTGGGCCGTGAGTGAATCGGATACCGCGGTCCGAGACGCAGTCGCATTGGTGCGGAAAGCATTCAACGATCGACAGGACGCTGTTGTGGCCGCATTTCAGGAGCTATATCGCCTGTTGTCAGGTCGCGGTCTATTCACTTGTCATTCCGTTATTGCTGCTATCTCCACACGCATCCTGAAACCGGGAAGCAGCACAAAGACGGACCAGATGCTTCACCAGTTGATTCACACCTGGAAGGCTCGTGAGGCCCAGTTGGGAATCGAGATCGATTCACGTGTCTTCGCCAGTCAGTGTGCTCGTGATGGGGAGTTCGACAATTCGCTGGGAGAGATGGAGGGCGACTCTCTTGAGATCGATCGCCGGCAGTGGCGATTCAACGCATTGATGAGCGTTCTCTGGCCACGAGGCGCCGTCATTCGCTCGCGACGCATCTCGGTCTACAACCCTTTCACGGAATTGCCATCAACCGAGCCAGGCCTGATTCGGAGTTGCGTTATCAGTGACGTCGAAGTTGTTGATGTTGCCGTATCTGGTTGGCGGGAAAAGGCAGACGAAGTGCTCGTCCGAAATAGTTCGGTCAGGCTTCGGGTTTCTGCTAACGAATCACGCAGGCTGCGTTCCGCGATCATAACAATGATAGTCGACCCCATTGATTCAGGTTTTATGTTGGTTCATCCGCGGGTTCGTAGCATGGAACGCGGAGCAGGTTTCATAAGCATTACACTCGATCTGGCAGAGGCCGTCCAATGAACCGTGTACGTCGAATCTTTCGATCGTCATCAACCAGTAACGCAGAGATACGCGAACTTCTCGAAGCACTATTTGCTGCTGAACTGTTGTCGCCAAGCCGCTGCCTTTGGTTGGTGTCGCCATGGGTAACGGATCTTGACTTGCTGGATAATCGGTCCGGCGCCTGGTCGGCGATGGATCCGCAGTGGGGACCTCGGCAACTCCGCCTCGCCGAATTGCTGGGACGCCTGCTTGAGATGGGTGTGCATGTTGTAATCGCAACTCGTCCAGATGCTCATAACGAGCAGTTTCTGAGAAAACTCGGCGACCGCGTTAGGTCATCCGGTACCGAGAGCTTATTGAGGGTGCATCGCAAATCGACATTGCACCATAAGGGATTTCTCGGCGATGACTTCTATCTGAGTGGCTCGATGAACCTGACGTATAATGGCGTCGAAATACTTGATGAGGGGATCACGTTTGAAACCGATCGCGATGCGACCGAGTCGGCCAGAATTGCATTCCTGAACGACTACGGAGGGGTGTGATGGCAGTTGCTGATTTCTCCACAGATCAACTCGGTTTTCTCACGCGTTTTTTCGGTCCTGGAAACAAACTGCGATGGGACGCGTTCTGCAATGGTGAAATGTCGGACAAGACGCGACAGAGACTCATTCCCTTTATTGACGATCTGCGTCATCCGGGAGCCTCCCTACTGTTGCCAGTGGTTAGCGAAAAGCCCCCGAGTCATACCACCTGGTATGGCCTTGCCCGCGACTCCCGGCAGGCCCGGGTACTTAGAGAGCAACTGATGGCATTCGTCGGGCCAACCTGGACTGACTTCGATGGCCAGCAGGCGGCGCTAGACGATCGGAATCCGATTGAAGCAGTCGTGAAGCAGTACTTTGGGCCGCACGTGTTTCGCTTGAAAGTGCTGCAACCAGAAGATCGTAATCAGGTACATTCCCAGTTTGAGCGACTACGATTTCTTCGTGAGGGACATCCCACCCGCACCTCGCCAAATTTACGCCCTGTCGGACGCATTCTTCGCGATTTGGAGATGGGGATTATGGTCCGCAACGAAACCGCGGCCCGTGAGTGCTTGGAAGCTCTGCGATTACGTGGCCGACTGAGTGCACACAACCTGACGTTCCTCAACGTCCGAATCCTCGCGGCATTCGAACGATGGTCGGAACTCAGAGCTTTACCCACCTATCGACCGCTGCTCGACAATCGGCGACCGGCACGAGTGACTGGAGCACTCATCCATTGCGTTTACAACGAGCACTTCGCGAAATTCGAGTCCGAGGGGAACGTGTCCGAATGTATCGCGATGTTTATCGAAAAGGAGTCAAGCTTTGGCACGCTGTTTCGAACTCGCGGTCCGCTGAAAGATCCGGTTGTGCTCAAGGCATGGCTTGTTCGAGCAGTCGCGCGTGCCGACTCTAAGCAAACACAATCACTGCTGAATGAGTTTGGCTGTGAGCACCCCGACCGTCGCTGGGTGGAGATGCTCGCTCGCGAACTTCCAATCGAAGCGTCGCACCACGCCTCAAATACGCCAATCACCATCCCATCGCAGTCGTTGATCGATGAGGCTCGTCGTGCTGTGGCAACCGACAACTTCGACACCGCATTAGAGGTCCTTCTCAAGTGTGAAACAAGCGTCGATGTGATCCGTCAACTCATCATGTGTGCCGATGAGATCAACACACTGACGGCCATACGTCAGGTACTCGCGGTTATCGAAGCCGCCCCGCCAGATCTCAGAGAGCAGGCTCTGTCGCGACGAGCGATTGCCCGTGCTTGGAAACACCTCGAGCAACTGGTCATCGACGATCGAACACCGCCACAGTCCAATGCCATTCCCGACAACTGGCTCTCTTGGTTACATCAACTGAACAGGACAGGCCCCTGGCCGAGCGCTGTCGCGATCGCTCAACAGGGCTGTCTGGAATGGTCAATTTCACTGCTTCGTGCGAACCCATCTTTGATTTCGCGAATAGCCGATGAACTTGTCGCTCCTCGATCACCGGACGCAACCGCGATAGTCCGCATTGTACTACCAGACTTGATCGGTTGTTTCCTCCCGGAGAGCGGCGCCATTCGCGAGTTCAAGCCGATTTACATGAGCTTGATCTACCATCTCGTGCTTGACGATGCGATTGGCGGAGACGATCTCATTGCACTCGAGACCCTTGCCGAAGGCGTTCTGGAAGCCGGCCCCAGCAGGTCTGGAACGAACGGGGCCAACGACTACGTAGACCTGTTGGAATCTCTCGAGACAGCTTGGCAGCGAGTGAGAGCCCTTCGATACCTCAATTGGCCTCTTGGCATTCTCGATCTGCTGATCGCATTCAATGTCCACCAGCATGCTCCTGTCGACTGCTTTCTACACACGATTGCCGACGATTTCCGTCGTTGGTCCCGACGCGTTCGCAATGAACAATGGGACCTCATCAACCTGCTGGCCTCCGATCTCAGCCATCCCCAACTCCTAAGCGATCTGCATCCCGTTCGAGGCCTTGGGGCACCATCCGATACCTCGAGCAACACGCAGTTGAAAGGCAAGACGGTTGCAATCTATACGCTTACTGAGCGAATCGGCCGCCGCGCCGCGCAACTCATCGAGGGTGTCTGTGAGGGTGTCAAAATTCAATTACTGCACGACAAAGTCGCATCGGACCGCTTGATTCAGGTCGCAAAGTCCGCTGACGTTATGATTATCAATACTTGGGACGCCAAACACGCGGCATCCGAAGCCATTAAAGCGAATCGCAGCAGATCCCTTGTTACTCTTTTCCCATCAGGCAAGTCTGCACTGAATATTGCGAACATTCTTGGCAGCTTTGAAGTACCTGACGCGTCGAAATATTTATGACGTCGGATTAGTGGAAATGATCGTGGAGAACGGACTCACCTGAGCGCAACAATCAGTCCCATTCGGGTGACTGGAGGAATGGAGTGAGGGGAGGCCAGCCGATCACGCGGGATGTTCATAAGCGTCTTTAGTGGCATATGCCAATGAATGCCGAGATATTGTTGAAAGTCGTGTTTGGGTGAAAGGGAAAAAGAGGCGGCGTATCCTGCAGTAGCAGATCCGCTCACCTGCCCCAACATGGGGCAAGAAAGATACGCCACCCATGCGTCAAAGTAAGACGAAGTTGATGCGAAGTCCAGCAGTCA
>Ga0315904_10002617_pt1 | contig 27615 bp, 24 predicted proteins | sample LakEriMetagenome_6_FD_203529 | JGI IMG/M metagenome (GOLD analysis project Ga0315904, IMG submission 203529) | Freshwater fungal communities from buoy surface, Lake Erie, Ohio, United States - Buoy 12 MA120 | ecosystem: Environmental > Aquatic > Freshwater > Lake | place: USA: Lake Erie, Ohio...
GTTTATCGACCCTACAAATTTCCTAAGGTTTGTTTATCGACCCTACAGATTTCCTAAGGTTTGTTTATCGACCCTACAGATTTCCTAAAGTTTTCTTGAAACAAATGCTTGCATACGATGTCTACGAAGGATTTAACAATCAAGTTTTAAACAAAAAATATAAAAAGATTGATGTTGAAAACATTTATATTTCATATATTTTTGAAAAAGAATATAAAGATGAATTAAATAATGATAATACTCTAGATTATCTTGATTATCTAGATTATGATTATATATGCGACTTAATTTAAGAAGATTTATATTCTAACCATTCTTTATAACCGCCTATAAATATACCGTTTTTAAATAACATTGGAAAATATTTATAAGGTATTTTAGTATATTGTTGAATAAATTTATAAAAATTATCACGTTCTCTTAAAGTATCTAGATATTTATCACAATTTATTATTTTTTTATTTGAATTAATATTTTCATTTATAATTTTACAATATTTACAATTTGATATTGTGTATATTGTATACCCATTTTCATAAGGTGCTTTATATTTTTTCATATTATCTAATATAATTATTTATTTTTGTTTTTTATGTTTATCCCATTCAATTGCTAATTTTTTCATTATTTGAATTGCAGTATAATTAGGATTTTCTTTCTTCATTTTAGGAAAATGTTTTTTTACAAACTTATTATAAGGATGTAGTACTCTTTTTTTAGCACCACCTGATACTTCATTATCTTCATTATCTTCATCATCGTCAGAAGATCCACCTCTTTTAACACGACGACGTAATACAACTTTACGAGGACGACGTTTTCTAGCACCGCCAGATAATGTTGCTTCATCTCCAATACCCATAAATTTGACGGCATTTTGCGCTACTAGTTTTTCCCGTTCTACTTCCTCTCCAACTAGACCTTCGCCACCTTTTCTTTTAACTACTCTTCTTCTTTTTTTAACAACTTTTTTAGCACCTCCTGATAATTTTTCTTCATAACCTTCACCTCCTTTTCTAACACGTTTAACAACTTTTTTCTTAATAACGCCTCTTCTTTTAGCGCCTCCATTCATAATAGTTTCTATTTTTTCACCGTAAGGGTTACCTCCAATTTTAGCTCCGCATGTAGAACCTCCAATCGCCATATCTATATACTACTACTATATAAAGAAATTAATTTTATTGTAGATTATTATATTTTTCTTTAATTATCTTTTTATGTTTTTTACTATTAATATGTCTATACATGTGAAAATCTCTAAAACACACATACTTAATCCCACATTCACATATCATTATATTATTTATTTTTCTCATATTATATTCTTCATATGCTTTTTCCTTGTATTTTCTTTGTTCTTCTATTGTTTTATTTCTACATTCATCACAATATAAGTAATAAATTTGTTCATCAATTTTTTTAAAGGAAAACTCGCTAAAATCTTTAATTTTATGACATTTAGAACACTCCATAATAATTATTGCCAATTAACGAATAAATTTTAATCAATTTTTTATATTCTTATATACTTTTATAGACTAACTAATTATATAAGGTATATATTGTATACATTATATTATAGTATAATTATGAAAATATTATTTTTTGGCAGTAGAGGATGGATCGGAAAACAATTTTGTAAATATTTAATTAATGATAATATAGAATATATAGAAACTAACATTCGCGCAGATAATGAAAAAGATGTTGAAAAAGAAATTTTAGAACATAAACCAACGCACATTATATCATTTATAGGTAGAACACATGGTGAAAATTATAATACTATTGATTATCTAGAACAACCAGGTAAATTAGTAGATAATATTCGTGATAATTTATACGCACCTATTATATTATCTATACTATGTAAAAAATACAATATACATTATACATATATGGGAACTGGATGTATTTTCGAATATAATAATTCTAAAGACGAAGAAATTGACGAAGAAAAATCCCCTAATTTTTATGGTTCTTCTTATTCAATTGTTAAAGGTTATACTGACAGACTACAGCATATGTTTTCTGAAAATACATTAAATCTCCGTATTAGAATGCCTATAGTAAATTACGATCACGATAGAAATTTTATTACAAAAATAACAAAATACGAATATGTGTGTTCTATTGCAAACTCTATGACAGTTTTAGACGATATGTTTCCTGTTATTCTAGATATGATTAAAAATAATACAACAGGTACATTTAATATGTGTAATAAAGGTGTAATTACACATAATGAAATTTTGGAACTATATAAAAAATATGTAGACTCGTCTTTTAATTGGAAAAACTTTTCTATTGAAGAGCAAAATAAAATACTTTTGTCAAAAAGGTCAAATATTGAACTATCTTCAAAAAAATTATATGAATTATATCCCAATATTCCAGACATTAAAACATCAATCGATAATTGTCTTCAAAATTATTCTAAACTTATGTAATTTTAGTAGTCTATAATCTTGTATTTTATATTCAACAATTCGAAGTTTTCTAAAAATCTTTCAATACTTCCATCATTTAATAATTCTATACACCCAGGTATATTTTCATATTCATTTTCAGAAATATGTTCATCCATTTTTTTGATTATAGAAGGTCTTATTACTTTAATAACAATAATGTTCAAATCTTTTATTTTGTCATATTCATGTAAAAATCTTAAATCACTAATTACATATTTTTCATTTTCAACAATTTGTGAAAGTAATATATCAGCAAAAAATCCTCTATTGGCATTTGGTATTAATTCATTTATTTTATATTGCATTATTTCTGTTCCAAAATATTGTAGAGCTTTTCGCGGAGATATTCCCCACCTCTCATCTATATTATCTTTTTCATCTCCATTTGCATTCTCTTCATCAATTCCAACCTGTATATCAGTAAAATTAAATAATTCTTTTACAGCTTTTTTTAAAGGTTCTGCAAAATATAATTTTTTATATTCATATTTTTTTGTTAAATATTTACAAAGAACGTCTTTACCACTTCTTTTTGCACCACATATAGCAATTATATTATACATAATATTTTAATATTATTATAACAAAATCAATTTTTATAATTAAAAATTAAAAATTGATATTTAAGAATTATAAGTTATAATTAACTAAATCACATTATATAATGTTTTCATCAACCAATTGTTGGGATATTATGGATATTTACTTCTCAAAAGGAGGTTCTCAAGAATCGTCAAATCCTCTTGTAAAACACCAAATAGATAGTTATAATAAATTCGCTGACAATACATTAGGGCAAATTATTTCAGGTTTTAATCCTATTAAAGTAAAACTTACTAACCCTAAAAGCGAATTGTCAATGAATGATAATAATTATAAAATATCTATTAATATTCTTAACCCAAGTATTACAAAACCTAGTTATCAAATGGCAGATGGAACGCATAATATAATGACACCGTATATCGCTAGGATGAATAATATGTCTTATTCTAGCGGTATATATGTTGATGTTCACATTGTAACAGAATATACAAATAAGAATGGAATGATTGAAAAATTCGATAAAAACGTAAATGGAATTTACATTGGCAAAATTCCTATTATGGTTAGGTCTAAACTTTGCGTCTTAAATCAAATGCACGGGATTTGCGAAGAAAATAACAGCGAATGCATATATGATTTTGGAGGATATTTTATTATTAACGGAAATGAAAAAGTTTTAATTTCGCAAGACAGAATTAACGAAAACAAAACTCTAGTATTTCATCCTAATAATAATAGTGAAGGTCTATATGCAGAAATTAGGTCTGTTTGCAATTCAACATATCTTCCGCCTAAAACAACATGTCTTAATATGAGTGGTAAGTTAAATCATATGGGTCGTATCATTCGTATCAATACGTCGTTTCTAAGGTCCGAAGTTCCAGTATTTGTATTGTTCCGTGCTCTAGGTATTATTAGCGATAAAGAAATTATTCATCATATTGTATATGATACAGAAATTGAAGAGAATAAGAGAATTATCGCCGAACTAATGGCGTGTTGTGAAGATGCGTGTGATATTAAGACACAAGAGCATGCCGAAAATGTTTTAATAAAAATTATGAATGGTTCAAACAAAAATAATGAATATGCGACAAATAAAGCATTGCTCCATAGTAATTTAACAAACGATTTCCTTCCTCACGTTGGAAAAAGTTACAGACGTAAAGCTCTATATATCGGTTATATTATTCGTAAAATGATTAGAATATATCTAGGTTATGATACATACGATAATCGCGATTCTTATATTAATAAGCGCGTAGATAGTCCAGGAGTTTTAATGAGTAACCTATTTCGCCAATGTTATGGCAAACTCACAAAAGAACTTAAGGTTGCAATTGAAAAAGAATTAAGTATGTGGAGAGGAAATTCTAATACTCCTTTGTGTAACATTATATCTGATATCAGTATTCATAGATTTTTCAAACAATCTTTGTTAGAATCGTGGATTAAATATTCATTTTCTACAGGTAATTGGGGTATTAAAAGTATTGGAAGTTTTCAAAATATCAAACAAGGTGTATCTCAAGTTCTAAATAGAATGTCTTATGCAAGCACATTATCGCATTTGAGACGTATTAATACTGCAATGGAAAAAAATGGAAAATTGGTTCAACCTAGAAAACTGGATAATTCTCAAATCGGTATGATTTGTCCAGCGGAAACGCCAGAAGGCAGTTCAGTAGGACTTGTGAAAAATATGGCACTAAGTACTAATATTTCTATTGCAATGAATAGTTATCATATTAGAAATATTCTATCGGAATTAGGTGTAGTAGTATACAATGATACTTATACATCTAGTAATAAAAATTGTGAAAAATCGGCAATTGCATTCCTTAAAAATATGGGAAATAGTAATAATATTTATGTTATTGTTAATGGTGATATTATCGGTTATCATACTAATCCTTTAGAATTGTATAACAATCTCAAACATTATAAAAGATCAAGTATTATCCATCCTATGACATCAATTGTTTGGAATATTCAAAAATCAAATATTATTATCAGCACCGAGGCGGGGCGTATGTATAGACCTTTATACATTGTTGATTATAATAAAGAGTTGAATAAAAGCGAATTGCGAATTGAAAGAATCTTGAAAAGAAAGAATATTAAATGGGAAGATTATATTAAAGATAAACGATTTGACTACTTTATTTCACCAAACGAACAAATTGACAATTATGATGACCCAGAAAGTTATTTAGATAAAGAAGGATTTATTGAATATATGGATTGTGATGAAATTAATAACGCAATGATTGCTACATTTCCTTCTGATTTAGAAGAGGGAATGAAAGGTACAGCACTTCCTCCGTGTTTCACTCATTGCGAAATTCACCCTAGTTTAATGAATGGTATTCTGGGTGTTAATATTCCATTTAGCGACCATAATCAATCTCCGCGTAATTGTTATCAATGTGCAATGGGAAAGCAAGCGCTAGGTATTTATGCAAGTAATTTTAATAGACGAATTGATACAATGGGAAACATTTTGAATTATCCTCAAAAATCTCTAGTATGCACTAAATTATCAAAATATACAATGGCGCATAAACTACCTTCAGGTGTAAATGCGATCGTTGCTATTATGACACATACTGGATTTAATCAAGAAGATAGTATTATGATTAATCAATCAGCATTGGACAGAGGATTGTTTACTAGTACATATTATAAAGCACATAGAGATGTATGTAATAAAAATCATAGCACAGGCGAAGAAGAAATATTTACGAACCCCTGTGATAAAACTGATAAAAAACCCTATTGTTATGATAAACTAGATGATAGTGGGTTTGTTCCAAAAAATACATATGTGACAGGAAATGATGTTATTGTAGGAAAAGTTATGCCCAAGAAAATAAATGGAGAAATATCATATCAAGATAGTAGTTTAACTATGAAAGCTAATGACGACGGATATATTGATATGAATTATAATGGTGTAAATAGCGAAGGTTACAAATTTTGCAAAGTACGCATTCGTAAAAACAGAAAACCAGAAATTGGAGACAAATGTGCTAGTTGTAGTGCACAAAAAGGTACTATTGGAATGACATATAGACATCAAGATATGCCTTATACAAAAGATGGTATTGTACCTGATATTATTATGAACCCACACGCTATTCCATCGAGAATGACTATTGCTCAATTAATGGAATGTATTATGGGAAAAGCAGGATGTCATATTGGAGCATTTGGAGATTCAACCCCATACAACGATTGTTCTGTAGAAGATATTGCAAAGGTTCTAGAACAATCAGGAATGGAAAGATACGGTAATGAAATTATGTATAATGGAAGAACTGGTGAGCAAATTCACACAGAGATATTTATCGGTCCTACATATTACCAAAGGTTAAAACATATGGTTACTGATAAGGTACATTGTTTAACTGACGACCACGATGTCCTAACAAGCGCTGGGTGGAAAAAAATTAGTGATATCAAAAATGAAGATATGGTAGCTATTTTGAAGAATGATAAACTAGTTTATGAAAACCCTATTGCAGTATACAAATATCCTGACTATAAAGGTTATATGTATAATATCTCAAATAATCAAATTGATTTAGATGTAACAATTGGTCATCGTATGTATATTAAAGAAGGAACTGATAATAATTATAAACTTGTAGAAGCGAGTAAAATTAAGGGCAAAGAAGTTACATATAAAAAAGATTGTATTCGCGATGAAGTTGATTATCAACTTAGCATTCCAGGTTCTAATATTGTTAATATGGAAGCACTACTATCATTTATTGGAAGATTGTATGCAAATAATGGCATATATAAACATATTAATAATTTAATAAATGAGTATGGTAATAATTATGATAATAATGGTATCATAAATTATATTAATAGTTTAGATAAATATTATTTGCCCGAATGGGTATGGGAATTGAGTACTAAACAATGTAGGATGCTTATTAAGGGTCTAGTATCTGTTAAAAACGAAGATATTATTCATAATTTTCAAAATATGTATTGTACCCTTGTTGAAAATTTGGCAGATGATATGATGAGACTATTAATTCATGCTGGATGGAGTGGTATTAAATCACGATATAAAAATTATTGGAAGATTACTATAATTAAACACAAAAATTCTCCAAAAATTAATATGAATGATAAATCATATAATGAAAATATATATTATTATGAAGGTTCTGTATATTGTCTAAATGTATCTACTGAAATATTTATGGTAAGACGCAATGGTAAATCAGTATGGACAGGTAATTCTCGAGGATCAAATGGTCCTATTGTTATGCTTACTAGACAACCCAGTGAAGGAAGGGCGCGTTCTGGAGGTCTTCGATTAGGAGAGATGGAAAGAGATTGTTTCATTGCTCACGGAACTTCGAATTTCTTAGCAGAGAGGATGTTACATGTATCTGATAATTACCGCATCTTTGTGTGTAAAAAATGCGGTATGCATGCAAATGTTAATACAGACAAAAATATTTATAGTTGTAAATACTGCAATAATAATACAGATATTGCACAAGTTAGAATGCCATATGCATTTAAACTATTAAATCAAGAATTATATACTATGAATATTATGATGAGATATATATGTAATTAAATGCGATTTGATATTATTTTACTAAGAAAGAATTCTATATTTTTTAAATTTTTATTATATATAAACATTTGATATATATTTTTATAAAAGATATGGGTGATAATTATAAATTATATAATATTTTAGAAGTTAATAAAAATGCATCAGACGATGAAATAAAAAGTGCATATAAAAAAAAAGCAATGCAGTACCATCCTGATAAAAATAAGGGAGATGCAGATAGCGCTACTAAATTCAAGGAAATATCTAATGCATATAGTATTTTAAGCGACAAGGAAAAAAGGAACAGATATGACCATTGCGGAGATAATAATTATAATGAAGGAGGAGGAAATGATGAAATGAGAAATCACAGAGATATTTTCGAGGCATTCTTTAGAGGACATGAAGGAGGATTTCCTGATAATATATTTGGTTTTGGAAGCGGAGGCAGACCAGGACGACAAGAAAGAAGACAGAATAAAGCAGATTCTATAGAAAGTGTATTTAATCTAACATTAGATGATGTATATGAAGGGGTTAAAAAAGATTTAAATATAAAATTGAAAAAGTATTGTACTAGTTGCAATACAGAATGTCCTGATTGTGATGGCAAAGGATTTATACATCGCATACATAATATGGGAATTATGCAAACTATTTTTCAATCTCAATGTAATAAATGTGGAGGTGATGGAATAATTATTCAAGGAAAATCTTCATGTAAACTATGTAATGGAAAGGGATTTTTTAATAAGGATGTTAAAGCAACTTTAATAATACCAAAAGGTGTTAATGAATCATATAGAACAGCATTTCCTGAATTAGGCGAACAACCTAAAGTCGAAAATATAAAACCCGGAGACTTAATTATTAGCATTAGAATAGAAGAACATCCCCACTTTGTAAGAAGTGGCAATGACCTTCATTATAAAACAGAGATTTCTTTCATTAATTCAGTAGTAGGTGTAAATATTACAATTCCATATTTTAAAGAAAATATAGAAATTAATACAAACATTTTTGGTGTAATTTCAAATGGCAAAAAATATATGATTGAAGGTAAAGGACTTCCAATTATGAATACAAATAATAAAGGAAATATGTATATAGAATTTAATATTACTTATCCTAAAATTAAAAACGCAGAAAAAATAGAAGATTTAAAAAAATTATTAAATGAAGTTTTTATATAGATAATTTATTTTTCTTATTATCAACGGCATATTTTATATTATAAATAGGTGCTAGATTAGTAAAATCAGAATCAAATCCGTATTTTTTTATAAAATTTAACAATTCATACGCAGAAGGATCTTTTAATATATCCTTATTATCATATCTAGATACAACAAATGTATAATCATCTTTTGATATAATATCTTTATTAACATAATACATTTTACCTTTATATTCGTGTTCAATAGGATGTCCAAAATCTACATCTAAATCGTAATAATAAAATGCCTTCTCATTTAATTGATTATCAATATCATTATCTCGATGCGGAATTAAAACATCTGTATCAATATTACTTCCAAAATTAACTAATGTATTATTATTTACAAAATCATATTGAATATAAAATATATAATTTTTTAATACATTTTTTATTTCTTTCTTATGAATAACGTATATATTATATACATATGGATAATCTATACTATCATTTATTGTCGTTGTTAACTCTATATCTCTACATCTTTTAATATTATTTGCTTCTCTATATATTGTATCGTAATATATTATAAGTATTATGAAAATCATTAGAAGTATGAAAAATATACATATAAAATGTTGATATATAGTAATATTATAAGAGTGTTCTCCTATAGTAGACAAAGTATACAAAATATAATAAGAGTACGCTTCAATTGGAATAATATAAGATTTCATCAATTCATTCATTATTTACTTTAATATAATAATTTTATATTATGTAAATACTTTATCATTATTTATTTTAGCATATATAATATCATATATTATACTTGGATTGTAATCTTGTTCTTTTGCATAATTTTTTGTAAATTTTATTAATTCTTTAGAGGAATAATTATATATAGGATTATTATTTTCATCTACGCATAAATATTTATATTTTTCAGGACTATTAAAAATAATAGGGTTTATATTTTCTATAGTATCTACATCCATATTTCTTAAATTAAAATATTTAACTTTTAAACTATTATCATTATAATTTTTATATTTTAATAAATCGTTTTTTATTTTTTTAATATTACACTCAGTTTCGACATCGATAATTACATTTTTTTGATCATTTGTTAAAGTTTTCTTTTCAAATAATTCAATTTTATTATATATTTCGGATTCTGTATATAAATCTTTCATTATATACCTTATATTTTCTTTCGCTAAATCTTTTCCGTCAGCATTTAATGTATTTTCTAATATATATTTATTAAATTTATTATTAATTTCAATGCTATATTTTTCATTAATATGTTCTTTAATTGAATTATCAATAAAAAGTTCAAAATCTATATATGAAGATTTATCTTTTAATTTACTTTTTAATTCTTCCTTTTTTTCTGTTGTTGCTTTAGGATTATCTAGTCCATCTATAATATTTATAATTAATTTTTTTCTAAATTCTTTTATTTCATCATCAGTATAATATATAACAGTATTATATTTAACATATTCTATAATTGTTTTCATTTTTATGAAATCGTATGTTATCTTAATGATATAGTTTGATATCTTAATATCCAATGAATCATTATCTATAATAATTATATTATAAACATAAGGTTTTTTCTTATAAGTGTTTTCTTCTATTATTTGAAGAATTTGTCCGCATTTAGATATTTTTTTAGCATCAGCATATACATTATCCCAATATAACACAATTGATAATATAAATATTATACTTATGAAAAATATGTTAAAAATCAATTCATAATTATTAAAATTATTACTAAAAACATTTTTAAGTTGATTATTATAAGAATAAAAAATTATATTGATCGTTTCGTTTTTTTCTAGATAAATATATAAAACTATTAATAAAGGTATAATAAATATTGCAACAAAAATAAATACGCCTACTGTAATATATAATTCATTTGTATATATTATATATGCTAATAATATAAATAGAAGTGTAATATATAATTTATAATTAAAACTATCTTTATTGTCTTCATAAGGAAATATAAGATTAAATGTTGCAATTATAAATAATATACCTATTGTTTTTATAATTTTAGAAAAATCTAATATTTCATTTAATATAATAGAGTTTGATAATTCAATAGAAGATACACTTTCTATTACATTATTTTTTTGAACATATTTTAATGTTTCCGGGAAAGAATTTATTAAAGTTGCATCCATTTACTTATAATAATTATAATATTTTTATCCTAAATTTACATAGGAAATGCTTTTTTAACATTTTCTTCAAATCCATTATTAAGATAATTATTTTTAAAACTATTTTTTTCATAAGTCTCTTTGCTAGTTGATATTATAATATTATTTATAATATTTGCCTCAGCGGTATGTGTTAATGCTAAAATATATCCTACATTATAATAATCTTTTCTATCGCGAAAAGATTTAGTAGCTTCATAATGATTTTTGTCTATTTCTTCAATATAAGGTCCTATTTGAAATTGCGCAAATAATTGTTTCATATTTTGCGATAAAGAAGGCATATTTACAAACTTTTCTTTTTTACCGCCGTAAAATACTGCAAACATTTCTGCAAAACTTTTATTTATGAATGTAAATAAAAATATTTTACCTTCAAATAAATCAAAAATTTCTTTTAATTTTCTAAAGAATTCCCATTTTCTAGGTTGCTGTCTATCAGTAACAAATGGCCACGGAATTATCGAATAAATAAATAAACATATTAAAAGAGCAATATAAAAAACTATTAACAGTATTGTAATAGTTTGGAATAATATAGTTGCTCCTGTTAATACATATACATTTTTAACAAATAATTCAAAAATTGTTCCAAGTCCATATGAAATCCAATTAGAATCATCGCCAACAACAGCTTTCCAAAGCCATTTAAAACATGGAATCTTCTTAATTAACCATATAATAACCGCAATTACACAATTATATAAAATTATAAATAGACATATTATCCAAGCTACTTTAATATAAGTTAGAAAAACTGGATTAAATTTAGAAGAAAACTTTTGAAGAAATTTATATGTTAAAAATGCCTTCTGTTTCTTTTTTTCTATTTCTGACATATGAATTCTATTAATCCTCTATATTAATATTTTTAATATTAAATGTGCTACAATAATAGTTATTTATTTTAATATTATTTAGTAAATATATATTATAAATATTAATCAATAATACTTCAAACGAATATTGTTCGTATTTTGAAAAATAATTATTAAATATGTTCTCTAACTCCTTCTCAAATATTTTTTCTTTTGAATAATAAATATCTATTATGTCACTTTCAGCATCATATATTATATCATTGTCAATATTTTCATTATAATTATTTTTATTAATAAAATTTTCAATTTGTTTATTTAATTCGTCGAAAAAACACATGAGAATAATAAATATTTTATGTGAATTACAAAATCAATTTTTCATACAATATAAAAATATTTAAACATATTTAATTTATTATATAAAAAATTGATTAAAGTGAATATTATATTATAACATAAGAATGACTTCCGTCAAAAAACCATGCATTAATTCTTCAAAACACTATTACACAGGAACCGAATTATCGCCACTGCATTTTGGACTGTCAGCGGAAGGTTATGAAATAAATTCAGTAATGGAAGGATATGACAAAGAACTTTGGGTTGTTGATATTAAAAATAACAAAAAGGTTTGGGTAAAGAATGATACAATTATTAGAATTACTCGCGAAGATCCTGTTATAAATAATATAGAACCTATACTAAATGAAAATAATAAATTAAACGAGAAAATTGTAAGTATTATGAATTCGAATAAAGCTATTATTGAAAGTAGTAAAAATGAAGAAAATCCTAGTGTAGAAAATAATATATCTCTTGTTGCAAATATTGATGTATCAAATATTTTAGATAAGAGTAAAAAGTCAACAGATTACAATGTTTTTGTAAAATATCGTCTTAATCAACTGAAGGATATTAGTAAAAATAAAAAAGAAAATTTTAATAATGTTAAAAATGAATGGCACGAAATTAAGAAGGATAAAGAAAATTTTAAAGTTGTAATGTCTAATGCAAAATTATGGTATGTAGAATTAATGAATAACATTTGATTAATTATTATATAAAAATTGATTAATTATTTAAATAAATAAGAATAATAATAAAGTATATGAATATTATTAGATTAAATAAAAATAATAATATTGTACTTGTAGATTGTAGTTATTATATTTTTCATAGATATTTTGCTACAATGAGTTGGTATAAGTTTCAAAAAGATTATATTGAAATTGATGTAAATAAAAATATTGATAATCAAATATTTATTAATGCCTTCTATAAGCATATAGATAATGATATTAAAAAGTTCTGTAAAATATGGAAGACTAATAAGAATAATATAGTACTTTGTAATGATTGTTTGAGAAGTGATATATGGAGAAATGACTTATACGATAAATATAAAGCAACAAGAAATCAAAAAAACAATTTTAACAAGCATATTTTTAGTATTTTTAATGAATATATCAAGAAATTAGGATTACAATCTATACATTCAGATAGATTGGAAGGAGATGATATTATTTATCTAACACATAAAAATATTAAAACAAAAATTAATTCTAAAATTATCATTATAACAAATGATAACGATTTTCTACAATTACTTGATACAAATATACTTATTTATAATATGCAATTTAAAGAATTAAAAGTGCGCGGATATAATAATGCAAATATTAATTTGTTATTTAAAGCTATTTATGGTGATAAAAGCGATAATATTCCAAAAATTGGAGCAGGTATTACAAAGGAAAAAGCATTAATTATAGCATCTCTTCCTAATAATGAAAGACTTAAGTATTTTACTGAAAATAACTTACTAGAAAGTTTTGAATTCAATATGTGTCTAATATCTTTTGAAAAAATACCGCAAAAATATATTGATATATATAATACTATTAATAAAATAGTATTGGAATAATTATATTATTGTATATTAAATCTTCTTTATTATATATTTTTTATTTTATTAATTACTATAAGAATGATTGTATATAAATTAATTAAAGAACTAAGTGAAGATGAAATATTTAGATGTATTAGATTATTAAATTGTAATTTTAAAAAAAACAGATTTAATACATATAGTAGTATTATATATTACATAATTGGAAGTGATATAATTGGTTTTGTTGGTATAAGTGATAATTATTTAAACCAATTATGTGTAAATATTAATTATAGAAATAGAGGAATTGCAACAAATTTAATAAATAAATCTAAAGAAGTTTTGGAAAAACCTTTGCATTTATTTGTAGATAAAAATAAATATAATACAGATTATTTAATAGAATTTTATAAAAAAAACAATTTTATCATAGAATATGAAAATGATATAGAAGTTAAAATGATATATAAAAATTGATTATTATTATATAATTATATAATAATACATAATAAATGGAATCTACAGAAGATACTTGTGTATATATCGATGGTTCATGCATTAATAATGGAAAAATTAATGCAAAAGCAGGGTATGGGGTGTTTTTCGATTACAATGATAGCAGAAATGAATATGGAAATATTGAAGGAAAACAATCTAACAATACAGGAGAACTTACAGCGCTAATTAGAGCATTAGAAATATTGAAAACTGAAATTAGTGAAAAAAAAATTATTGATATCTATACCGATTCGGAGTATGTTATCAAATGTTCAGGATCATATGGTTCGAAATTAGCAAAAAACAATTGGAAAACACAACAAGATAAAGTGCCTCCTAATTTAAAATTATTGCAAAAAATTTATGAATTATATAATCCAAATAAAAAAACAATTAATATTCATTATATAAAAGCTCATACAGATTTAACAGATAAACACTCTATTGGTAATAGAGAGGCTGATAAATTAGCAAATATGGCAGTTAATGGTAGTTTAAGCGAAGATACAGAAATTTCAAAATATAAAAAACCCAGAGATGATATTGCAAAAAATTATATTAATGTATCTTATACATATAAAGATAATGTTAAAAAGTTGGGTGCAAAATGGGATATGAATAATAAAAAATGGTATTATGAAGATAACTTAAATGAAGATAATATAAAATCTATTAAAGAATTTGAAGTATTAAGTTCTGTTGAAAAGGAAACAGTTAAAGAAAAAGCTGCGAAAAGTGATTCTAGAGAAGAAAATAGTTTAGATAACTCAAAAGTGTACATTAAAATACCCTTTAAAAACAAAGATAATGTAAAAAAATTAGGATGCAAATGGGATCCTGAAAAGAAATCGTGGTATTATATGTCAAATACTGACAAAAATAAGATAAGTGAAATTATGAAACTTACAACATAAACTAATTATATATTTATTAGATAGATTTCATTGATATTATTTTTTTAATATAATTAATATTTATTAAAGGTAATATGGGAGCACATTCCCATAAATGTGTTTTTAAGAATGTTTGGATTTCATAATCTAGCGGATACATATGATATAATCCATTATATTTATCACTAACATAACTTCTATATTTATTATTGAGAAGTTTTATGCTTTCTCTAGGTAACACAATTAATAGTTGCATAAATGGTTCAATATAATTTTCAGTAGCATTTATTACAGGCGATTCATATGCAATTGCGTGATTACTAATATCTTTTAGTGTAGGTGGATAATTATACGGATAATACCATTCACAATCAATATTATTACCTTTATAATATTCATAAACCCAATAAATTCCTGTAATATAGTTTTTACATGAATTATAAATAACAGAAGAATCTAATGTTATGTTGTTGTCAAATATAACCTTATAATATTCCTTATGCCAATTACTGCTATTATTATAAATTGTATGACATAGAGATGATTTATTTTTAATAGCGTAATTATCACTAGGTAATTGTGAAGTATTAAATACGTTTTTTTTAATATATTTTTCACATATATTAAAAATGTCTTTATCTTCTGTAGATGATAAATATTTAAATATATATTTCAAACATTCGTAATTAATAGTACCATTTGACACTAAAAGACCATTTTCTTCAATTGCTTTTTTTGCAATATTAATCAATTTATCTGTACCGTCCGTTTTAATATCAATAGTTAGCAGATGCGGGATAAAATCATTTCCAAGGATTGAACATAATGTACAATAACTTTCTACAATATCAGTATCTTTATAATTATCATTTAAACTCCATAAATTTTTAAGTTCTTTTAAGATTGCTTGTCTTAATTTATCAATATTTAAATAATTATATACAATATTTTTACTAAATTTATCTACAGTTTCTCTCATTAAATGAATATTTTTAATATGTGATATTAATGATAATATAATTAAATCTGCATCTAAACCATTAATTATTATGTCTTCGTTATTTTTTGATAATGTTTTTAATTTTTTAAAGATTTTATGCTCTCCTTCCCCACATTCATTACTTCCGCTATATATAAATTCGATATTATAAGTAGAATATCGAATTTTATTATTTATATAAGTATTCATATTGTTCATAAAAGAAGTTCCTGGCGTAATAGCATTAGTATCCCAAACAGGTTTAATAATATGACTAGCATCTATTTTATTTCTATAAATAGTTAGATAGCGTCGTTTTCTTTGTTGTATAATTTTTGCCATAGGCGCAACGCCGTCTGCACATATTACATATTTTTTTGCACCATATGTTTCTATATATTCTTCTATTTTTTTCCATAAACCTTCCAAAATCTTTTCTTCAATATCATTTTCATTAGGTTGAGTAGAACTATTTTCATAGATTTTAAGAACTTGTTGTGCAACATTATGTATAATTCCATTAAAATCTATACAATAAATATCTGTATTTTTTGGTTTATTATTGTGTAAAATATCTTGATATTTTTTTGTCAATGAATAAAAATAATAAGGAATACCCATAACTACTATTCTTTTACTACTATATATTTATATGATTATCAATTTTTATTTTTCTTTCTATGATAATAGAATATATATAATAATAATGAAGAGAGATACTATAAATATAAGTGATATATTTTTTGGTTCTGAACAATCAAAATATGCCGGAATTGCACTATTTATGACAATTATAATACTGTGTTTAATAATATTATTTACAGGAAGTAAAATACCTATTGGAGAAAGATTTGTCTTTGTGATATTTATATTAATAATATCTGTCCCTTCTATATTAATGTCTCTGTTTGAGTTAACTTGTATAGTTACTGGAGGAAATAGCACTACTCGTTGGTGGTGTTGGTTATTAGCATGGTTTATAGCAATAATAATAATATTATACTGTGTAATGATAATAGTATCTATGCTTATTTCAATGTCTAATTTTGAAATGGCAAATGATAGACTAGATTATTCAAATGAAAAAAATAAAGTTAATAAAGAAGATGCCAATATATATGCTAAGAATTTATTAATAGAGAATAATTATAAAGAAGTTTCGCAAAAACCTCCTGTACACACAACATCTCATACATCCCCTTCTGTAATGCATGAGATGCAAGATATGCAAGTATCTCCGTCTGTTAATACTATGAGTCAACAACCCTCCTTATCTCAAAAACAACCCCCTTCTTACAGCGAACCTAAACACAATGTTGCTGCTGGAAATATGTTATCATTTCCCCAAAATTCATCTGATTTATCTGGTTTTGATACAAATGATAATTATTTAACTTTAGATAAGGCGAATACTCCCGATATTAACTATTCTTCTGAATATAAACAAAGCCCTAATAATAGTGTTTCTAATTATGATGGTTTTGATAGCAGTGATAAATTATCTCCATTCTAGATTGCAAAATATTTATTTTTATAAATTATAATATAGATTTTTAAATACATTTAAGAAATCTTTAATATTATATATTAATGTTGATATTTCTAAATAATGAAAAAAATATACGATGAAAATAGTAAGAAAAATAATTATTTCCGTCCACAATGTTGTAGAAATTGCGGATTAAATGGTCATTTATATAAGGATTGTCCTCATCCAATAATGAGTTTTGGAATAATCTGTTATAAAATTGTTAATGATAATATTAAATATATTATGATACAACGTAAGGATAGTTTATCTTTTATGGAATTTGTAAGGGGAAAATATAATATAGAAGACAGTAAATATATTATGAAATTAATTGAGTATATGACTGATTCTGAGAAAAAAATACTATTAAGTAATACATTTGATCAAATATGGAATTATACATGGTGTCAATTAAATCATGGTTCATTTAAACATACAAAAGAATATATAGAATCAAAAAATAAATTTGAAATTATTATGAATGACTATAATATCAAAAATTTATTATTTACAAAAAAAAATAATAATATTTCAGAGCAAGAATGGGGATTTCCAAAAGGTAGAAAAAAACTAAAGGAAAGTGATGTTGATTGTGCCATACGCGAATTTTGCGAAGAGACGCAATTAAATAAAACTGACATAGAAATAGATACATCTATAATACCTTTTCAAGAAATTTTTTTTGGAACTAATAATATATTATACAAACATGTATATTATATTGCAAAAATAATTAATGATAATGCAGAAATTTCTCTAGATAATAATTGTATAGAGCAAATTAGAGAAATACGTTCTTTGAAATGGTTTTCTGAAAAGGAAGTATTAAATCATATAAAAAATCATAATATAGAAAGAATTAAAATTTTTAAAAAAGCAAATAGTATAATTAATTATAATAAATCTCTGATGTAAATAGGATAATAATGGAAGAATGCCCTAATGGAAAAGAAATAAATCCAAAAACTGGTAGATGTATTAATAAATGTAGAGAAAACGAAGAAAGACATCCATTGACTTATATATGTATGTCTAAATGCAAATTAGGTCCTAGAGATAAAATAACTGGATTATGTCCAAAAGCAAAACCTAAAAAATTAATAAAATTAAAAAAAATATGTAATGATGATCAAGAAATAAATCCAAAAACTGGTAGATGTATTAATAAATGTAAAGAAAACGAAGAAAGACATCCATTGACTTATATATGTATGTCTAAATGCAAAGTAGGTCCTAGAGATAAAATAACTGGATTATGTCCAAAAGCAAAACCTAAAAAATTAATAAAATTAAAAAAAATATGTAATGATGATCAAGAAATAAATCCAAAAACTGGTAGATGTATTAATAAATGTAAAGAGAACGAAGAAAGACACCCTGTATTAAAAATATGTATAGCAAAATGTAAGAATGGAAAAATTAGAGATAAAATAACAGGAAGATGTATTAAAATAATTACTAAAAAGGATCCATTAAAAAATATAAAAATAATTGAGAAAAAGTCTACGTCAAAGACCAGTTCAAAGTCTACTTCTAAGTCCATTTCAAAGTCTACGTCAAAGACCAGTTCAAAGTCTACTTCTAAGTCCATTTCAAAGTCCAGTTCAAAGACTACTTCAAAGTCCAGTTCAAAGACAAATAATGACTTATATTATCCCGATATAAATGATTCTAATTTTGATAAAAAAATAGCAAGGAATAATGAATTTTATATACATAAAATAGGTAAATTTCCAATAATTAAAAGTATAGATGATTTTAATAAGTTGGCAAATAAATTATGTGGAAAATTAGAATTGTCATTATATCAATATTTCATAAGTCAATATATGTCACATAGGACACCTTATAGAAGTGTATTGTTATATCACGGTGTAGGTGTGGGTAAAACTTGTTCTGCTATTACACTTGCAGAGTTGATTTTATCTGCAAATATAATGGAAAGTAATGAACCTGTTATATGGGTTATTATGCCTCAATCTTTAAAAGGAAATTTTAAAGGACAAATCTTTGATATGGATTTTAAAAGTTTAAAAGATTTAACAAATCAATGTACCGGAGATAATTATATTAAATTATTAAATATTGATGAAAAAATGTTCGAAGATAAGGTTAATTTAAATAAACGTTTTAAAGAAAATTTAAAAAAAAGATATAAATTATTTACATATGATAGTTTTTCAAAATATATTGACAAGGAATATAAGGATAAAATTGTAGATAATAAAGTTATAATTATAGATGAAGCCCATAATATTAGAAGTACAAATAATAATGATAAGGAATCCTATTTAAAAATAAAAGAAACTTTGAGAAAAGGCATTAATAATAGATTAGTATTATTATCTGCAACACCTATGTATAATGAACCAAGAGATATATTAGACCTTTTTAACTTAATGTTAATTAATGATAAAAGAGAAAATATTTTGGATAAATATAAAAAAATATTTAATAGTAATATTAATTTAAAACTAGATGATAACGCAATTGAATTAATTAAAAAACTGTCTTCTAATTACATATCTTATTTAAAAGGCAAAAATCCTTTCACATTTGCATTAAAATTAAATCCTTCTCTAAGTGGAGTAAAAATATTAGAAAAAGTTCCTATAAAAGACCCCTCGAATAAAAATATACCAAAGGATGAATTATCATGGTTAAAAAATATAAAAGATGATATAATTATTTCAAAACTAGGTACATTTCAAAAAAAAAAAATAAAAAAATTGAAAAATGTTAATTTAAATAATATCGAAATAAATTCATTTGATGAAGAATTTGAAGATACAGAAGAAGATAATACACAAGAAAAGGAAGGTGTTAATAATAAAAATCAAAATATGAGATTATTACAACCTATGAATATTGTATATGATGACAGTATAGGTGAAAAAGGATTTTATACATTTTTTACAAAAACTACACAAAAAGACCCTTTATTTGTAAAATATAATACACAATATGAAAATGCGTTATATCCCGATGAAGAAAATTTAGGAAAATATTCGGGAAAATTTTTAAATATGTGCAACTTCATAAGAAAATCTAAGGGTATCGTAATTATATATTCTAGATTTTTATATTCAGGTATTATACCATTTGCAATATGTTTAGAACATTTAGGATATACTAGATATGGTGCAAATAATATATTGCAAAATCCAAAAATAGTTACAGATTTCCCTGTATATGATGGAGTTAAACATCCTAAATACTGTATATTAACTAGCGATAAGAAGGAAATTATGGGTTCAACTACTATTGATAATTTAATAAAAGTAATAAACAATGATAAAAATATATATGGAGAAAATATTAAAATTATTTTAATAACACCTGTTGCTAGCGAAGGGTTAAGTTTTTTCAATGCTCGCGAAATACATTTAATAGAACCGTGGTATCACTTTAATAGACCTGAACAAATTATTGGTCGCGGAATTAGAAATTGTAGACATCAAAAATTACCTTTTGAAGAAAGAAATGTTACTGTTTTTATGCATGCTAGCGCTAATGATGATATGACAATTGAAACTATCGATATTCATGCGTTGAGAATTTCTACAAGAAAGTATAAAGAAAGTCAAAAAATAGACAATATAATATCAAATAATGCACTAGATTGTGTACTTATGAAAAATATTAATTATTTTCCAAAATCATTATTTCAATTAGGTGTAGTTGAATTAGAAACTTCTCAAGGAAAACGTATTAAATATGAATTTGGAGATAATCCAAAATATGAACCATCGTGTTCTCAAAATATAAAGGTTGATAAATCAGGATATAGAAGTGAGATATATAAACATCTTTTAAAAAGGGGACAAACTGAGATAAGAAATCAATTTAAAAAGTATATTGAACAAAATATATATTATATTTCATTGGAACAATTATTTAAAGATATTGATATGGATGAAGATATTTTAATGTATACCATAAATAAATCTATTAAACCAAAGATATTAATAAATAATTATTATATAACTCTCTATAAAGACGGAATTAAACTAAATAAAATAGATAATATAAACTATTCAAATAGAATTAAAATTATAATTAAAGACGATGATGAAAGTAAATCTAAATCTAATAAATCTCAAGATAATATAGAAAAAATTATTAAATTAATAAATATAGATTATAAAAATATTATTAAAACTACAATTTATCTATATTTATTAGATGCAAATTCTTTACAAATTTTAATTAATCATATTTTATATAATTATAAAGATATAAAAGATAAAAACGAAGAGTCTCTTCTATATATAGCGGATTGCTTATATAAGCAAGGAGTATTAATTAAAAAAACAGAATTGCCTTCTTATAAATATAATGACAATATTTTTATTGGTTATTACAATATATATAATACAAATAATAATTTAGAAGGTATGAGTAATAATGATATAATTTTATATAATGATATTAAAAAAATAGATAAAGTAGGTATAACTGAAACAGAATTAAAAGAAATTAAGAAACACAGATATAAAATACAAACTATTCCTGTAAATATGGAATTAGAAAAAATGCCTTTCGGTCTTATATTACCAGACGAAGATAAGAAAAGCAAAAAAATTAAAAATATTGTAAAAATATTTTCTACAGATACTGATAAGGGCAGAGGAAGAAAATGCAAAGATTGGAATATAACAGAACTTAATAAATTTATTAATCAATTAGATAATGATAATACAAAAATGAAAAATAAGGAACTTTTGTGTAATTATATTGCTGAAGAATTAATGAAAAAAAATAGATTAATATTATTCCCAGTATATAAACCAAATATTAAACGTTAATAATTCCAATATATTCTTTATTTTTATCATACGTAATCTCTTTTTCATTATATAATACGCGTTTATCAAATAGGAATGATATAAACAATGCAACAGATTTATTTACACGTTCATTTACTATCCCTGACATTATTTCGGCGCTCTTAGTAATACCAAACACTTTTGAAAATTCATTTGAAGAAACGAAAGAAATAAGTTTTTCTTTAACATCATTCTTATAAATATCACATGTTGCCGATTCTTCTAAAATTATATTAATAGGATTTGGTTTTTTTGTATTTTTTTTAGAAACATCACTTAGTTCTTTTACACGTAATACTTTAGGACAACTAATTGTAATTTTAACATTATTTGCAGTAGTTGCAGTAGTTGCAGTATTTGCAGTAGTTGCAGTAGTTGCAGTAGTTGCAGTATTTGCAGTAGTTGCAGCAGTAGTTACGGGAATTACGTTTAATACTTTAGGAATATTTTTTAATTCAGTTGATAGGCGGTTAGATGCATTAATTACTTCATTTTCAATAGTTACTAAATTCAAATTCTTTTCTTCAGTTAAAGAAGGTAAAATTGCTTTTACTGAGGTTTTTTCTTTAATTGCCAATACTTCAGATAATACTACATCTTTTGTAATACCGTTTATACTTGGCATATTATTTTGATTAAACTTATTATATAAGTTTTTGTCAACATTTTTCCATATCAAATTTTTTTCATCAGTAACAGAAGGTAGTTTATTTGCTAAAATATTAATCATAATTAAGTATATATATCATTTAATTTATATATCATTTTTTATGTTATAACATAATCTTCGTATTTTAATTCGTTTTCTAGAACATTTACAGAAATTATATTCTGTTTCAAAAATTTTTTTTTTAATAAATAAAATTTCATACTTGAAGAAAATTTTTGCCGTAAACCATTATCTATTATATCGGGTTCTATTTTTTTTTCGTTAATATCTATTTCCTTCGATGTTATACTTTCATTTAATAAACTTTTCATTAATTCATATTTAGTAATTTCATTCTGTGATTTTATACAAAAAGATATATAATTATTAATTTTATCTAATGTTTCGTCATTTAACCAATTGAGATTTATAAAAACACCGTTATTATTTTTTGTATAATTTTCTCCAGTTTTTAATATTATTTTAAATAATTCAATAATTTCAATATTAGTAAGTTTACTTACATTATTTTGTATATTTTTACATAAATCTTTTTTATTCATTATACATAATAATATATTAATATATTTATATAATTAAATCATTATTCATAGTCTTCATCTTCTTCTTCATATACATCTTCATCCTCTTCTTCGACATCTTCATCTTCTTCATCCTCTTCTTCCTCTTCTTCTTCCTCTTCTTCATCGTCAAATGCAGAACCTCCTCTTGTCTTATTACTTTTATTTTCACTAATTGATTTATATACATTAAATTCATCATCTTCCTCATCTTCTTCGTTAAATAATTCAATACCATCATAATTTGTCTCATCTAATTCAGAATCTTCTTCTTCTTCTATAGATACATCGTCATCTTCGTCTAATTCTTTAATCTCAATAACACTATCTTTTTCCTTTATTATCTTACCAATAATAGAAATCATTTTATCATATAGAGTGAATTTTTTACCACATACTTGAACATTTACAATATCTCCTATATTAATATTATCAATATTAACATCAGATTGTATTCCAGAAGTAATTTTTGGAATAATAACTTCTAAAATTGCCATATCTTCATACATTCCAATTGCTCTCAAACCTAAATTATTTTTTGCCTTAACTTCGCATTTAATAATTGAATCTTGCGAAGGATTACAAATTTCTGCTATACAACTTATATCAAATGCTATGTTTCCGTTTAAGTGAGACTCTTTAAAATAACCTGCGGATCTTTTAATAATTTTAATAGTATCTTTTTTAATATACCCATGTTTACTACAACAATTTTCTAGCGTTGTTTTCACTTTATTAATAATAGTTTTATCAAAATCTCTTGTCAATTCATTTGGAACCAAAATAATAGTAGTATTAAATTTGATAGGCATAAACATTTTGCTAGACATTATAAATATGTTATTAATCTATATGAATATATCATTTTTTTATTTATATATTAAAAATTGATATATAAAATCTATAATATCTATATTTATTAGAGAATATACATAATGGAAATATTTAAAGATGATAAAATATTTTCATATATTGATAAACATGCATTATTAGTAAACGAAAATAACGCAGAATGTATTTTAAAATTAGTAGGTGTCGGTGAATGGGGTGAAAATGAATATACTAATTTTATAAATGTTATGAAATCAGAAGATTATGTAGAAAATATCGAAAAACATAATTTACAAATATTTTGCGATGATAATCTATTGGAGATAGTAGGAGATACTAATATTATAAAATATTCGCATAACCCTACATATATAAAAACTAACAATTTGATGCATAAATATAAAATATTGGCGAAAGATGAATGTGGTGAATTATTTAATTCTAAATTACTATTTTTAACAACGAAAAAACAACCGACTTCTAAGGAAAATATTCCTGAAAATTGGAAAGATTTGCGCAAATTTTTTAAGATTAATAAAAGATTTACTTATACAGATACTAAAACAAATATTAAATTTATTGTTAATGTTTGCAAATGTAGTAAATATGAATCTTATGATGCTACAGATAGCGACTTATATTATAATTTGAATAGTGCAAAAATCATCAAATCTTCTCATAGATATGACTTTTATATAGATATAACAAATGCTTCTCAAGATATTATATTACAATCAATTATCAAGATGGAACAGGCGCTATATTTAATTCCTTTAATTATATCTAAAAAACAACAAAATGATATAATTAAAAAATATTCTGATCTTGTATCTAAAGATATTTATAAGTACAATAGATATAATAAAAACCCCCCTCTATTAACACCTAAACCTGTTACATTAGAAAAGAAATATATAATAGAACCAGATGATTATACAAACATTAGTATATTAACCGAATATACAGTAACTGAAAAAGCTGACGGAGAAAGATTATTAATGTTTATAGATAATGTTGGAAAGGTTTATTTGATAAATAATACTTATATGGTAATTGATACAGGATTAGAAGCATCAAAAGAACTTTATAATTCTCTAATAGACGGTGAATATATTTCGTGTGTCAATAGGTTAGATAATCCTTCTATTGGATTGTTTGCTGCCTTCGATATGTATTATTATGGAGGAGAAAAAATAACTAATCTTCAACTTATTGATAATGATGTAAAAGAAAATAGCAGATATAAGTATTTAAAAAATACTGAAAAATATATAAAACAGAAATCTTCAAGTAATTCTATAGATTATTTTGTAAAAGAGCATAGATATACCGATAATATTTTGAAAGATTGCGATGATATATTAAGTAATGATAAAAAGTTTCCTTATCATATAGATGGACTTATATTTACTCCTGCAAAACTTGGTCTATATTCTCATTATGGAAATAAACCTGTACAAATGACAGATAATGTAAAATGGGATAAGGTATTTAAATGGAAACCTCCTGAACAAAATACAATTGATTTTCTAGCAAAATTTGGAAATATAATATCAGTTGATGGAATAAGATACAGAGAGATTTCCCTATATGTAGGTTACAATACAAAACAATCAGATAATTATACTATTAATAATGCGCTAAAAGAAGTATATAATGCAGAATATAGAAAAATGATAAGGGAAAAAAATAAAGAAAGGTATATATTTAAATTATTTAAACCTAATATACATTATTCTGAAGGTGTTGAAAAGTCTTATGTTAGATTGAATTCAAAACTGGAAGCTAGATGTGAAAGTGGTGAATTAATTGACGGAGATAAAATAGTAGAATTTAGATACGTATTAGATGATACTATTATTCCATCAATGCGATGGATACCTATGAGAATTCGCGAGGATAAAACTAGAATATATAATACAGGTGAAAAATCTAAAACAGCAAACGATAATACTGTTGCTCTTAATATTTGGGGAACAATCCATAATCCTGTAACAGAAAGTATTATTAGAGGAAAAGCTCCTATATTAAAGATGGATTTAGAAAATGATTTATTACAATCAAATGATATATATTATTCACGTAATATTCCTAGAGAAGAATTACTATCTTATAATATGCAACAGTTTCACAATATAGGAATAAAGAATATGCTCTATTCTAAAAACAAACATAAAGATGCTTTATTAGAATTGGCGTGTGGAGAAGGAGGTGATATGAATAGATGGGTAGAAAATTCTTATAAATTTGTATTAGGAATAGATTATGTTAAAAATAATATATATAATCCTAGGTCGGGAGCATACAGTAGATTAATATCTACAAGAGATAGGTTCTTTAAAGATAGGGATAATATTACCTATAAAAGAATATTTCCTAATATTGTATATGTTGCTGGCGATTGTGGAAAATCTATAATGGATGGCGAATGTTCTAATTCAATAGACGACCAAGAAAGTTTTAATACATTGAAAATTGTTCTTAATAAAAGAACTCCTAACGTACAAGAACATTATAAAAAAATTGCATCAAAGGGTTCTTATGGTTTTGACGTATGTTCGTGTATGTTTGCAATTCATTATTTCTTTGAAAGCGAAGAAAAGATAAATGGTTTCCTTAAAAATGTAAATTTGATGCTTAAGAAGGGTGGTATATTTATGTGCACTTTTATGGATGGTAAAAGTGTAGTTGACGCAATCCATAATAATGGAGGAGATATGGTAGAAGGTAGAAAGGTTTTAGGTAAAGGAAAGGGTATTCCATTATGGAGTATAATTAGAAGATATGACATTGATAATGATATTGAATATAATAAAAAGGTAGATGTTTTAATAGAAGCGACTAAGAAATTTATTCCAGAATTTATTGTAAACTTTGATGTACTTGTTAAAAAATGCAAGGAGTATAATTTAGAATTACAAGAAAGCGAATTATTCTCACAGCATTTTAATAGAATTAAGAGCGAAATACCTGTTGATGATAGTGATAAAAGCAATCTACATAAAATAATTATGAAATTAGACGAAGATGAAGAACTTAAAACATTTAGTTTCTTTAATAGATGGTGTATATTTAAGAAGATTTAAGAAAATTTAAGAATAT
>Ga0315904_10002618_pt1 | contig 27602 bp, 16 predicted proteins | sample LakEriMetagenome_6_FD_203529 | JGI IMG/M metagenome (GOLD analysis project Ga0315904, IMG submission 203529) | Freshwater fungal communities from buoy surface, Lake Erie, Ohio, United States - Buoy 12 MA120 | ecosystem: Environmental > Aquatic > Freshwater > Lake | place: USA: Lake Erie, Ohio...
ATATGTATGGCTTTGTTGGAAAAACATTTACTTCAACATTGGCTTCAGGTATTTACATTCACAATTCTGTAAATTCATATTTAAATTTATATGGTCAGGCAAAAACATTTTCCATAACCTCAGTATTTAATCCCGAACTAGACACGGAAAAAGTATTCTTAGCGCATTGGATGAAGGCAAATCAAGCTTTAGCAAAATCAATATTTACTGTTCCTGCATCAGCTCAAAATCCAAACGGCATGAGAACTTATTTAATGCCTGGGAACTACGCTGTAAGAGAAGCTCAATACTTTGCTGATTTAAAGAATGACGGATATACTAAAGGATCGTTTGCAGATGATTCAGCTATATTTAGGCAGCAAATGATTTCAGGCAGACCGTTAAGAGAGCAGGTGTGTTTTGCTACTATTGAATACGCTGGCAGCACTATATTTGTCCTATTCAGTCACGATATAACATATAACAATTCACCATGGAGTTAACATTATTTAATCGCATAAAATTTAACAATACTCCTACATTGGGAACGGTTCACGATGAAAGGGTTCAGAAAGATACTTACAAGTGGATTGGTCAAGATGGACCAAACAATGCTTACTACTTTTGTACGTTCAGGAACAACAATTTAGGCTACACTCAAACTTGCCAAGTAGTTATAGAAATAGAAGGTATTTCAAAAGGTCCTTTTGATATTTATGGGAAAACAACATCAGAACAAGCAATAAATAGTTTTAATTCGTAAATTTGTTAAAATATTTTAGATATGGCAATTCCATTAGCATTACCAATAGCATTATCAGCAATGAGCAGTATTCCGAATTGGATGGCTGCTTTTAATCAAAATAAACAAGCCGACCAGTTACGTTCAGAACTGCAAAGACCAGAATTTGAAATTCCGGAATCAGCCAACAGAGCTTTACAATCTGCTGAAACGCAAGCTGGGATGACTAGGTTGCCAGGGCAAAGTGCAATTGAAGGCAGATTAGACCAAGCAACTGCAAATCAGATTGACATGGTTGAACGCATGGGAATAGGTGGGCCGACTTCAATTAACGCCGCATCGCAAGCATACGGAATGCAGATGGGTAAAGAAAATGAACTTGGCATAGCTGCGGCTTCAAATTGGAATCAAAATCAAGCTGGATTAAGAGACCAGTTAGACAGAATGAGCGAATGGGAGTTTAAGAAATGGAACTGGGATAAAAGACTTCCTTATGAAAATAAGGCAGACGCAATTCGCGCATTAACTGAGGGTGCAATGAGAAATGTAGATACAGCTGCAAAAGACTTGTTTGGAGGTGCAGCAAACATTGCTTTGAGCGCATACATGACAGACAAAAATAATGATTTCCTTGGCAAACTTTTTGGAGACAAAACAGCTACTCCCGCCAATCAAACGGTAGGCGCGATTACTGAATCTGAATTTATAGAGCCTGATATTACTAGAAATCAAAACAATCCTTCGGTGATGAATCAATTTCCAAGACCAAACAGCGGTAATCCTAATGACGCAGGAATGCCGTGGACTTATGGCGCCGGAACAGGTTCGCCAGTAGATTTAAGACCAGTAATGTCAAGAATAGCAAACCCATTTGGATAATAACATGACAGACGCATTAGCAATATCAAGAGGCCCCAATGAGGGTGCAGCAGCAGTCTTAGGTAGAGGTTCTTTTCAGGACTTCTCTAAGGATGTTTTAGCTATGAGGTATAAGGAAGCCCAAGAAGAAAAATTAAAGGGAGCTCAGGTAGCTAAAATACTTCAAGACAATGTAGACTCTAAGTTTGCATCCGACAATGTGAATTATTTTCAGCCTAAAATGCAGGAAATAAGAGATTACACGATAGACTTGTTTAAGAAAAACAAAGGCAAGCTATCTGAGGTAGATATATTTGAGGTTCAGTCAAAATGGAACAAGCTAAAAGCTGAGGCCGAGGCTAGTAATAATATCTACAAAGAAGAGCTTGAAAGAATTAAACAAATAGGCGACGACCCGCAAGGCGAAAAATGGGATTCAGAAATTTCTGCAAATCTTAGAAGTCTTTATCAAGACCCATATTCAAATCCTGAACTAAAAAAACAAGTTGAAGATGCTGGAGGTATAGTAAAGTGGAGGATTCAAAATCATAATAAGTTTAGCAACGTACCTTCTTATTCTATTGAAAAGGATTACCAAGAAAGTTTTGGTAAAGACAAGTTGAGTCAATGGTATGACAAAGATTGGGTTGACAAGGGTGATTTTATGGAAAGAAAAGGCTATAAAGGAATTGCTCCTGACCCAGAAAAGTTTTCTCAAAGATTTGCTGAAGTTTGGAATAGAAACGACTATAAAGGTAAAAAGTTTAAACAATATCATAGAAATTGGGTAGACAATAATTTTACTGTGACAGAGCAAGGTGTAGCCCCTGAGAATGAAGCAGCAAAAGCATTGCTTGAAAATTTGCCTGAATTAAAAGGAGCAACTCCTAATCAAATAAAAGAAAGATTAGCTTTTGAACATGGATTAAGAGATACTGAAGCTAGATTTCCAACAGTAGAAGTAGCGCCTTTAACTCAAAGAAAAAGAGATGTAAATAAAATAGACATAAACACAGGTTTAGGAGCAGCAGGCACAGTAGGAGATGTTACCGAGTCTGCAATAAATACTATTCCTGGTAGAGAGTTTTTAAGAAAAAGCGATGTTGTTACTGATAAATCTAGGCCGGTTACAAGCGCAGAATTTACAACCTCACCTTTTAAAGTTACAAGAGCATTTAGTCCAGAAGATGTAGATATTCAAACTGGAGATAAAAACGACAAAAAAGGTGTAAGAGAGATTGCTTATGGCCAAATGAAAGTAATGCCAGTAGCTAAACAAGATATTGAAGTGAAAACTGTAGGAGGCGCTACTGATATAATTAAAAAAGGTTCAGTAATTACCGACGAGGAAATGGATTATTTGAGAGTACACAATAAAAAGAACTTAGCTAAATACGATGTTTACGCTGTTGGTTTTTATAGTAAAAAAGGCGAAGCAGTAAATGTTAATTTTAGTGACTCAAAATCTTTAGAAGAATTTTTTAGTAAGTCTGGTGACGCCTACAATTCAATTTTAACTCCTGCCAATATAGTTAAAAACTCAGCCTTAGACGCGGCATCTGCAAAAGACAAAGAAGTTTTCAATAGAAATTACAGAAAATTAATGGAAATTGCCGACGAAAAGAACGGTAAAATTAAAGTAAACAGAGACGCAACTTAATACGAATACAATGCCAGAAAAAATAGTTTCCCCAAAAGTAACCAAGCAAACTTTAGATAGGTTTGAAAGAGGTATAAAAAACGATCCAAATGCAACTGATGCAGAATTGCTGTCAATGTATCCTGAACTATCAAGCGAAGAAGGACTACAAGACGCGTTTAGGTATATTAATAACAAAAAATTAGGCAAGACAGATGATGAGCTTTCTATCATGTTTGGGGATGCTTTTCCAATGTTAAAAAAAAAAGCTTCCTCGGATTCTGGACAGCCTACTACCACATCCAATATTGGGCAAGAAAAGCCTTCAGAATCAAAATCAATATTACCATCGAGTGGTAGCGCAGAACCAAATTGGCCTACTAGTTTAAGTCAAGTAAAGAGGCAAGACGTAAGACCTGATGGCACAAAAAAAGGCATGGGATTTTTGGGGCCTTTACCTACTAAAGATGGAGGAATAGCCACAGAAATGAGTATAGGTGTGGAGATTGATGGCAAAGAAACATTAATCCCTACGCTAATTCCTACATTAACTAAAGAAGAAAGGGAATGGATCCTTGGAGGTGGCAATCCAAGTCAAAAAGGAGACCCAATCGCTGATGCAATAGCAGGAAAAGCTATTGAGCATGCAAAAGACAGAATGTCCAAAGGACAAAGTCCATTTGCCGGTATTAAAACTAAAGAGTGGTCAACCGAACCAATTAAAAACCCATTTGCTATTCCAAGAAACCCTACAAGCGAAGAGTCAAAAAGACTTATCGAAATGGGAGCGCAAACAAGCAAGGATAGAGAATTATTCCCTGATTCAAATGATATTGATGCTATTTTAGGTAATCCTAATTTTAGCACTACAAATGCTGATTTTAAAGAATTCGTTAACCCAGCTGAGAGAGGCAATCCAGCAAAAAGATTTGGAAATGAAAGATACACCAGCGAGGAAATGGCAGGTAAAGTTAAGAGGTCTGATGCTAGCATTGCTTATTTCATGGAACTTGAAAAAAAGAGAGAAAAGCAAATCGAAGGACTTTCTGAAAAATATCAAACACTTGCTTCCGCTAAAAAAGCAGAAGTAGAAACGTCTGTTCAAGATTATTCAAACAAAGTAAATGCTGCCTATAAAGATAAGGTAGCCAAGTTTGTTGCATCTCTCCCAAAACCTAGAACACAAGAAGAGGCAATTGATTTGCAAAAACAAGTTGAAGCATTTAATAAAAAATCTTTTGACGAATCAAACGCATTAATAAACGATTTCTTAGGCAAAAAGAACGAAGAGTTAAAATCCTACGTAGAAACAAATTTAGCTACGGAAATGGATAAAGAAGCCCAAAAGGGAGGTATTTATTACAATGAGCAAGACAAGAAAAGAGTAGCAAATATTTTTTCCTCACAAAAATTTCAAGACCTGCCTTTTATTGACCAAAAAGCATTGGTAGGCGGTGTGTGGTATCGTGAAAGACTTAGATTATTAAAACAAGGTAAAACCCCAGCCGAAATAGCAGACGCAAAGGACTACTTTTATCATACAGCTTTAGGTAATGCAATTTCAAAACAACAAGATCGTCCAACTTATTTAAAGCCGGGCGTAAGAGACTTAGGCCCCAATTACGGCTCTGGTAGATTGTCTTCCTTTGCTATACGCTCATGGGCTGAGGATATGTCAGCAGACCTAGACAAGAGAATTGCCGAACAAAAGAAACTTTTACCTTCCGAAAATTTAGGCTTAGACCAGCAGCAGTACGTTGAAGAAATGAAAGACCTTCAAAGTTTGTTGCAAGCTAAAAAGAATATTGACCAAGTAAAGGCAATGCCAGACAATGACTTGGGTAGTTGGGCAAGCGGACTTTCTGATGCAAATAAAATACCATTAGCATCTGCCGTAGTAGGATTAAGCGAAGCGGTTAAGCTAGGTCAAGTAGCTAGCAAGACTACAAGGACAGCAGCAGATGATTTACTACTTATGTCTAAGGGCATGATTGATGATTTAGAAGCAAACTCTAATCCAAGCATGGCTTACAAAATAGGTAAGCAAACAGGCGAAATGCTTCCATACATAGGTGAATTCATACTAACTGGAGGAGCGTTTACGGCAGGTAAAGCCGTTACACAAAAAGTTCTTACCGAAACTTTGACTAAAAAGTTTGGGACTTGGGCTACAAAATCTGTTGTGCAAAGGTCGTTAGTTAGGCCAATGGGCACGCTCGTAGGAGCTTTAGCTCAAACAGCAGTTAATCCTCAAATGTATGTTAAAAATACAATTGAGAGAATGAATCCAATATTTGAATTCTCCATGAGTGAAGATGCTCAATCCGTGTTAGGTAAAGTAGACGCATCCACAAAAACAGATGCACAGGGTTACTCAATAGGCAAGAACGAAGATGCGTTCACAGCAGCAATGAGAGGATTTGGAATGGCTTATTCTGAAATGTTTACAGAACGACTAGGCGAATCCCTTTTAAGTCCGGCATTGAAAGCTGTTACAAAATCTATTACTCCTGAGTTCGCTAAAAGAATGACTTTAGCCACTTGGTTGACTAAACGCGGATTAACCCCTGAACAAGGTGTTTCTGAAATTTTATTAAAGCAAATGGGTTGGGATGGTATTATTAGTGAAATGGGAGAAGAGTTAATAAACATCCCATTAACCAATATTATCACAGACAGACCACTTGCAGAAGGCGCAAGCGGGGATGAATTAAAGGTGTTAGCAGGTAGCGTAGTTAGTATGGCTTTGCTTACTGGTTCAGTATCTTTAGTGGGTAACATGGCTACTAGTCCAGTTGAATTAAAATACAGAGATGCAAACGGTGAAGAGCAATCTATTCAAGTAAATAAAAATTTAGCCAAAGCTATTCAATACATGGCATCAAGAACAGCACCAACAGAGAAAGGTGCAGTTTCTTTAGACTATTTCGATATTCAAGAGTTTAAAGACAAGGTTTTTGGTAACGTAAAAATGAACAAGAAGGATAGAGAGGTTATTTTAGGTTTAATAAATGGAATTCAAGACCGATTAGATACAAGGCCAAAACCAGGACTTCAATTTTCTCCTAGGCGAGGTGCCGAAGATTTTCAAGAAGCCGTGTATGCTGATGAAACAGAAGCAGTTTCAGACATGCTTTTATTAGGTCCAATAGACCAAGAAGAGGCAGATGTTTATGAGGTACAAGCAGATAATGTGCCTGAGCCAAACATAGAGCAGGAAGTCGTGGAACTTGAAGTTCAATTGGCAGACCAAAGCTTGTCAGATATTGAAAGAACTTCATTAGAACAAAGAAAAGTAGAGCTTGAAAAGGCAGTAGAAGAAAATGCTAACACAGTTCAAAGAAACGAATGGAATCCAAGAAAGAATGATTTGGCTGTTGGTTTAATGAAGCAGTACAATTCTATGACTCCTGCTAAAAAGAACTCTAAAAAAGGCGTTCAATTAATGAGTAGGATATCATCTTTAGCTGGAAACTTTGGATTGGATATTACCCAAGATAAAAATGGAAAAATTGAATTATTTAAGGATGGTTCAAAACTTAAAGCTACTCCAACCAAGACTGATATTGAAATGCCCGATCAATACGATATTGATTATGCTAAGTCAATGCTTGAAAGGGGTGTCGTACTTCCTGATGTAGATTTTGGAATTACTCCTGCAGAAGCAGAAAAAGGCATGCAGGATGTATTGAAGGGTAATATGACTAATCCGGCTAAAATAGTTGTTGCTGGGCTTAAAAAATCCCGTGAATTTGGTGGTTACGATGTTATTGAAAGGGATGAAAACAATAGGCCTACTGGCAATAAATATTTTGTTGACTTTATGGATTTAGAGGCAAGTTTAAATGAACCTATTTTAGTAGAGCCAGACCAAGAAGAAAAGTTAGCTGCAGAATTTGACGCAAGAATGTCAGAACTAACAGATGAACAATTAGAACAAATTTACTTATTATCAATAGATGAAGAACAAGAATTACCAATCAGCAAAGGAGAAGCTCCAGTCGCTGCCAGCAAAGAAAAAAGCACAGATATTATTAGCGATGAAAAAGGCGGAGGAAAAGGCGAAGGGCAAGAAGAAGTAGCTCCTGCATTAAGAGATGTAGAGAGTACGGCTAAAGGGAAAATGTCAGATAATGAATTGGAAAAAATAGTTGGCAGGTATGTATTTAAGCAGATTAAAAGGTCAGAAGAACAACTTGGAGAAGGTGTAGTTGATAGAGGGAGAATGATTGAAACTGCCCAAAAAATACAAAAGGCAGATAAAAAAGACAAGTTGCTTACCGAGCATATATTTGAGGCACTTCAATACGAAACGGGGTTTCCTGATAATTGGCAAGATTTAAGAAACGCTGTAAAGAAAGGGGGGATTGATTTAAATTCAGAAGCAATACAAAGGCAAATTGAGGTAGGAGTAAAATTACCAAAAGATATTGTAGAAGAGTTTAAAAAGTCAGAACGGTATAAAAACGCTGGTTCTGAATTGATAAAAGCAGTAGAATCCCTACTATCTAAGGAACAAACCCCAAAGATTAAGGAACAAGGTGTAGAGACTAAAGGACAAGAGTTGTTTGGAGTAAAAGGCTTACTTACAGAGCAGCAGTCAATAGACCTTCAAACTGAAATAGAGAGCTATTATAGCGACACTCCTGAATTCGGAGATCAAAACAGAGATATTCGCCAAAATCTGTTTAACTATGAAAATCCAATTGCAGAAAAAGATTCTAATGGAGTTAATTTAAGGATTGCCGAAGGTTTGCTCAGAATAGGTGAAGATGGTAAAAACAGAAAGTCTTTCTTATTGTATGCTGATGGAAAAATAGTTGGCGAGTTCGATTCTGTAGATAATGCAAAAAAAGCAGTAAAACTTATAGAAGATAATTTAGTAAAATTAGAATCGCTACCACCTAAAAAACAAGCTCCTATTAAAGGTGAAGTTGTGTCAAACATGGCCGTTAATCTAGGAAGCGACCAAGGCGGGATTAGTGATTTTACTGCAAATAAAATTAAAGAGGAGGACTACGAGGTTAGGAATGTACCTATAGAGAACCTCCTTAATTCTGACGAAGACTTGGCCGAATACATTGATAACGCAGAAGAGGTGAGAGAGTTTGAAGGTAAACCATTTGGTATGCTACCTATTGTTACCTCAAAAGGAGAAGTTTTAGATGGCTACAATAGAATTCACCAAGCAATAGAAAATGGCGAGTCTTCTATAGAAGTTTATTACGGCGTTGAACCTGCTAGTAAAAAAACTGAGGTTGAAAATAAAGAACAAGAATACAAGCAGATAAAGACTATCAGAAATAAGCTTAAATTCGTAGACGATAATTTCAATGGCATTGTTGCGCAATTAATATTAAAAAATAAAGTAAAAAGAGTATGTTAAAATCATTATTATCAGCCAGCATAAGGTCTGGCATAAACAAGGCTGCCTACCACGAGTTGTATCAATCTCACTTGTGGAATCACATTGCAAATCAATTGCAAAGATTAGGTTTGTTTGGCACCCAAAAGTATTTCCTAAAAGAAGCCGCAGAAGAGTTGACACATTACACCATAATTGTCAACTTTATGAATGACATGGGAGACATGGCAGATATGCCGGCTATCGAAGCTATTAAAGATAAGGTAAATTCGATAGGAGATGCCCTAGAAATAGCCTACGAAACAGAGCTTGATGTTTACAATTTTTACAAAAAAATGTATCAAGATGTCGAAAGGCAAGATGTTTCTGTTGCTCAATTCCTATTACAATTTATAGAAATACAAAGAAAAGCTGTAGGAGCATACGGTGATTTGCTAGCAAAATATAAAATTGCTGAGGAAACAAAAGAAATACTTGAATTTGACCAACACATAAACGACTAAGTAAATGGCCTGCGAATACTTTATTGGAGACAAAAAATACTCTGAACAAGAGTTTAAACAATTTCTTGCCGAAGGAGGTTTGGATGAATTTATAGCAAGTGGAGATGTTAATTTAACCAAATTAACTATTTCACCTATAGGAGTAAAGCCTGAACCTTTAGCGCAAGTACCTGCGCCTACGATAGCGCAGCAAATAGAAAATTTTGGAGTTTCTCCAGATATGGTTGCTCCAGTAGAAGCATTGCTTGGCAAAATGTATGAAAATCAAAAGCAAGCAGGCTTAACCGAAGCGACCACCATTGAAGAGTGGTTAAGTATTGGGCAAGGGGAGGAGAAACCTTTCTCCTTAAAAATAGAACGCAAATTTAATTTAAAACAAGGAATTGCCGATTTAAACGAAAATCCCAATACTAAACTAGGAGTACAAGAACTATTTGATTCTAATCCTGAATTAGCTAATATAGGTACACAAGAAGAATACTTTCAATACTTAAATTCTATATTTCCTGATAGTAAAGTAAAAGATATTGTTTATCATGGGGCAATGGAACAATTGCTTCCTAAAGATGGTAAATTTAAAGGGTATGTCACTTATTTTAGTACAATTAAAAAATATTCAGAAACATTTGGATTTCCTGTAAACAGAAAAGTTGTTCAAGCAGTAGTAAATATTAAAAATCCTTATAATGCTCCCTCAGAGTTAGCGGATGTTCCTGAAGAAATTCATAATACTGACGAGTTTACAAACCCAAGAATTATAAAATCAAAAAAACTAGGCTATGATTCGGTAATAGGTGTAGATGCAGGACAAAAAGAAGGCGGTACGATAGCTATTTTTGAACCAAAACAAATCCACATATTAGGAAGTAAACAAGATATAGAAGGGTTTAAAGAGTTTACTCGTGGTCAATACGTTGAGGTTAAATCCGTTTTACCGGAAGTGGTTAACGGTTTTTACTCTAATATCGAAAAAGCCTTATCACAAGTTAAACAAGAGAAGATGAGTGGCAACCAGTGGGCTACTCAATTGCTTTCTCGTGGTGCAAATAAGGAGGAAATGAAATGGGTGGGCTTAGAAGGTTTCCTAAAAGAAAACGCAGCCAAATCTATTTCTAAAGCAGATATTCAGCAATACCTAAAAGACAATAGGATTGAAGTTGTTGAAGTGGTTAAGGGTAATGATGCAAAGATGTCAAAATCAAAAGCAAGGAAAGTATTTGAAGATAAAGGATATGATGTAATTACAGATAGAAATGGTGATACTTATGTAGAAAAAAATGAAGAGCCATTTGACTATAATGATATGTCTGAATTAGAGCAAAACGCTTTTGATATATTAACAAGTGAAAATTTAGATAGAGTAAATACTTTAAATGACACAAGGTTTGGCAATAGGCCAGACTTGCAATTAGGAGGGCAAAAAGAAAACTACAAAGAGATATTGGTTATAATGCCGACCAAAAAAATAGTAACACCTCTAACTCAAATTGAATTTTATCAAAAAGAATTAGGATTAACAGAAGCGGAAATAGATAAATTAGATGATAACGACGAAAGGCTTAACGATGTTTTTAAAAAATGGGGAGCATATCAAAATAATTATCTTACAAAAGACGTAGAAAGACAGTCAAATCAATTTAAATCCATTCACTTTGACGAACCAAATATTCTTGTTCACCTAAGAATTAATACAAGAATAGACGCGCAAGGGAATAAAGTTTTGTTTTTAGAGGAATTACAAAGCGATTGGGGGCAGACAGGAAAGAAGGAAGGATTTGGTAATAAGTTTGAAGTAAAAGAAGTTGATGGCGGTTTTGGAATCTTCAATAAACAAACAGGAGAAAGGGAAGTAATTGCTGGAACTTTTAATAATATTGAAAAAGCTAATGAAAGATTAAAATTTGTAAATGAAAGAGGGTATAATGGAATACCATCCGCTCCATTCGTAACCGACACAAACGCATGGACTAAATTAGGTTTAAAAGTAGCCTTAAAAGAAGCAGTAGCCCAAGGCGCTGATAAAATTGCTTGGACTACTGGTGAGCAACAGAATGAAAGATATGCTTTGAGTAAGCAGGTTGACGAAATATCTTATTTTTATTCACCATCAAGAGAGCAGTACGACGTTTCAGTTATAAAAGACGGAAAAACATTGCAAACAAAAACGCTTCAAGAAGATGAATTAGAAGCAAATTTTGGAAAAGATGTTGCCAAAAGAATGATTGAAGGCGAAGGCAAGGAGTATCCAACGGGATTAAAATCTTTAACAGGCATTCAGCTTTCGGTAGGCGGCAAGGGTATGAAAGGCTTTTACGGTTCACCAACAGAAGGTAGCTTAGGTATAGTAGGTGGCGTAGCAAAGAGTTTGTTTAAGCAAGAACCGAAAACGGTGGAAATAAACGTAAATAATTCAATGCCTAAAATCCAAAAAAGCGAGGATGGTTTTTATTTTATATCTGGAATAGAAGAAGTTTTTAATACAAAAGAAGAAGCCGAAAAATACGTAGAAGAAAATGCTGGCGACTTAGAAAACGAAGATGCTTTCTATTTCACCCAAAACGCAATAGACGTAACTCCTGAACTAAAAAAACAAGCAGAAGAAGGCCAACCATTATTTAAGGATTCGCAAGCTCAATTTAGAATAGAAGCCGGAAAGAATACTATTGAGGCAATAGAAAAGTTTGATGGCAGCCCAAAAGCTGTTGTTGCGCTTACTCACGAAGTAATGCATCCTACCATAGTAGAAATTATCGATGGGGCTAAAAACGGCAACGAGGTAGGCTTAAAGCACGCAAATACCATTGTTTCCGAATACAACAAAGCCAACCCAAGTAAAAAAATTACTTTAGAGCAGTTAATTGAAGACAACGACAAGTTTAAGGAAGGCAAGACAACAGATGCTTATAGGGATGCTCAGGAGTTCATGGCAGATAGTTGGGAGACTTACTTTAAAGAAGGTGCGAAAGGTTTTAGCAAAGCTTTCCAAGAAGTATTAGACCAAATAACAGCTGCATTTAGGGCAGTTTATAACGCTATTTCAGGCAAACAATTAACCCCAGAATTGAGGGCGATGTTTGATGAGATATTGGGTAAAAAACCATTACAAAAACCAACTCTACCTGAACTAAAAGAAAACGTAAAGCAAGCCAAGCAAGAAGTAACTAGAGCTCAAAACGCATTGTCTAAAGCTAGAACCAACTTAGAAAAGGCTGGTGCGGAATTTCAGATAGATATTTATGGCAATGCCAAGCAAAACGAAATGATGTTTACCCCTGACATTAAATCTTTGAACCAAAAAGTTGAGGATGCGCAAACAGAATTAGCGCAAGCAAAAAGACAGCAAGTAAAAGCAGAAGATGCTTTGAATGCTTATGTTCCCGAAAATCAATTACAAATTAAAGATGATAACAGAAACGCCGAATTTGGTATTGAACCAAATCAACCAAAACTACCAACTAAAGACGCAGACTTGCCAAGAGCTATTCAGCCAACCGAGCGAGGAGCAGGTTCAGAACTTGATAATGAAGATGATGGAGGAATTGGAGAAGAGCGAGTTCAGCGACTCAGCGATTTACCCAGCAATCAATCTTTATCCACTGATAGCGGAAAGCGAAGCCCTGACAGCTTTTCTCGAGGAGAATCCGGAGTTGAACCTGGCGATAACACCAGTGCCGGATCTAGCCAGTCTGGGTTATTTGGCTCGTCAGGAGTATCGCCTAAGTCCGAGCCAAGAGCAGGAGATGCTAAATTTAATAGCGCTGATGGCAGCCAAGGACAATTTGAAGATAAATTAGCAGCGCAGAAAGCAGTTAACAATACTCCTCCAAGTGAAGTAAAGCTCGGAGATATAAAGAATATAGCCAAAACATTGCCTTATTTATTTGATGGGCAAATAGAAGATATTTGGAAGGCAGAAAACAGGTTAATGGTTGATGGTAAGAAAGGTATTTTATTTGGAAATCAAACCGGAACTGGCAAAACATTTGTTTTTATCGGCACCATGAAGAGGTTAAAATTAGCTAACCCAAATGCCAATATTTTAGTTATAACTCCTAAAGGACCGCTAAAACAAACCGTAAACGCAGCCAAGGTTTTTGATTTAGATATAAAAGAAGCCAAATCAATTAAAGATAGCGAAGGCGATATGGTAATTACTACCTATCAAAATTGGTATCAAAATAAGGGTTTAAAATCACGCAATTGGGACTTGGTTATTTTTGATGAGAGTCAAAACCTAATGGAAAACCAAAAAGGAGTCGAAAAGGCTTATGTAGAAGCATTGAGAGAAACTGTGGCTACTCCTGATGAGTCCTTTTTAAAAGCTGCTCAACAAATTGTAGGCGAAAAGCCTGCGTTTGATATGGTGGACAATTCTTTATTAAAAGCTTGGGAAGAAAATGTAGAAAAAAACAAAAGCGCCATCCAAAAAAGAGCCGACAAATTAGTTGCAGATACTAAAGTAATACTTGCTAGTGCAACACCGTTTACACATGAATTCTCATTGGCATACGCTGATGGAATAATATTGCAAATACGTCAAGGAATAAAGGCAGAAAGTAGTGGAGCGTACAATTCAATGGACGCTAGGGATATGTTTTACATATCTAATTTTGGCTACAGAATGCGATACAATAAGCTTACTGAACCTGATGCCAAGGTAGATAAAGATTTGATGCTTCAAGTTTTTGCAGACAAAATGATGGCTAGCGGAGCGATGTCTACTAGGCTTATGAACGTAGACTTTGACTACAGCCGAGAGTTTGTTTTGGTTGAAAGTAAGATTGGTGAGGATATAGACGAAGGTATTTCTATCCTGCAAGAAGAGTATAAGTTCCCAGTTTCAGATGCTTTTGGATACCAATACTTGGCACCATTGCTTGAAGCCATGAAGGCTAAGGAAATGATTCCAAGAATTCAAGCTCACTTAAACATGGGTAGAAAAGTCGTGGTTTTCCATGGCTACAACAATCCTATTCCTACGCATCCATTTGGAGAAAGATTAAAAGAGTTTGCAAAAACAGAAGCTCAGTATGCTGCTTTGTTAAAATTCTGGAGAGATCATCCTGAATACAAAAACTTGAATGTAGGTCTTCAAAATCCTATAGAAACATTCAAGCAAGCTTTTGGCAATGAAGCTATGTTTTATAATGGAGAAGTTGCACTAAAAATAAAAGAAGCAAATAAAGACGAGTTCAATACAGCAGATGGCAGGTCTTTGCTAATCGTAAACATGGCAGCAGGTGGCGCCGGACTATCTTTACACGATACTGTGGGCGACAAGCAGAGAGTTATGCTTAATTTAGGCTTACCAGTTAGACCAGTGTTTGCCATTCAAACAGAAGGCAGGATTTACAGAGCAGGTCAAGCAAGTAATGCGATATTTGAATATCCGATTGTAAACCTAGGTTTTGAAAGAATAATATTTGGTACCAAGATAGCAGAAAGGGTTAACGCAACAGAATTACTTGTGTTGGGTAGTAGAGCCAGGAATCTTAGAGAAGTTTTTAGAGGTGGCTACATTGATGCCACATTCTCTGAACCAAACGAAGGTCAAGGTGTGGGTGGCAAAGAAAACGATGTAAAGGTTTCAGATATCAGCCAATGGGATCTAGCCAAGTCAATGTATTTTGGTCAGAAAAAAGGCAGACAAAATGATTTAGGCAAAGATTATTTTGCCACTCCTGAGCCTATTGGACTTAAAATGGTTCAATTCGCAGACCTACATGAAGGCGATAAAATGTTAGAGCCAAGCGCAGGACACGGTGCGATAGCAAGATTTGCCCCAGATGGAATAGAACTTCATGTAATTGAACCTTCAAAAGAGCTTAGGTCAAGGCTTATGATTAACATTAGCCCTGATAGGGTGGAGGCAACAAATTTTGAAGATTTCAACATCATCAACAAATACGATGCAATAGTAATGAACCCTCCTTTTGGCACAAGGGGTAAAACAGCAGTAGAGCATGTAGCAAAAGCATTTAAACATCTAAACGATGGAGGCAGAATAGTTGCCATTATTCCTAATGGAGAAGGTCAAACTAGGCTTCAAAAATGGTTTTATTCCGAAGAAGCGGCAAACGCTGCTATGGTTGCTGAGATTCTAATGCCTTCTGTAATGTTCGAAAGAGCCGGCACACAAGTTTCTACTTCGATTTATATCATAGACAAGATAAACAATGAAATTGTAAGGGAAAACTTACCTTCAGCTAAGTTTATAGATATGTCAAGACATACTACCACAGAAAAGCTGTTTGATGCTATGGAAAATTTAACCGTTCCTGCAAGGCATGCTGTAGAAAAGTTTGTGGCGCAAACTCCTTTAGAGTCTCCATATAAAATGACTTCTTATAAAGACAGCAAAGGGAAAGAATGGTTTGTAGCCAAGCCGAAAGAAAGGGTAGATATAGAAACTTATGGTAAAATCAATTTAATCGCCAAGGACAACAACGGTTTTTGGTTAAGAAACGCTAAAGGTTTTGCTTTTAAATCAGAAGACGAGAGAGGATCCTTTACTATTGATTCTGAAAAATTCTTTACTCAAAAGGAACCTGAAAGGGATATTGATTCACAAATAGAAGATGCTTCAAAGGATTTAGAGGACTTCATGAGAAATTCAAGAAGTGAATTGTATGCCAACCCTATCGCTCCGCTTGTTTTTGGAGCAAAGTTAGCCAAGCTAATGGCCTTAAAGATAATTAAAGGCGCAAAAACATTGGCAGACGCAATAGGTCAGTTTGGAATTACATATACTCCTTGGGTGCGATCTATATGGGAGAAAGCAAAAGAAATAGCAGCAAAATATTGGGCGCAGCCTTTTGGGTTAAAAACTTCTAAAACTCCATTTTGGGCGGGCATGACAGCTAATCCTTTATTTGTGGGCGCATTAAACAGAGCTTTTGATGGTAGTACATCTATGCATCAAGTAATGTTTAATATTCGTTCTGAAATAGCTTCGATGGATGGTTATATGCAAAACAATCCTGCTGGTTCTTTAAGAGATAGGGTTGATGCTGCAAAAACTGCTATAGAAAATCTTATGGTTGCGGTGTCAGGCATGACTCATAACGAAGCAATGAATTTTGTTGATGATTTAAGAAGAGATAGGTTGCCTGCTCCTGTTCTTTATGATTATGCTTGGACTGAAAAAGAAAAAACAATTACTCATTACGGATTTGGACAAAGACCTATTGAAACTTTAATTAAAAATATAAGAAAAGCAGGTGGTGTTGTAACAGAGATTGAAGACCCTATAATTGGACTTGATTTGTTACCTGGAAGAATTGCCGGTATAGCTAAAGAATTTGAACATGAAGTAATAAGCTCTCAAAAAGGTCCTACTGGTAAGCCTATTTTTAAACCAAGTTTAATCGAAAGAATGGTTGCAGATGGTTTGGATTTAGGAGATATAAATGGCGAGATTACGGTTGAACAAAATGGGCAACAAACTCCAGGTTTCTATTTAAGATTTACGTTAGGCTATAGTCCAGTTCCTTCGTTCCCTGAATACTTGCACGCGTTGCACGCAAAAGAAAGAAACGATGAGGTTGCTTTAAGAAGACAAGAAGCATACGATGCAAGAAAATTAGAATTACAGCAAAGAATAGCCGCCGGCATAGATGTTTCTTTGAATAATCAATACCTAGCTTTATTGGAATCAGATTTAGATCCTAACTTTCCATTAATGCCTGACGGAGGTTCCGGCATGACTAATAATGAGGCAGAAGATATTTTGCACGATTTAAGGGTTAGCCATCCAGAAATATTAGCTAAATACGATAAGTACGCAAAAGAATTTAGAAAAGAGGTGGTTGAACCGTTGCAAAAAATATTAGTAGATTCTCAGATTTGGAGTCCTGAATTTAAAGATGAAATGAATGAGAAGTATCCTAATTGGGTTCATTTATCTGTTGATTTTTATTCAGATGTAACAGGTGGAGCTGCTTCTGGAAGAGCCAAAACTAAATCTGCTGTAAAAACCGTAAAAGGAAGTACAGATAGAAGGCTAAATCCATTGTTAGGCACTATTGCTCATTTCTCAGCCAATTTAATTCCAGCAGAGGTAAATAGGGCTAGAATCCAAATGTTCCAACTTATTAGAAAATTTCCTAACGAAAACCTATTTAAACTTCATTCACCTATTTCAGGTGTTTATTACGACGCTTTTTCAGGAGAAATGAGGGTGGAGGTAAAAAAAGAACCTTCAAATTCTATTCCTGTGTATAGGAATGGTAAAATTTACTACATTCAATTTAAAGGTGCTTCTGGTTTAAAAATTTATGAAGCTTGGATGAATTTAAACGCTGTAACGGATCCAGCCTTACCTTTAAGAATTACTAGAGCGTTGAACTCTTGGTTATATTACATAAATATCAAGTTTAATCCTACATTCTTGTTTAGCAACTTGACCAAAGATGCGGCAAATGCAGCTTTTAATGCAGCGGCCTTACAAGGAATAAAGATAAACAGAACTGTAATTGCATCTAAATCTTTAGCATATATTACACCTTCAATAAAAGCTGTTTTTAGTGCTTCAAGAGGAAAGCAATCTCAAACTTCTAATACGTTTTTAGATTACGCAAACAGATTCTTGAAGCAAGGAGGTGCGGTGTCTATGGGTGCATCTTTAGCCGGAGGTTCAATGCAGGAAAAGATTGATAAAATCATTAAATTAATTGACGAAAAAGGTAATGTTGAACTAACAAAAGACGCGTTATCATATTATGCTTCATTGCTATCAGATGCGCAAGGCGCTGTTGAAAATGGTGTTAGATTAGCTGTGTTTTCTGCTTTAGTAGAATCAGGCATATCAGACCAACAAGCAGCCGCCATTGCTAAAAACATAACTGTCAACTTTGATAGGATAGGTAGCAAGGCAGCATATATCAATTTTATGATATGGATGTTTAAAGTAAGCTCGAGTGGTATTTTAAATTTTGCAAAATTTGCATCAACTCCTACAGGAATGGCAATAGGCAGTGCACTATTTGGTGCTGGCGCCATGCTTGCTCTTTACAACATGGCTAAATGTGAAAACATGTGGGATGCAGTCCCACAAGGAGTAAAAGCCACAAAAGCTGTGTTCTTATTAGATTGCGAGGATTTAATTGTTCCTAGTATTCCAATGGCGCATGGTTGGTCTTTATTCTTTTATTTAGGACAATTAACCGCTGAATTAAGTCAAGGATTAATAGACGCGGGAGAGGCAACTAAAGAAGGTTTTTTTGCTATATTAAATAATGTGAATCCATTAGGCTCTAGTACAGACTATCAATCATTCGCATCAGGTTTTACACCTACAATTGTAGATAAAGCAGCTGAGTTTGCTACAAACAGAACATGGTTTGGGTCGCCTATTGCCCCTGAGCCTGCAAAGTATGGACTTTCTCAAAAAGTTAAGGACAGCGAAAACTATTGGAGTTCTGCATCAGAAGAATCAATATTAACAGCTAGATTCCTAAGCACTCTTACCGGTGGAGACCTTAAAAACGAAGGAGCAATTGATGTTAGCCCAAGCACGCTAGAGTATGCTTATAAAACTTTGACTGGAGGTACTGGAAGGGACGTTGCAGGAGCAGCGCAGCTGTATAAAGATCTTACCCAAGGCAATAAATTAGATTACAGCAAATATCCTATAACAAGAGCTTTTACCACTAAAATAAGTGAGCAAAATGTGATGACCCAAATGTATAACATGTACGATAAGTATCAAACCAACCCTATTACCGACAAGGAAATTAGAAAGTTTAATGAATTATACACTATTAGAGCCATTCAAATAAGTAAGACAGCTAAATCTATAACTGAAGCTGAAAAAAGCTTTAACAACCTTGAAAAGCTTAGAAATGCGTGGATTAAAATTGTAATTAAGGAATCCTTAAATAAAAGTTTAAATGTAATTCCAGATATGACAAGTGCTAATTTAGATTTGTTAACCAAAGAATTTTCAAAAAGAATGAAAAATTAGTACATTTGTACTTTAAATATATCTAAAACACTATTAAAAGACTAAAATTATGCCATTAATGACAACCTTAAACGTGTATGCTATCAATCGCACTACCGTTAAAACAGCACCAAGAACAGAAGGTATCTTGACTGCTCAAATCAAAAAAGTCCTTTCAACAAGAGATGTGAACGGCAAATGGATTGGCACTAACAAGCCAAGCAATTACCGCAGTATCTACAGCCAAGTTATCGTAGCAAAAGACGATATCGCTGCTGATACTGACAATTACTATGACAACAGAACAGTTGCTCAGGTAATTGCCGCAATTAACAGCTAGTAAAATAGCTCAATTTAAAAAATCCCTTTTCATAATTTTTGAGAAGGGATTTTTTTTGCCTTATACTCAGCAATTTAAAAATAGTTTTTACATTAATTTGGATAACATTGGAAAATAATGGAAAATTGCTCACACAAACCAAGTAAAAAATGGGAGAACTAAGAGTAACAAATGTTGATGAAAAGTATATGGCCGAAATAAAGAGTGCAGCATCCTTAAATCAAAGGACGTTAGCAGGTGAGGTTATGTATAGGTTGAATCAATACAAACCATTGCAGAGGCTTAATGCAAAGATTGTAGAGCAGAAGATGACAATTGAGCATCTTCAAAAAGAGTTGGCAAAAGAGAAACTAAAAACAAACGATATTTCAAGTACAGACAACGCTCGTGCTTGATAATGTTTAGAACGTAGCTCAGTTGGTCAGAGCCTAAGAAAAGCTGTTAGTGACGCGCGGCATGTAGAGTTGAAGCTCGGAAGCGGTAATAAGGGTCGTGGGTTCGAGTCCCACCGTTCTATCCGTACCTGATGCAGTATTAGAAATGTTGGCAGGATTGCATTAAAAGGTTGTCAAACCCATACGCTACGGGTCGAACAGGGTTAAGAAATAACTCTAGGAAGCGTAAAAAATACCGACGGCTCGGAAAGACGAGCAAAATAGTCAGGTGGTGTAATGGTAACACTCGGAGAGGTAGTCGCTAAAACGTTAAGGTTGACCCAAACTGAAATACAGGTTCGAATCCTGTCCTGACCACGAAGACATATCAACGCAATTGTTCACAACGGATATGTTTAAAAGAAAGTGAACACGAGGTTTAAGTACACTCGTAACAACAATACTTTGACAGCTCGAGAAGACGAGCATTTAGTTTAAACAATTTTTTAAAACAATTATGATAAACCTAAAACCACTTGGATCTAGAATCCTTGTAAAACCAGAGAAGATTGAGAGCAAAACAAGCGCGGGGATTTTTATTCCTGACACCGTAGTTGCGGGAGAAAAGTCTACCAGAGGCACAATAGTTAAAGTTGGACCAGGCACACCGCATGAACCAATGACCGTTTCAGAGAATGATTTAGTGATTTACGGCAAGCACGCTGGCACAGAGGTTCAGTCTGAGGGTGAAACCTACTTATTGATGAAAGTAACCGACATTTACGCTGTAATAGAGTAATGATACTTAAAGACACTACCATTTTAATCATGAGCCCTGAGAATAATCTTAGGGCTCATACTTTGCACAAGCACCTTGTAGGGCTTGGACTGCAACCTGCTGCTTGGAATATCTACACAGACAAAGACCAAACGTGGAAAGAAACGCAATGCATTCAAGCTACAGAACTCATTCATGAGTTTAATACTGATTTCCTTTTGCATTGTGAGTGGGATGGCTTCCCTGTAAACCTAGACAAGTGGAGTGACGAGTTTTTTGAGTATGATTACATTGGAGCGCCATGGCCTCAAAATATGTGCGTACATAACCAAGTAGGAAACGGAGGGTTCAGTTTGTCTAGCAGAAGATTTAGAAAGGCTTTAAATGAGCTTAAAGATTACTACCCTACGCATGAACCAAGCGATGTCTGGTTTGCTCAAACAATGTATTCTATGCTTTCTCAAATGGGAGTAAAATTCGCTCCGGTAGATGTAGCAATAAGATTTAGCTTTGAACTTCCTATTGGTGAGTATCCAAATTGGGACCAAAAAGATTCATTTGGCTTTCATGGTAAATTCAATTATTTCAACGACAATTTAAAAATTTATGACAAAAGTATCGTTTAGACACAGCTTTAATGCTGGAGATGTGATTTATAGTTTATGGTCTGTAAAGAAGTTTTGCCAAGACAATAATATTCAGGCAGATTATTACCAGCACTTAAACAAAATGACCTATCACGAAGAAGGTCATCCAACTAGAACCAAAGAAATGGTCACGGTCACATTTAATGATTATATGTATGACATGATGAAACCGCTTGTTGAGTCATTGCCATTCATTAATGAATTTTTGCCTTGGAAGGGCGAACAGGCCGTCAATTTAGATAGGATTCGTGAAATCAATATCAATCTGCCTTATGGAGATATTCGCAAGTGGTATGGCTATGCTTACCCAGACATGCAAGTAGATATTGGTTCTGAATTGTTTAGTCTAGAAGAAATAGGCGGAACTTGGTTGCCTGAATATCGAGATGCTATTGTTATTAATAGAACTACAAGATACAGGAACGAGGTAATTAACTACGGATTCCTGCAAAGAATTAAAAACCCAATCTATTTTGTAGGTGCATTGGAAGAGTATGCCGACATGCTTAATTGGGTTCCAAAAGCTCAATATGTGAAGGTAAAAGACTTTAAAGAATTGGCTTGCGTTATTGCTAGTTCAAAATTGTTTATTGGCAATCAAAGTTTTTGTTTCTCATTAGCAGAAGCTATGAAATCACCTAGAATCCTAGAAGTAAGCCCAAAGTACCCAAATGTAATTACTGCTGGCCCACATGGCTATGATTTTATGGACAACCAATGTTTTGAGCAGTTGGTAAAAATGAGGCTAAAAGATTAAACACACGGATAAACATTAAATCATTGTACGTCAAAACAAATAAGTAGTAATGAAAACGGTAAACAGCATATCTGGAGGGAAAACAAGTGCTTACATAGCGGTTCATTATCCAGCGGATTATGAGGTTTTCAGTTTGGTTTGTATTGATGACAAAGAATGCGCACCAAAGGATAAAGCAATAGTTGATTATGCAAATAGGAAACTTGAAAAGCTAATACCTAAATATGGTGAGTTTATTGCAACTGCCGAAGACGATACCACATTGAAAGTAATGATGGATTTAGAGCAGTATTTAGGCAGGGAAATAACTTGGGTAAGAGGTAAAAGTTTTGACGATGTAATTAATGGTAGACAAACTCGGCTACCTTCTTGGGCAAGAAGGTATTGTACCGAAATGATGAAATTGCAACCGATATTTAACTGGTGGTTTAATGAGATTGGAGAAAAATGCAATATGCGAATAGGATTTAGGTTTGACGAATTTGATAGAATGGAAAGGTTTTTTAACAATTCAGACCCGACAAATTTTAAAATGCCTGTTAGTTGCTCAATTCGTGGACAAAGGCAACAAAAGCACGAAACATTTAATTGGCGGTTTTGCTCATTTCCATTAGTTAAAAATGCAGTAACAAAACAGATGGTTCAAGAATATTGGAGCAAAAACGGATATTTAGGAGGAACTTTATTTGAAGAGCGCAGGCAAATTGAATTTCCAATTATATCTAATTGCGTTGGATGTTTTCATAAAAAACCTGATACGCTTTGCGTAATGGCGGCTTTACATCCAAAAAAAATGAATTGGTTTGCCATGCAAGAAGACAAAGGAAAAGGGACTTGGCTGGAGAGCAAAATAAAGTATGAAACACTTATTACACACTCTGAAAATAATTGGATACCTGAAATGTTAAATGAAAGCGGGGCAGTATGCGATTCAGGAGGGTGTCATGATTAGCGTTAATTTCATACGTTATCTTTAAAAATAAAATTACAATAAAGCACTAAAATAATATAAAATAATCGAAATGACATTTGAAGACATTGGAATACAACTAAAAGGCAAGACAGGGCGGTTTTACATGGTATGCCCTAAATGCGTTGATACAAGAAAGCCTGAAAACAAAAAGAAGGAATGCTTGACAGTCAATAATGAGCCAAACAACCAATGGTTTTCATGCCACAATTGCGATTGGAAAGGTAACTTGCAGGTATATGCTAAATCTCAAAAGATTTACGAAAAAGCCCACATGCCAAAAATAAAGGCTTCAATATACTCAAAGCCTATTTCAGAGTTCCTATCCATGCGTCAAATAAACCCTTCTACTGCATTATCTTTAGGCGTGTACGAGTGGATTTTTAAAGCTAGAAACGGAGAACAAATAAACGCTATCTGTTATCCTTACTACGTTAACCATTCACTTAGAAATGTAATGTTTCGCAGGGTGGACTACGTAAAAGGATTTTCTGAGGGTCCTCGTGAATGGCAGATTAAGAATGAAGATGGAGTTGAAACTGAATCTGTATTTTGGGGGCTAAACGAATACGACAGAGAGCATAATGAGTGTATAATCGTAGAAGGTCAAACAGATAGAATGACTTGGGTGGAGTGCGGATTTAAAAACGTGTTGTCGGTGCCTATGGGAGGTATCAATCCAAACTCAAAGGATAATGAAAAAAAGCTATCCTTTATAAACGATGAGTTTAGGGAGATAACTGCTCAATGCAAAAAGTTTTTTATTTTTACCGATAACGATGATGTAGGAAAAGCAACTAGAGAAGCTCTAGCGCAAAAGATTGGGAAAAACAAGTGTTACCGTTCAGCCCTACCCTTTAAGTACAAGGATAGCAATGAGGTTTATGCAGGAAACGCGGAAAAGAATTTGGATCCTTTAGGCAAAAAAGGTATTGAAGATATTTACAATTCAGCCCAACCGTACCCAGTTGAAGGAATTATAACTGTTTTGGACCTATCGGACGAGATTGATTCGTTTATTAAAGGAGAGGTTCAAAAGGGTTATTTAGTAGGAGAAAAGAGTTTGGACTCTGTGCTATCAATAAAAGAGAAATTAATGATGGTAGTTACCGGCATACCTGCAATGGGTAAAAGTACCTGGGTGCGGTGGTATGCAACACAGCTATCAAAAAATAATCCGGATTTATCTTGGGGAATGTTTACTCCTGAAAATAGACCGCCACAACGAGAAATCGTTAAGATATGCGAATGCTATCAAGGCCAAACTGCCATGCAAAACTATCACAATGCTATGTCAGCCGAGCAGTTAAACAGGGCAAAGCAATGGACGCATGAGCATTTTAAATTAATTTCTCCTGAACGCAGAAACTTCTTTAGCTTCCAGAAAGAGGCACCTAAAACTCTTAAAAACCTTTTTGGATACATACGTACACTCAGAGATCAATACGGAATAACTGGCTTTATAATTGATGCTTTTAATAAGATTGAGCATGAGCGCGAAACTAAGATGGCCGAGGACTTGTATATCGGGATGATTTTAGATATGATATTGGAGTTTTTAGACTACGAAAACATGATGGGAATAGTAGTTGCTCACCCTTACAAAATGGAATCATTACCTAGCGGAAACTTTAGAATTCCTAACCTTTACAATATCAAAGGAAGTTCAGCATGGAATGAAAGAACCGACATAGGTGTAGTAATCCACAGAAATAAGTTTATAAACGAAAACGAAAATCTAAAAGGAGTAAAAGAAAAGTGGGTCAGAGATAACTACGCACCAACTATTGTTGATATTGCCAAGATGAAGTTTGATGAGCTTGGCCAAGAGGAAACAATAGAAATGTATTTAAACACAAGAACTGGGTATCGTTTCCAAAGCGACAAACCAAGATACTATAACGAGACAAAACCAAAAGAAGAGCCTAAAATAGAAGAAGATTTCTCACAAATAGCAACAAGCGAATTACCATTTTAAAAAACACCTTAATAATTTAAATACCATGAGTGGATTCTCAAACAAAGGCGCTGGCGAGCGCAAAATTTACGCAAACATTGTTAATGGGAAATTAGCAATTAAAGCTCAAAAAGAAGGCGAAGTAAGCGCTGAAGGGCTTGTAGCAACAACTAGAAAGAATAAGAACGGTGTAGAAGTACACGAGTGGCTTTATTCTGACCTAGAGGCAACCTTGGAATCGGTAGAAGTAGAAAAAAACGACACACTAAAGGCGTATTTCTACGTTTTAACGCTTCAAATTCCTGCTGGCGAAAAAGTAATTTTACAAATCCCAGCAGATTCAAAGTATGGCGATAACTTCGCTGTTAAATGTGATGCTCTTAAATTTAATGAATTGCTAAAAATTCAGCCATTTGATTTTGTTAGCAAGCAAGACGACAGAAAGCAAGTTGGTTTAAGCTTAGTTCAAAACGGAGTAAAGGTAGCCGCAACCGTTACCAAAGAAAACCCAAAAGGCAGACCGGTTCCAAGTGAAGAGAAATTAGATGAGGATGAATGGAAAGCCCACATGCTATTGGTGCGCAAGTTTTACAGAAACCATGTTACGGCATGGGCAAGCAAAAACACAGCAGCTAAACCAATTCCAAATAGTTTAGAAGAGGTTAGGCAAGCAGCAATCAGTAATGAGATTGAAGACGATTCGGATCTCCCCTTTTAAAATTAACTAAACTATCAAAAATGGCACTAACCGTAAAAGGCAGGCTTCGTCAGGTTATGCAACCTGTCAGAGGCAACTCCAACGGCAAGGCATGGGTAAAGGTTCCTTTTGTTATCGAGACAGAAGGAACCTATACTTCTCAAATCTACATGCAAGCTTGGGGTAACTTAGCAAATTCAATCTTATCTTGGGATATAGGTTCATTAGTTGAACTAGAAATATCCATAGAAAGCAAAGAATTTAACCAAAAACAATACACAACAATCACAGCAATCAAAGGAGAGAATCATTATGCTAGATATTAATTATTTTGTAGACAATTACGCTGTTCCGGATAGAGAAATCTTGAATGGCAACCCAAACTTAATTGAACTTTACATCCCAAAATCTCACCAAGATTGGCACGAATTCCGCAAACAAGGAATCGGAGCATCAGAAATTGGGGTTGTTGTTGGGGTAAACATGTATAACCTTTTACCAAAATTGGTAGAAGAAAAGGTTGGTACTAAAGACCCATACAAGGCAATGAACGAAGCAATGATTTCTGGACTACTTGCTGAACCTGCGCTATTAAAAAGGTGGATGCATCACGATGGCACAGAACTTGGCTACGTTGATAATATCACGCAAGAAAAAATCATTAGAACAGCACAGCCAGTACACTCCTACATTGTTAATGTAAACTATCCATATCTTTTTGTATCCTTGGATGCGCGTGTGGAAGCAAACCAACAGCATTTAAGCGGAGCAATTGTTCCCTACGAGTTTCCACTTGAATTAAAAACAATCAGAGCTTGGGAGGCGCAAAAATGGGCAGATGGCGTTCCTGCAATGTATAGGTTCCAAATCCAAACTCAAATGCTTGTTACTGAAACGGACTATGCAGAACTTGCCGTGCTAGAGGATGGAGTATCTTTTAAAGTCATTCCTTTTAAGAAGGATGAGGAGATGCAGGAATTAATTATTCAAAAATCATTAGAAACCTATCAACTTATAAATAGGCTAAGGGATATGAGAAAAGAAATTGATTACTACCTATCAGAAGGCCAAGGCCAAAAAGCCAATCAATTGCAAGCCCTTTACGAATCCGAACTTCCTTTGCCGCATGATGAAGAAATTGCCAAGGAATACTATTCTGAAAAAATGGCGATTGATCATCCTGAATTTATTGCCACAGATGAGGATTTAGTTTTGGTGAGGGAAAGAATTAAAATATCTGAATCCATTAAAATACTAGATAAAGAGAAACAACTGCTCGAAAACCTTATCATGCGTAAATTCTCTTTGGAGAAATGTGAATACATGAAACTTGGTGTTGAGGGAAGGGTAAGATACTACCGACAAGAGAATAGAAAAAATTTCCAACTTGATTTCCGTTCAGCCAAAATACCTGCCCCAGAAGATTTAAAAACCAAAATACAACTAATTTTAAAATAATGACAACAGAACTAAAACCGTATGACGACAGCAAGATTGCTGAGTTAGAAAGATTGAGCAGCGACTACGCTTCGCTAGTAGTAACCAGAGAAAACATTAAGGAGGCTGACAAAGCTAGATTAGTGTTAAAAAATGCTCGCCTTGACATTCAAAAGGTGGAAAAGCACAATGATAACATCCTAAAGAATATGCGCACGCAGAACAAGGAAAAAGCAGCTTTATACATAGCTTTGATTGAGCCGGTGGAAATAAGGCTTCAAAGTGATATTGATGGCATAAACGCTGAGATTGAAATGGAGCGCAGAAAAGAGCAACAAAGAATCGACGCGTTAGTGGCTACTCTTAACACTATCAATCAAAAGATAGTTGAGGTATCGACTTGCAATGACTCTAAGATGCTTATGGAAATTATTAAAGTAGTAATTACCCAAGAGCAAATGGATGACAAGCAGTACGGAGATAAGATTAAAGAAGCTCACGACAATCTTATGATTGCTGGTCAAGACAGATTAGAATTATTGGAGTTAAGAGAACTTAAAGAGAAAGCTTTAAGAGAGAAGGCCGAAAAAGAAGCAGCAGCTAAAATGGAATCAGA
>Ga0315904_10002622_pt1 | contig 27578 bp, 20 predicted proteins | sample LakEriMetagenome_6_FD_203529 | JGI IMG/M metagenome (GOLD analysis project Ga0315904, IMG submission 203529) | Freshwater fungal communities from buoy surface, Lake Erie, Ohio, United States - Buoy 12 MA120 | ecosystem: Environmental > Aquatic > Freshwater > Lake | place: USA: Lake Erie, Ohio...
GCGGCATGCTTTTCATCGATTATCGCGGCCACATCGGGCCTGCCCAAACGTAGTTTTGTTCCTGCCATGCGAGATGCTCACATGCCCGTGTCATTATGTCACGTTATTTCTGCGATCTGGTATTATTGCAGGGACCAGATTCGGGTGGTTTCAGAGCAGATTGAAGGATCCCGATTGCCGGCGTTACGCCTGAGCGCATTCCGACTACCATCCCCGGTCTGAGAAACGAAAAAGCGTCTCCAATCTGTGTCTAAACAAGCCTTCCCTAAAAAAGGCGAAAGCCCCAATCCATTGAGGATCAAGGCTTTCAAATGGCTCCGGCGGTTGGGATCGAACCAACGACCTAGTGGTTAACAGCCACCCGCTCTGCCGCTGAGCTACACCGGATTTCCGTTTGCGCGGACGCGGGCGGAGGGTGTGGCGCGGTATGGGGGCGTGGCAAGGGAAAAATTCCGGTGATCGGGGGAAAATCAGCCGCCTGCGGCGAGGGTGACGATTTCCACGCGGGCGCCGTTTTGGACGAGGGTTTGGGAGTAGTCGCGGGGGAAGACCGGTTGTTGGTCGAGTTCGACGACGACGGGTTTTCCGGTGAGGCCGAGGTGGGCGAGCAGGGCGTCCACGGCGAGTGGCGTGGGGGCTGGTGAGGGCTGGCCGTTGAGGGTGATGGTGCCGGTCATTTCCATTGCAGGAGTTGTTCGGGAAAAGGGCAGTGGGCGCAGTCGGTGGTGTCTTCGAGGCAGAAGTCCTGATAGACTTGGAGCAGGGCCTGATGGTGGCAGACGCGTTTGGTCCATGGGGCGGCGGCCTTGACGGAGCCGAAGAGGCGGAGCGAGCAGCGCTTGACCTTGTCGTTGGGTGAGGAGTTGCGGAGTTTGTGATAGGTGCGCCAAGTCATGCCGTCCTCGTGCAGGGCGAGCGGCGCGAGGTGGTTGGCGATGAGTTCGAGCGCGTGGTTGCGGCCGAAGAGCGAGATGCGGCCGGGGGTTTCCGCGGAGGTGAGCGTGTGGTGGCGCGGCCAGAACGGGTGGTCGAGCGCGTGGAGGAAATCGACGAGCGGCTTGGCGGCGAAGGGCCGGGCGAAGGCGAGCTTGCGGTATTGCGGCCAGACGCGGACGAGGGCGGCGAGGGCACCGACGCGGCGGTGCGGGTGGTTGGCAGGACGCTGGCCGTGGGATTTCCACGGGATCAGGCGACTGCCGGAGGGCTCGAAGCGGTAGCGGCTTTTCCACCAGGAGTCCCACAGGCCGCGGAGGTAGTCGCGGGTTTCCGGAGGGGCGGCTTCGTGAAGTTGCGGTGAGAGGAAACCGGCGGTGCCGAAAAGCACGGCCTCGGCGGCATCGCCCTCGGACTTGAGGATGGAAAGCGGTGCGCGCTGCGCGAGCAGGCGCATGGCCAGCGAGTTTCCGCGATAGCCGAGGGTCTCGGCAGTGGCTTGGAACAGCGCGGCATCGCGGCCGTGGGCATCGGCGGTGCGGAGCAGGCGCGCGGCCTTGAGGTTGGCGCGGTGCCGCGCGGCCTCGGTGAGCAGGCTTTCGATGGAGGAGGCGGACAGGTGCCGCAACGGTGCGACGCAGCGGCCGGGATGGGCGATGGCGACCTCGCGCTGCGGGCAGTTGAGGGCGTCGGCGAGTTGGTTTTCCGAGATAACGATTTGCGGGACTTCGCGGTGCTCGCAGTTGCGGATGAAATGGCTGCGCGCTCCCTGCTGGAAGGCGATGTGCAGGATGACCTCGCGGAACTCGGGATTGGTGGCGTGGCCGTGTTGTTCCCAGCAGGCGGAGTCCGGATCGAGTTCGATGGGACCGGAGCGCGGTTCGGAGTCGATCTCGATGGCGGCCTGGATGAAATCCGGGCCCGCACCGCGGTTCCACTCGCCGAACTGGACGATTCTAACAGTCTTGCCGGTGGTGGTGCGGAAGTCGCGGCCGAAGGCGCCGGAGAACCAAAGCGCCTGGAGTTCGAGTTCTGGCGGCAGAGAGGCCGGCGGCGTCTCGGCGAAGAGCAGCGGCGGATGCCAGACCGATTCTAACAGAAAACCGTAAGTCATTCCGGAAGCAGCTCAGGGTTTCGCCGGGACGGCGTTTTTCTTGTTGGGATCGGCCGGCGGCGGTGGCGGCGGATCGAGGATGTCGAGCCAGCCCTTGACGGCATCCATGGCGGGAATGCCGGAGTAGCGGGTCTGGGCGTCGCGCAGGCCGCGGATGGCGAGATCCTTGCGGCTGGCGGCGCGGTCGATGGCGATGATATGAAAGTCCTGGCGGAGTTTGTCGGCATCGTTCTGATAGAGCGCCTTGGCCTTGCGGAAGCGGTCCACGGCCTCGGCGTCGCGTTTCAGCTCGCGGAGCTCGAGACCCGCGGCTTCGTGAAAAACCCCGGAGCGGGTGCGCTCGGCGGCCTGGGAGAGCTTGAGGAAGCGTTCGTCGGGATTGGCTCCCCAGCGGGTGATGGCCTCGCGCAGGGCGCGGAAATCGGAGTCGGCGGCATCGGGTTTTCCCGAAACGGGGGCGAAGGGCTGATAGAGCGGATCTCCAAGCGCGACGCCCTGCCATGAGACGGCGGGCATGGCCATCCAGCAGGCTTCCACCCATGAGAAACCGGCGAGCAGGCGTTGATGGAGGATGGACAGGTCGTGGGTGAGATGGAGGTAGGGTTCGAAGACATTGCCGACGGTGACGGCCGCGCCTTTCTCCAACAGCGCGGCGCTCCAGTTTTTGTTAGGATCGGACAACTGCTCGGCGCTGAACGAATGAATGTGGGTGGCCACGGCACCCGGGCGGAAGCGGTAGTCGGGATTGAGGAAGGGGCCGGAGGCATTCCAGTCATACCAGCCGTGATAGATGGCGAGCGGCGGGATGGGATAGTTCTTCGGCAGGGTGTCGTTGAATCGATCGGTGATGGTGGGAATGCCGGCCCTGAGGTTTTCCGCGACGATGGCTTCGAGCCATTGGTCTCCCTGCGGGAACTTGTTGGCGATGTCCACGCAGGCCATGCCCATGAGACCGGTTTTTTCGGTTTCCACGGCATCCTTGATCATGCGCCGGCAGGTGTCGGCGGACGCGGCGTCGATCCGGGCTGTTAGAACGAGGAAGGGAAACGCGGTTTCGGCGAAGGGTTTGTCGGACTTGTAGTATTTGTTATCCAAGGGCCCCTCGGCAGGCACGCCCTCGACGCCGAACATGGCGAGTTCCGAATCGACGGAAGCGTCGTCGCGGCCGAGCAGCGGATTGGTTGGCGCGGGTGTTTCTCCGGGTTTCGGCGGCGGCGGAGCGGGCTTGGGGGTGGCGGTGACGCGCAGTGGGACGCCACGCATGATGACGAGCACCCTGATGCGGTTGAGGTTGGGCACGGTGACTCCATCGCGGCCCTTGGAGCGCTTCCACCAACGGCGGCGTTCGAACTCCTCGCGCAGCGGGGCGGCGATGTGTTTCTCGTAATCGGCGCGGGAAATGTCGCGGGTGACGGGCATTTCCAGAGGGATGAGGTTCTCGGCCGGGATGCCGCGGGCCTCGCGGTAGGCGGCGGCGAGTTGCCGGGACTCGGGGACCGCGAGATTATAGAGGATGGCCACGGACTCCGGCGCGGGGGCGGCGCACAGGCACGGCGCGAGGATCGCGGTGAGCATGGCGATGAGGGCGGCCGGGCGCATGCGGCGCAGGATGATGGCCGCACGGCGGACATGCAAGACCGGGGAAGCTCTCACAGCGGGATCTTCAGGCCGTCCCACGCGACGCGGACACCGGTTGGCAGACTCGCATCGAGGTCTTCATGCTCGTTTTCATGGCCGAGGTGGGTGAGCCATGCCTCGCGGGCCTGGGTTTCCTCGATGGCCCCGAGGGCCTCGGCGAGCGAGAAATGCGTGGGGTGCGGCGCGGGACGCAGCGAGTCCACGATCAGGACGTCCACATCACGGATGCGGGTGAGGGTTTCGTGCGGGATGCGCTTCACATCCGGCAGATAGGCCAGCGAACGGCGACCCGGATGCTCGAAGAGAAACCCGAGCGTCTCGACGGCGGCATGCTCGACCGGTAGAGGAGTGACGCGCAGGTCGCCAAGGTGAAACGGACCGTCGATGATGCGCGGATCGGGCTTCACGTAGCCCTTGTAGATGTTTTCATCCGAGAAGGCCCAACCGAACATGCGGCGGAGCGTGTCCATGCATTCCTCGGTGGCGTGCAGCGGCAGCGGATGCGGCTTGTGCCAGCAGAAGGCGCGGAGTTCGTCGAATCCCGCGACATGATCGAGGTGGGCGTGGGTATAGATCACCGCGTCGATGGCGCTCAATCGCTCGCGCAGCGCCTGGGCTCGGAGGTCCGGGCCGGAATCGACGAGCACGGCGATTTTTCCCGCACGGACGAGGACGGATGAGCGGAGGCGGCGGTTTTTCGGGTTTTCCGAAACGCAGACCGGGCAGTGGCAGCCGATGACCGGGACTCCGACCGATGTGCCCGTTCCGAGAAATGTGAGTGAGAAATCCGCCACGCGCGGAGGATAAACCGTTCTCCGTCGATGGTGCAACGGCGGGCAAGCGGGAATTTTCTGGCGCAAGTGGCCCGAACGGTGACGTTCTTTCCTTGTGAGAACGATTGTCAGCACGTTGGTGCTGGTGACGGCCGTTGCCGTTGCCCAGCAGGAAACCCCGAGCACCCCCGCCAAACCCGCCAAGCCCACGGGCGTCAGCATCGAACCGTCAGCCGCTCCCGAGACGACGCTCAAGCCCGGTTCACCGGTCAAGGTCGAGTCGCTCGCTTCGGGCAAGTGGATTCAGGGCGAGGCGCTCAAGGAATTCGAACCGGGCAAGGTTTACCTGTTCGAGTGCTGGGCCACCTGGTGCGGCCCATGCATCGCCGCCATCCCGCACATCAACGGGTTGCACAAGAAATACCACGACAAGGGCCTGCGCGTCATCGGCGTGAACGTCTGGGAGGATGGCATCGAAAAGGTCGAGAAATTCGTGAAGGGCAAGGGCGAGGGCATGTCCTATCCGGTCGTTTACACCGGCCGCGGCTCGGCCTTTGAAACCGAATGGTTGAAACCCGCCGGCATCAAGGGCATCCCGCATGCCTTCATCGTGCAGGACGGCAAACTGCTCCTCACGTCCCACCCGGCGCAGCTCACGGACTCGGTGATCGAGGACCTGCTTTCCGGCGGCGATGGAGCGGCGAAGGCCGCCGAGAAAATCAACGCCGCCAAGGCCGCCCGCGAGAAAACCGGATCGGTGATGATGGCCTTCCGCCAGGCCTCCGCCAAAGACGATGCCGCCGTCATGGCCGAGAAACTCGCCGAATTCGAGAAACTCGACGCCAAGAGCCCTTATCTCGACTCGATGCGCGTCGATCTGCTCATCGCCCAAAAGGACTGGGACGGCGCGGCCAAACTGATCACTGGCATGCCCGAAGGCACCGGCCGCCAGATGACGCTGACCATGACCGCCAACCGGGTCGGCATGCGGGACGGCGGATACCCTGCGGATTTCGTCAAGACGCTGGCTTCCGCTTACGGCGCGCAGGTTGCCGCCAAGACCGGTCGCCAAAACCCGATGGAGCACATCACCCTCGCCGCGCTGCAATGGAAGGGCGGGGAAAAGGAAAACTCCATCGCCAGCGCGGAAAAAGCCACCGCAGCCGCCACCGCCGGCGAAGCGGGGCGCACGCTGCCCGCCGCTCCATTTGAAAAATATACCCAATCCCTCAAGGACGGCAAACTCCCGACCATGGAAGAGTTCTCCGGCTGGCTCCGCGAGTCCATGAAAGCCTCCGGAACCGCCGGCGGAGCCCGAGTCGTCCCGGCTCCGAAGAAGGACTGAGTCCCCCACCCCGTTTCAACGCGCGTCCTCCATCACCGGGGACGCGCGTTTTCATTTTCCGAAACACCGCCGCCGGGCCCGCCGTATCGGGCGCCATCCGGAATCGGGAGCTTGCCAGATCCGCTCCTATCCGATAGATCCCGCCAACACTTCCTGAAAATCCATCATGAACCCCGAAGCAATCGCACCTAACGCCAAACGGCTCCTGTGGGCCGGATTCACCGCCATCCTCGCAGCCGGAGTCGGATTCGGCATCCGCGGAGGCATCTTCGCCAACTGGGCCGAGGATTTCGGATTCACCGGGGCCCAACTCGGAGCCATCGGCGGCGCGGGATTCACCAGCTTCTGCTTCGGCATCATGATCGGCGGTGTGGTGGTGGACAAGATCGGCTATGGCAAACTGGTGCTGGCAGCCTTCGCCCTGCACGTGATCTCGGCCTTCGTGACCTTCGGCGCGACGAAGGGCATGGATCCACAACTCGCCTATCAGTTCCTGTTCTGGGGCATGTTTGCCTTTGGTGCGGCAAACGGCACGCTTGAAGCCGTGGCGAACCCGCTGGTGGCCACCCTTTTCCCGAAACACCGCAACCACTACCTGAACATCCTGCACGCCTCATGGCCGCTCGGCATGGTCTTCGGCGGTGTGGTCGGCTGGGTGCTCGGCGGCAACTTCCAGTGGGGCTGGAAAGCCCAGCTCTCGCTCTATCTGATCCCGACGCTGATTTACGGCGTGATGTTCTTCGGCCAGAAATACCCGACCTCGGAAGCCTCCGCGAAGGGCCTGCGCCTCGGTGACATGCTGAAGGATGTCGGCATCCTCGGCGGCGCGGTCGTTTGCTTCATGCTTTATCTGTTCTTCAAAGGAACCCTCGCACCCATCGTGGGCAATGTGACGATCGCCACCATTCTCGCTGCCGGAGTTTCCATCGGCCTGCTCGCATGGATCGGCGCGGTCACCAAGTTCGCCATGGGCCACTGGCTGCTCTGCGCGCTGTTCATCCTCCACGCCATGGTCGGCGCGGTGGAACTCGGCACCGACGGCTGGATTCAGAACATCACTGGTGCCATCCTGACGCCCGAGCAAGGCAAGATCCTGTTTGTGTTCACCTCGCTGATGATGTTCCTGCTGCGCTTCTGCGCCCACTTCATCGAAACCAAGGTCGGCCTCAAACCCGTCAGCCTGCTGTTTGTCTGCGCGGCCATGGCCTGCCTCGGCCTCAATCTGGTCAGCGGCATCGCCACCTTCGGAGCCGCCATGGGTGCGCTCATCGTTTACGCCTTCGGCAAGACCTTCTTCTGGCCCACCATGCTCGCCGTCGCTTCCGACCGCTTCCCGCGCACCGGCGCCGTTGCCATCTCGCTGATGGGCGGCATCGGCATGATGTCCGCCGGCCTTATCGGCGGCCCCGGCCTTGGTTATGCCAAGGATCGCTTCGCCGCCGAGGAACTCGCGAAAACCGACCAGGCGCTCTACAGCGAATGGAAGAATTCCGGTGCCAAGAGCAAGTTCCTCGCCTTCGAGGAAGTGGAAGCGATCGATCCCACCCGTCTGGAAGCGGCGAAGAAAGTCGAGGCCGCAAAACGCAGCGAGGCGGAAACCAAGGTGGTCGAGGCCGATATTCGCGGCAACCGCAGCACCCTCAAGGTGGACTCGCTCATCCCCGCCGCGATGGCCGTCGGTTACCTGCTGCTGATGCTCTACTTCAAGTCCATCGGCGGCTATCGCCCGCTGACGGTCGAAGAGGCCGAGGCGAAGTGATTTCGCGCCAACCCGCCACGCCGGGTGGTCATACCGGACTCGTCTCATGACCACCCTGCAACAACCGGACTTTCTCTCCATCGAGGATGACCTCGCCGGAGATGGAGTCCGTGAAGTCAAGTGCGGATGATTCTGCAATCCCAAAGGGATTGAGCAACAAAGCCCGGGGTTGGACCAACCCCGGGGAAATGCGATCTCGGTGAAATCGAACGCCAACGGCGTTCCGCAGGATGACTGGCCGCCATCCGCGCCCTACCCGCGCAACCCGTTCCGAGTTGTTGAATCCATGACCCCGCTCCCGGGGTTGTGCTGCGGAATCCTTTCAGAATTTTCCCGGAACCTTGCCAGCCGCTAATGATATCGCGCGGATTAACAGATGCGCCAGTTGTGCTTTCGGGAGTGTTCGGGCTGGCGGATGCAATCCGCCGCCACGATCACGCCACCGCAACCTCGATCTGCTTGTCCACGTCCTCGCGGAGGTTTTCGATGATGTAGTCCTGGCGCTCGGGGGTGTTCTTGCCCATGTAGAAGGCCAGCAGTTCCTTCACGCCCTTGCCTTCCTCGTATTCGACGGGGTCGAGGCGCATGTCGGGGCCGATCATGAAGCCGAACTCGTCGGGGGAGATTTCGCCGAGGCCCTTGAAGCGGGTGATTTCGGCATTCTTGCCGAGTTTGTCGAGGGCCTTGCGGCGCTCGGTTTCATCGTAGCAGTAGATGGTTTCCTTCTTGTTGCGGACGCGGAAGAGCGGCGTCTGCAGGATGAAGACGTGGCCGTCGCGGATGAGTTCGGGGAAGAACTGGAGGAAAAAGGTCAGAAGCAGCAGGCGGATGTGCATGCCGTCCACATCGGCATCGGTGGCGACGACGACGCGCTTATACCTCAGCGCCTCGATGCCGTCCTCGATGTTGAGCGCGGCCTGGAGCAGGGCGAACTCCTCATTCTCATAAACAATCTTGCGGGCGAGGCCGAAGGTGTTGAGGGGCTTGCCACGGAGGGAGAACACGGCCTGGGTTTCCACATCGCGGGACTTGGTGATGGAGCCGGACGCGGAGTCACCCTCGGTGATGAAGAGCGTGCTTTCATCGCGGCGCTTGTGCTTGGTGTCGAAGTGGATGCGGCAGTCGCGGAGCTTCTTGTTGTGGACCTTCGCCTGCTTGGCGCGCTCGCGGGCGATCTTCTGCACGCCTTTCAGATCCTTGCGCTCGCGCTCGGCGGCGACGATGCGCTTCTGGATGGCCTCGGCGACGGCGGTGTGCTTGTGCAGGTAGTTATCCAGATTGGTCTTAAGGAAATTGCCGATGAAGGTGCGCAGTGATTCGCCGTCCGGAGCGACGGTGGTGGATCCGAGCTTGGTCTTGGTCTGCGATTCGAAGACCGGTTCGACGATGCGGACGCACACCGCCGCCTCGATGCCGGCGCGGATGTCGGCCGGGTCGTATTGCTTCTTGTAGAAGCCGCGGACCACTTGCACCAGCGCCTCACGGAACGCGGCGAGGTGAGTGCCGCCCTGGGAGGTGTTCTGGCCGTTGACGAACGTGTAATACTCCTCGCTGCTCTCAGCGGTGTGGGTGAAGGCGATCTCGATGTCCTTGCCGACGAGGTGGATCGGCGGATAGAGCGCCTCGTTTTCCATTTCCTCGCGCAACAGGTCTAACAAGCCGTCCTTCGAGCGGAACTTCTTGCCGTTGAAGTTCACCGTGAGCGCCGGGTTCAGATAGGAATAGTAGCGGCACATCTTCTCGACGAAGGCCTCCTTGAACTTCGCCTTGGACGGGAAGATGGTGCGGTCGATTTCAAACGCCAGCCGCGTGCCGTTCGGCTCCGCGTCGCGTCGCGGGTGTTTCATGTCCACCGTGAGCACGCCCTTGGAGAACTCGAGCGCCTTGGTTTCCCCCTCGCGCCAGGCCTGGATCTCGAAGAAGTCGGAAAGCGCGTTGACCGCCTTGATGCCAACGCCGTTGAGGCCGACGGATTTCTTGAAGGCCTCGCTGTCGTATTTCGCGCCGGTGTTGATCTGCGCGGCGCAGTCGAAGAGTTTTCCTAACGGAATGCCTCGGCCGAAGTCGCGGACCTCGACGCGGCCCTGCTCGTCGATCTCCACCTTGACCTCCTTGCCGAAGCCCATGATGTGCTCGTCGATGGAGTTGTCGATGGCCTCCTTGAGCAGGATGTAGAGTCCGTCATCGGGCGCGGAGCCGTCGCCGAGCTTGCCGATGTACATGCCGGGGCGCATGCGGATGTGTTCGCGCCAGTCGAGGGATTTGATGTCGTCTTCGGTGTATTCGGCAGCCATGGGGAAATGTTTCGGGGTTCCTAAACGGATTCCCGGCGGGGCGCAAGGGCGGGCAGAAAGAGGCTGAAACGAACACCGGGCTCCCGGGCCGCGCGGCCCGAAAACCCGGATCTCAGTGGAGGCATCCGCCGCTCAGGCGCTGCCCCGGGCAAACTCCATCTGGCACACCGTGGGAACACTCAGAGTTCCGCACAGCCATTGGTGACGCATTTCCCGCTCGATGCTGCCGAGCATGCAGGATGCCGAGCCGCCGATGACTTCCTCGGCATACATGGCCGCCATGAGGCGCCGTTTGACTTCCACGTCCAGCGGCAGGTGGGGGGGACCAGTCGCGCCGGGGACGTCAGACGGAATTTCAAGGTAAATTCCGCTCATAACAAACACCCTTAGCGTGGTTCGCCGGGGATTGCCACCGGTTTTTTCCGTGATCTTTGGAATGACCGCGGAGCGCGCCGCATCAGGGAGCCGGGGCCATTTTCGCCATGGCTTCCTGCATTTTTTGCGCGATGTCCGGGTGTTGTGCGATGATGGGCATGGCCTTTTCCATGGCGGCGGTGAGACGTGCTTGGGACGGTTTGAGCAGTTCCTTGAGCTTGGCATCGGCCTCCGGGCTGAGTTTTTCGTCCATGCCCTTGGCGGCTTTGGCAACGATGGCGAATTTTTCGGCGATCGGGCCGAGTTTCGCGATCGCCTGCTCCGCGCTGGCGGCGTCGGTGACGGATTCCATCACGGCGGCGAGTTCCTCCTGGATCTTGACGGCCTCGCCGGCGGCGGCTTCCGGGCCTTTTGCGACTTTTTCTTCAAGGGTCTCCGCCGGAGCGGCTGGCGGAGGCGAAACGGAGCTGGCGGATTCCGGTTTTTCGCAAGCGGCGATGGCGAGTGCGAGTGCGGCGGTAATGAGCGGACGGTGCGTTTTCATGTTGGGGTGACGAGGGTGGCCCGGACGGCATGTCGCGGGGAAGGCCTCGCCCGCTTCCAACAGGATTGGGCGGGGAAAGTTTCCGGCAAATCGCGTGCGGGTCGACCCACACGCACGGGATGGCGAAAGTCGCGGTTCACCCGGAATGACGAGGGAGGCGTCGGCGCTCCCGGGTTCACTCGATGGCGATTTCGTGGAGGATCAGCCAGTTGGTCTGGGGAGCGGTGACGCGCAGGCGCACATGCCGGGTGCCGGCCGGGGCGCTGGCGGAGGCGGTGCCATCGGCGAAGGCGGCCCCTTGCGTCCAGGCAGACCCGTCGGCGGAAAACTCGAGCACGCCGTTTTCGAGGCGGTCGCCATTGCGGCTCGCGGCGCCGCCGGTAGCAAGGGTGACCTTGGCGGGCTTGGCGAGCGGCTGCCTGAGGCTGAGCGTGAAATGATCGTCCGGGCGCAGATCGCGGTCAGCCCAGAAGAAAGTGTCCTTGCGGCCGTCGAACGCGAGTTCAGGCCAGTGGTTCTGATAGATGCCGAGTGAGGTTTTCACGGTCGAGCCGTCGCGGGTTTCCTTTTTCGGCGGCGGGACGGGCCGGGAGAAATGCACCTTGCCGGCCTCGTAGTGGTCCATCACGGTCTGGAGGCGTGTGGAGAAATCCGCGAAGTCCTTGAGTTCGGGTTTCGTCCAGGCGACTTCGGCGATGGCGGCGATGCGCGGGAAGGCCATGTATTCGACCTTGCGCATGTCCTTGAAATATTCCGCCCAAAGCTGCGCCTGGGTGCCGAGGATCTGTTTCTTCTGCGCCTCGTTTTCCGCGACGAACGCGGGGTCGTAGGAATAGACCTTCTCGATCGGCAAATGGCCGCCGATCGTTTCGTATTCGACGCCCTTGGCGAGTTCCATCGGTGCGGGATTCTGATAGTAATCGAAGTAGGTGTGCGAGGTGGTGGCCATGACCACGTCGTTGCCGAGGGCGAGCGCGTGTTTGGCCCAATTCGCGTCGCGCCAGACCATCATGGTGGCGGTTTTCGGCAGGCCGCCTTCCTGGATTTCGTCCCAGCCGACGAGGCGGCGGCCCTTCGATGCGAGGAACTTCTCGATGCGGCGGATGAACCAGCTTTGCAGTTCGTGCTCGTCCTTGAGGCCCTCGCGCTTGATGACCTCCTGCGCGAACTTCGACTGCTGCCATTGGGTTTTCGGAGCCTCGTCGCCGCCGATGTGGATGTATTTCGAGGGAAACAGTTCGCATACCTCGGTGAGGACATCCTCAAGGAAACGGAAGGTCTCCTCCTTCGGCGAAAAGATATAAGGATGCACGCCCCAACGCGTCATGACCTTCGGCGCGTAGCCGGGGATGTCCGAGTTGCCAAACTCCGGATACGCGGCGATGGCCGCGGCGGCGTGGCCGGGCATCTCGATTTCCGGCACCACGTTGATGTGGCGCGCGGCGGCATAGGCGACGATGTCGCGGATCTCGTCCTGCGTGTAGAACCCGCCGTGGCGGATGCCGTCGTCGGAATTGCGATTGCCGTAAGGCGGCGAGGACTCGCGCCAGGAACCGACCTCGGTGAGCTTGGGATACTTCTTGATCTCGATGCGCCAGCCCTGGTCCTCGGTAAGGTGCCAGTGGAAGACGTTGAACTTGTGAAACGCGAGCCAGTCGATGAAACGCTTGATGTCATCGGGCTTCTGATAGTGGCGGCCGACATCCAACATCATGCCGCGCCAGCCGAAGCGCGGGTGGTCGTTGATCGTCACCGCGGGAACAAAGACCCCCTTGGTGGTGGCCCAAACCTCGGTGCCGGCGGGAGGAAGGAGCTGGAGCAGCGTCCGGGTGCCATGAAACACGCCGCCGGCGTCCTTGCCGCGGATCGTGATGGCGTCCTGCGCGGACTTCAATTGGTAGCCCGAAGCGGGGATGGTGCCCGCGGCATCGAGAACGAGCCGGATTTCCGACGGGTGAAGGATCTTCAGGCGGGAGTCCTCGAGTTTCGGGCTCTTGCCAGTGCGATTCGCCAGATCGGCGGCAAACAGTTTCGCTTCACGTTCAAGACCGCGGTCGAATCGAATTACGGTTTCGGCCCCGAGTTTGAAGGGATCCTTCCCGGGTTCGACGGAAACGGGTTTCGGGATAAGCGGCGGCGGGGGTTCCGCCGCGAGGGCGAAGGCACCCGCCATGGTCAGGCAGATAATGGTTTTCATGCAAACGGAAGGCAAATGGACAAAACGGACGCGCGAGGCTCCCTGCTTGCGGATGGGGGATCAAGCCGGAACAACCGGTCGATCAGGACAACCGGAGATTCCGATTGCAAGAACCCGGCCGCTCCACCAGCGTTCCGCCGCGTCACGCAGGCATGGACTGGTCCTACACGATACTCGGCCCCGACCCCGCAGCCGGGTTGATGGTGGTATTGATCCTGATCCTCATCGAAGGCATTCTCTCGGTGGACAACGCGGCGGTGCTGGCGACAATGGTGATGCGCCTGCCACCCGAGCAGCGGGGCAAAGCGCTTCGCTACGGCATTCTCGGCGCTTACTTTTTCCGCGGTGTCTGCCTGGCGCTCGCCGCATGGCTGATCAAGATCTGGTGGCTGGAGCCGGTCGGCGGGCTTTATCTGATCTGGCTGGCATGGAAACACTTCACGCGCCATCAGACGGTCGAGCACGAGGGTGAGATCGCCGTGGCCACCGAGGGCAACTGGCTCTACCGCCACACCATCGGCAGGCTCGGGCCGTTCTGGGCCACGGTCTTCGCGGTGGAGGTGATGGACCTCGCGTTTTCCATCGACAACGTGGTGGCCGCCGTCGCCTACGTGAAGGACTACCCGATGCCATCCAAGCTGATTCTCGTCTGCACCGGCGTGTTTCTCGGCATCCTGACGATGCGTTTCGCGGCCCAGGGTTTCGTGAAACTCATGCACCGATTCCCATTTCTGGAAACCTGCGCCTTCGTGGTGATCGCCATCCTCGGTGTGAAACTGATGCTGAGCGTCCCCCGGCACTTCCTGGCCGAAGATCATCCGGTCCATGTTTTCCTCGCGAGCAAGTATTTCGATCTTGGCACCTCGGTGCTTACCCTGCTCATCTTCATCGTGCCTGTGGTCATCCACCTGCTGTCCAAGCGCGCGGCGGCGCGTTGACCATCCATCCCATCCCGCTCCATGAGCCTTCTCTTCTTCAAGCGCGTCCTCGCCAACCCGGTCCAGGTCGGCTACATCGTGCCGAGCTCCCCGTTTCTCACCCGCCGCACGGCGAAATTCATCGACTGCTCGCGCGCCCGCACCGTCGTCGAACTCGGCCCCGGCGAAGGTTGCCACAGCCGCCGCATCGCCCGCCGCCTGAGCCGCGATTCGAAGCTGATCCTCATCGAGCTGGACACCCACTTCGCCAATCACCTCCGCGAGCAGTTCGCCGGTGACGACCGCGTGCTGGTTCTTAACGCCGACGCGCTGCATCTCCCGGAAACCCTCGCCGAGCACCAGGCCTCCGAGCCGGACTATATCGTCTCGGGAATCCCCTTCACCATTATGGACCGCGAACTGCGCGAGCGCCTGCTCGCCAACATCGTCCGCGCCATGGGCCCCCAGACCCGGTTCATCACCTATCAGGCCTCACTGCGGATCTCCGATCACGAGCACTTCGACCTCGTCCGACGCGAACACTGCCTGTTCAACGTGCCACCGCTCCATGTCATGGAGCTGAGGAAATCCGAGCCTATCGCCGTTTCCTAGCCCGCTCAGCGGATCAGGAAATACAGCAGGATTTTGAACACACCCACCCAGACAATCGAAACCTGGGTCACATTCAGCGCCCGCGCGCCGGACGACTCCGCCGGATCATCCGGATGCAAGCCGAACAAACGCCCGTAGCTGAACATCAGCCACATTCCCAACCCGCACCACGCGGCCAATCCGATAAACAGGGCGAGCTTCAGCCAGATCATCAACGGTTTCCTTCCCGCCCCGATCCAAACGGATCCGCCCGGCCATGGCAAACTTCATTCCACGGAGCTACCCGTCATCCTGATCGTTGAAACTCCCGCCGTAGCCGGGACGGTAGAGCCGCAGCGCGGTGTGCTTCGCGATTTCCTTGAAGTGGTCGTCGATGGTGTAGAGCCGCACCCCGTCATGAAGCGCGATGGCCGCCACCAGCACATCCAACCACGGAACGATCAGCCCCTTGCCGCGGAGCCGCCATGCCAAGGCGACGGCGCGGTCCCAGTCGTCCTCGCGGCAAGGGCGGAAGGGAATCACCGAAAAATGCGCTCCCAACCGGGCTCGCTCCTCGGGCCGCGCACCCCCGAGCACCTCCAGCCGTACCGGGGAACACCACTGGGCCTCATAGGCTTCCAGCAGGCCCTCAACGGCCAGTTTCACCCTCAGATCGCCTTTCCGGCGGAGGCTCTCGATCCATGCCGATGAATCCACAAGCACCATGGCGACTCAGTCCGGGTAAAGAGGTGGCACCGGGTTGGCGAGATCATTCCCGGCCGCATCCGTCGCTGGCGCGGGATAGTCAAACGCCCCTTCGCGGATCAGCCGACCGAACTCGCGGGCCTTTTTCCGGCGAACGAATTCCGTGACCGCCCTCGCCACCGCAGGGCTCTTGTTCTTGTCCCCGGTGATTTCCATTAAATCGCGCAAAACGCTGTCGTCGATGTCCACTGTGATTCTCATGACCAAAATCCACCCTCGTTCCGCATCATTCTCAAGAAAATTTTTCATCATTTTGAGGATATACCGGCATTTTATTGCACCGGATTTGGGTTTCCCGAGCTTCGCCTGCGCCAAGCGCGCCTTACTTGCCGAAGGACGCGTAAAACTCGCCGAGCTCCGTCAGTGCCCCGCTTTCATCGAACAATGCGGCCGGTCCCAGTGCCCGGTGATCGGGCTTGGCAGTGAACCACGCGTAGCGCTCGACATACTTCAGCTTCTCCAGCCTCGGCAAAACCTGCTTCATGAACCGCAGAATATCCGAAGGCTTGTTGCCGTTGTCCTTCACACTCTTGGCCGACCAATCGGCAGGGGCGAATTCCGTGATCCAGATCGGCCTTTCATAAAGCTCGTGGATGCTTTCGAGCTTCGAGAGTAACTTCTCCGGATCGCAATGGCCGTACCAGTGGACGCAGATGAAATCCACACGATAGCCCTTTTCCTCCGCGCCCTTCATGAAACTCCTCATCCAGTCGTTGTCCGCATGGACCGTGACCGGACTGCCAAGGCGGCGGTTGGTTTTCTCCAGCAAGGGCCAGAGTTCGAGCGCCTTACGCACGCTCATGTTCGCCTGGTCGCGTCCGTCGGGCTCATTGAATCCGAGCAGAGGGCTTGAGGCGGATTTCGACTTCGCCACCTTCAGTCCGTCGAGTCCGTCGTGGCTCCATGGGTTATCACCGAAGAACATCGGAACAAAGGGCGCGCCCTTCAGTTCCTCGCCCTTCCATGTCGGGGTCCAGTTGTAATGCCATCCGACATTCAATGAAGTGATCTTCTTTTCAACGGCACCGATCGAATCCCCACCACCGCCGAGACAGATCCCTTTTTTGCGCGACGGCGCATCAGCAGCGGCGCCACTTTGAAACGAGAGCGACATTGCGAGGAAAACGGAAGCGAGGGCGCGATATCGATTCATTGCGTGGAAGCTGGTCACCCCTCTCCGGGCGGTCAAAGGAAATCAAGCCAAGGAGACCGCGCCGGGCCGGCCCCACACGGCATGGAGTGGCTGCCTACTAGCGGCCATGCCACGCATGGGCGGCTTGAAGCCGCCTGTGCGAATGATGGCGCTTGAAAAGCGCCACTCCGCAAAATCTCGCGTAAAACACCGGTTTGAGACCAGGCGGGACTTGTGCTAGGCTTCGCGCGCTTCCGGTTCGCCTGCCGGAGATCCCCCCTCAATCGTCATGCCTGAAAGTCGCCAGCCTCACGATCAAACCGGAAAACGCCGCATTTTCAGCCGACAGGCGGTGATTGTGCTCTCGGCGGCGAGCCTCGCGGCAGCGGTCTCACTCACGTGGCCGGGATCGCGCCTCGAGGCGGCTGCCAGCGCGTCGCCAGCGGCGCGGGCCGACGGTTTGCCGGAAAAGGTCACTTTCAACCGCGACATTCGACCGATTCTTTCCGACAAGTGTTTCTCCTGCCACGGATTCGACGCCAACACCCGCGAGGCGGGATTGCGCCTGGACACGCCCGAGGGAGCCTACGCCCTGTTAGAGGGATCCGATACGGCCAAGGCGATCGTTTTGGGCGATCCCGATGCCAGCGAAGTCATGGCACGGATCGTTTCCAAGGATCCGGACGAGATGATGCCGCCGCCGGATTTCCACAAGGAACCTCTCAACGCCCGCGAGGTGGCGCTGGTCCGCCGCTGGATCGAGCAGGGTGCGGTGTATGAAAAGCACTGGAGCTTCGAGCCGGTGAAACGCCCGGATGTTCCCAAACCCGCAAAACACCGCTCCTCCACCGCCAATCCGATCGACGCGTTCATTCTCGACCGCCTCGAACGCGAGGGACTCACCCCCTCCCCCATCGCCGGCAAGGCCGCGCTCCTGCGCCGCTTGTCGCTCGATCTCACCGGACTGCCGCCGACACCGGAGGAGCTTGACGCGTTTCTCGCCGACCAAAGCCCGGACGCGTGGAGAAAACAAGTCGAACGCCTGCTCTCCTCGCCGCACTACGGCGAACGCATGGCCGTTTCGTGGCTCGATGTCGCGCGCTACGCCGACACGGTCGGTTATCACGGCGACCAGAACTCGCGGATCTTCCCCTATCGCGACTACGTCATCGCCTCGTTCAACCACAACAAGCGTTTCGACCAATTCACGCGCGAACAACTCGCCGGCGACCTGTTGCCGAATCCGACCGAAGAACAACACATCGCCACCGGATTCCTGCGCCTCAACCTGATGACCCGCGAGGGCGGAGCCCAGGCGGAGGAATACATGGCGAAATACATGGGCGACCGCATCCGCGCGCTCGGCGGCGCATGGCTCGGCCTCACCACCGGTTGCGCCGAGTGCCACGACCACAAGTTCGATCCGATCACCGCGAAGGATTATTACTCGCTGGGGGCCTTCTTCGCCGACATCCGCCAGTGGGGAGTTTACTCGCACTACAGCAACCAGCCGAACCCCGAGTTGGCCGGACGGGGCAACGAAGGGCCATTTCCTCCGGAAATTCTAACAAGAAACCCGGCCTTGCTTCAGCGCATCGCCACCCTTCGCGACGAGTTGATACAAGTGCTCGCTTCGCCAGGCAAACCCGCGGACGATGCCGCATTCGGTCAATGGACCAAGGTGGCCGCCGGCTTTCTAACCGAACATCCCACCGGATGGGCGGCGCTGATGGCGAGCGATGTGTCCGTTTCCGGCGGAAACCCGTCGCTCATCCGCGAAGACGGATCGGTCGTGATCAACGGCGCGCCTCAGAAGGACGGCAAAATCACCGTGCGCCTGCCATTGCCGAATCTGCCATTGCGCTCGATCCGCATCGAAGCGCTTCCCGATGCCTCTAACAACGGCAAGGTCGGCCGGGATGCCGACGGGCGATTCGCGGTGAAGCCATCGTTCGCCATCGAAGGCGCACCGAAGCCGCTTGCCATCGCATGGGCGCAGGCCGACCGCCGCCGCGCCCATCGGTTCACCAACGAGGGACAAATCTCGCCGCGACTCGAAGACGAATGGCGCTCGGGACCGGAACGCCTGGAATTCCCGCTCGATGCCGCATCGCATCCGCAGCAGGCGATCTATCATCTCGCCAGGCCGCTCCCTGCAGAGGAGGGCCGGATGCTGGTGGTCACCTTGCACAGCGCCGATCTCGGGCGCGCCCGCTTCAGCGTCACACCATTCGGCGGAGCCATCCCCGGCGATGTAAACGCCCACCGCCCGCAACTCGCCGATGCCTTCAAGGCGATGTTGGCAGGTGGAATCACCGATTCCCATCAACGCGAACTCCTCGCCGCATTCGTCCACGGCACCACGCCCGAGGATGCCCTGCCCGCCGGATACGCCAGCATCCGCGACGCCATCCTCAACTGCCGCGCCGGATTCGCCCATTCGATGGTCGCCGAAACCCTCCCCCCGGACAAGGTCGCCACCGTGCGCTTCCTGCCGCGCGGCGATTGGATGAATCCGGGCGATGTCATGCAGCCCGCGTTTCCCGGGTTTCTCGCAGGCCCGTCAAACACCGGCGGCAAGCGCCTCAACCGCCTCGATCTCGCCAACTGGCTGATGTCTCCGGACAACCCGCTGCCTTCCCGCCAGTTCACCAACCGGCTTTGGCGGCAGTTCTTCGGGCGCGGCCTGTCCGGCATGCTCGACGACCTTGGCAGCCAGGGTGAAATGCCGTCCCATCCCGAACTGCTTGATTGGCTCGCCTCGGAGTTCCGCGAATCCGGCTGGGACGTCAAACACATGGTCCGCCTCATCGTCACCAGCGATGCCTACCGCCGCGAGGCAGCCACCCGCGAGGATCTGTTAGAGAAGGATCCCGCCAACCGTCTGCTTGCCGCTCAGGCGGCGCGGCGGCTCGATGCCGAGTTCATCCGCGATCACGCGCTTGCCGTTTCCGGTCTGCTGCAAAAGGGCATTGTCGGAGGCCCCAGCGTGAAACCCTATCAGCCGGAGGGATATTATGAAAACCTGATGTTCCCGGATCGCGATTATCATATCAGCACCGGCTCCGACCAATTCCGCCGCGGACTCTACATGCACTGGCAGCGCACCTTCCTCCATCCCATGCTCGCCGCCTTCGACGCGCCAAGCCGTGAGGAATGCACCGCAGAACGCTTCCAGGCCAACACGCCGCAACAGGCGCTCGCCCTGCTCAACGACCCCTCATTTGTCGAAGCCGCCCGCGCCTTCGCCCAACGCCTCATCCGCGAACGGCCCGACGCGGATGATGAATCCCGCATCCGCCACGCGATCAAGCTCGCCCTCAGCCGTGAACCGCGGGACGGCGAGGTGGCATCACTGTCGGCCTTGCTGGAGAAACAGCGCGCGATCTATCAGAAAGATCCGGAAGCCGCGAAGGCCTTGATCGCTGTCGGCCAGACCGGAACCACCGTCCAAGGAGAGCCGGTGGAACTCGCCGCATGGACCCAGTTCTGCCGCGTCATGCTCAACCTGCACGAAACCATCACCCGCTTCTGAACCGTGAGGAAACCCGACTTCATCGCCAACTACGAACGCTATCAGCTCGATTGTAGCCGCCGCACCTTCCTCAAACGCGGCCTCGCCGGCATCGGCGGCATGGCGCTCTCCCAACTGATGGGCGGCGCACCCTCCCCTGACATGCCGTTTTTCCAATCGCGCGGCGGCGTTCATTTTCCGGCCCGCGCCAAACGCGTCATCCACCTGTGCATGGCCGGCGGGCCATCGCAGTTGGAATCGTTCGATCCCAAGCCCCAGCTCAACGCCATCGACGGCAAGCCGTTCCCCTCCTCGTTCACTGCCGGCCAGCAACTCGCCCAACTCCAGGGACGCGAACTCATCGCGCGCGGATCGTTCACCAAGTTCCATCGCCACGGCCAGTCCGGCATCGAGATATCGGAACTCTTCCCGCACATCGGTTCCATCGCCGATGAGATCTGTCTCATCCGGTCGATGGTGACCGAACAGATCAACCACGACCCGGCCCACGCCTTCATGAACACCGGCTCGATCCTCAAGGGCCGCCCCTGCATGGGCTCGTGGCTGCTTTACGGCCTCGGCGCGGAATCGCAGAACCTGCCCGGTTATGTCGTGATGGTCTCACGCAGCCCCACACCGGATCAGCCGATCTCCGCGCGCCAGTGGTCCTCCGGTTTCCTGCCCTCGAAATATCAAGGCGTTCAGTTCCAATCGCGCGGCAACCCCGTCCACTACATCGGCAGTCCGGAAGGCGTGTGCCAGTCCGCCCAGCGCCAGGTCATCGACGAAGTCCAACACCTCAACGGCCTGCTGCGCGGCGAGCACGTCGATCCGGAAATCGACACGCGCATCGCCCAGTATGAGATGGCTTTCCGCATGCAGTCGTCGGTGCCCGAACTCACCGACATGCGTGACGAGCCGAAACACATCCTCGACCTCTACGGCGTGAAGGAACCGGGCGACGGATCGTTCGCCAGCAATTGCCTACTTGCACGCCGCATGCTCGAACGCGGCGTGCGCTTCGTGCAGCTCTATCACCGCGGCTGGGATCACCACGCGCACATCGAGAAACGCATGCTCGAATCGGCTCCGCTCGTCGATCAGGCCTCCGCCGCGCTCATCAAGGACCTCAAGCAGCGCGGCATGCTCGAGGACACGCTCGTCATTTGGGGCGGCGAGTTCGGCCGCACGCCGATGGGACAGGGCAACGGGCGCGACCACCACATCAACGCCTTCTCCATCTGGATGGCCGGCGCAGGCATCAAACCCGGCATCGTCCACGGTGCCACCGACGAAATGGGTTACGCCGCCGTCAAGGACACCGTCCACGTCCGCGATCTCCACGCCACCCTGCTCCACCAGTTCGGCATCGACCACACGCGCTTCTCCACCAAGTTCCAGGGCCTCGACTACCGCCTCACCGGCGTCAAACCCGCATCGCCGGTGAGTGCGATCCTTGCCTGATGTGCCGGCTTGCGTGGTTTTCCGACCGCTTCCGGCAAGCGGCCTGATGACGCAAAACACACCGGTTCCGACGTAAAAAAAACCTCGCTAGGGCCGAATCGGGATCTCTAACTCCGTTGCTTATCGACCCGCGAAGGCATGCGATGAAACTTTGGGCGAGGCACCTTGCTTCCGGCGATCATCCGGATCGGGGCAAAGCCGCGTCCACCCCGCCGGCCTGCTTCCGGTTTGCTTCCGCGTGCCTCGTTTCGCTCATGCCGTTACTTTGGACGGCTTGGGCGACCGCCGATGAGACCATTCAGGCCGAGCGTCTTTCGCTTCCCGGAATCGCATCATCTCCAGAAGGCAACGTCGCGGTTCAATGCGGAACCTCATGGGTATCCACGGCACCATCGGGCTCGCGTCCGGAGGCAACATCCCTATGGCACGCCAAACGCGGTGGTGACAGCCGCTGGGTGGATTCGGGAATCCGCGTTCCGGCGTCTTCGGCCGCGGTGGTCCACGGTGATTCCGTCATCATCATCGGCGGCATGTTAGATGGCGCGCCGGTCCGGAGCGTGTTTGCCGCCAGTGAATCCGGATCTGCGCTGGTTTCAAAGCCTCTGCCGGATCTGCCGCTGCCTCTGGCGGGAAGCGCGTCCGCTGTCATCGACGGCCGCCTCCATGTTTTCGGCGGCCTGTCCTCCGTCAATCCGCCGGTGTTTGAAAGGACCCTGTGGACACTCGACCTGGCGGGTGCGTCCACATGGCTGAAAGCGACGGACTTTCCCGGAGCGCCCAGGGCATTCGGCACGGCGGTGGCGCAAAACGGATTGTTCTGCGTCTTCGGCGGCATCGTCGCGGCGGATGGAGGATACCCGGTGACCGACGAAACGTGGAGTTTCCGCCCGAAGCCGCTGGAGGGAACCGCCAACGTCGGCTGGAGGAAGGGTGCGCCCGCGGGATTTCCCGTCGCGCTCGCACAGGCGGTGCCGGTCGGCCAATCCAGCGTGATGCTGGCCGGCGGCCTACGGACGGCCTCCGTACCGGCGCTGCCGCCTCCGCCGCCGGCGGACGCGACGTTTGATCCTTGGTTCTATCAGACCGTCACCGACGCGTGGAGCCCTTGCGTGGGAGACATGCCCGAAGATCGCGGACTGCGGTTGCTCATGGCGGCTGACGGGCCGCACCTGTTAGGATTGAACGGAACATGGAAACTCTCGTTCCCCCGCAACGTGCGCAACCTGACCGTGCTCGACTACGCCGTCGTCGCCGGATACTTCATCATTCTCGCGACGATCGGATTCTGGTTTTCCAAACAGGAGTCGAGCGCCGAGTTCTCGCTGGGCAACCGCAAGGTGCGCTGGTGGGCGGCCGGCATCAGCATGTTCGCCACCAGTGCCAGCGCGATCAGTTTCATGGCCATCCCGGCTCTTGCCTTCGCCACCAACCTGGTCTGGACGCTGCCGGTGGTGGTCACGCTGATTCCAGCGTATTTCATCACCGCCCATCTGATATTCCCGCTGCTGCGGCGGATGGAAATCACCTCGACCTACGAATATCTGGAACGCCGCTTCAACCGGACGCTGCGCCTCATCGCCAGCGCGCAATGCATCCTCATCCAGACCATCGGCCGAACCTCGGTGGTGCTGGTGCTTCCGGCCATCGCGATCTCCTCGGTCACCGGCATGAACGTGTTCCTCGCCGTGATCCTGATGGGAGCGCTCACCACGCTCTACACCTCGGTGGGCGGTTTCGATTCCGTGATCTGGACCGAGGTTTTCCAGGGCGTGCTCAAGTTCATCGCACCGCTGGTGATGATCATCGTGGCCATCGTCGCCCTGCCCGGCGGCTTCGGTGAGTTCTGGAAAACCGGGATCGAGTATCGGAAATTCGAATGCGCCCTGCTCACCTGGGATGTCACCGTGCCCGCACTGTGGATCCTGATCCTCAGCTATCTCCTCCAGTTCACGGTGATGAAGGCGGGCGATCAACCGATCATCCAGCGCGTGTTCTCCGCGCCGATGAGCGAAGTGCGGCGGGTTTCGGCGATGGACACCGTGTGCGGCATCCTCATCGGCATCCTTTCCAATGTGCTTGGCATCGCCATCTTCAGCTACTTCCGCGCCCACCCCGGGCAGTTCTCGCCCAACGCGCAGAACGACCAGATCGTGCCGATGTTCGTCACCCAGGCCATGCCGCCGGGCTTCGCGGGGATGGTGATCGCCGCGATCTTCGCGTCCGCCATGGCCACCGTCGCGAGCGCGATGAACAGCGTGGCCACCATCTACACCGAGGACTTCTATCCGCTCATCCGGCCAAACGCGGATGACAAGCGGCGCCTGCGCACGCTGAAGATCACCTCATACGTCGTCGGGGTTGTGGGAACCGTGATGGCCCTGCTGCTCGCCGGAACAAACCCCAAGTCACTGATGGTGGTGTGGGCGCAAATCGTCTCGCTGATGGGCGGAGGCGTCGTCGGCGTTTACTCGCTGGGCATGTTCACCCGCCGGGTGAACGGTTTCGGCGCGGTCTGCGGAGCGATCGCAAGCATCGTGATCACGCTGCTGGTGAAGCTGCACACACCGCTTCACTGGGCCACCTACCTGCCGGTCGCCATCGTTTCATGCATGGTTTGCGGATACCTGTTCAGCCTGCTGAAACCCCAATGCAAGAATCTCGATGGACTGACGGTTTTCACACCCGCACGACGCTGAACCCGGAGAAAACCACCCCATGCAAGGCAATGCGGAAACCGCCCCACGGACGTGCGTGAAACCCGCCCGCTTCATCCTCGACATGGTGCACCACAATCCGGGCGAGGCGCCGTTCAGGAGCCGCTATCTCGATCCGGATTATCTCGCCGAAGCGGGATTCAACGGCCAGGTCTTCAAGCACATCAACTGTGTGGCCACCTTCGCCGACTCGGGCGTCGATTGCTTTCCCGAAGGTTCCGCGGAGCGCGCGTGGCTGGACTCCTTCACACGTGGGATCGAGGCGGAGATCGCAGCCGCGAAACGCGCGGGGCTCGGCGTGTTTTATCATGTCGATCTCTTCGTGCTGCCGAAACGTCTGGTTGAGAGCTTCCAGCCGGAGATCTGCGATCCGGATACCGGCCGCATCCAACTTGACCGCCCTCGCACTCTGGAACTGCATGCGATGCTGTTCGACGAACTCACACGGCGGTTTCCGGATGTGGACGGCTACATCATCCGCGTGGGCGAGACCTATCTTTTCGATACGCCTCACCACGTGGGCAACGGTCCGATCCCGCGCAATGGGCCCGCCTGGACGCCGGAGTATCTCTATCAGGAAACACTCGCCGGGAGAAAGCCGGATGATGCACGCTGGTCGGCGGCGCAGGTGGATGCATACGTGAAACTGATCGGCTTCCTGCGATCCCGGATTTGCGAACGTCACGGAAAGCACCTGTTTTTCCGCACCTGGGACATCTTTCCGGACAAGCTGCACGCGGTGCCCGGCCATTATCTCGCGGTGACCGACCGCATCGAGCCGCATCCGAAGCTGGTGTTTTCCATCAAACACACGGCGCTCGATTTCTGGCGGCGCGTGAAACCGAATCCCTGCATCGGAATCGGCCGCCATCCGCAGATCATCGAAGTGCAATCGCAGCGCGAATACGAGGGAAAGGGAGCCTATCCGAACTACATCGCCCACGGAGTGGCCACGGGCTTCGAGGAGAACCGCAAGCCGGCGGGACTCGCCGAGTGGCTTGCGGATCCGAAGGTGGTCGGCATCTATCATTGGTCGCGGGGCGGCGGATGGTATGGCCCTTACATCCCGGACGAGTTCTGGCCGGATCTCAACTCGCGCGTGCTCGCCCGTTTCGCCAACGATCCGGCGGCGGGCGAGGAGAGCGCGTTTCATGCCCATGCCATGGAGGTCATCGGCTTGGACATCGATGACGCGCGGCGTTTGCGCGAACTTTGCCTGCTCGCATCCCGCGCGGTGCTCAAGGGCCGTTATTGCGAAGCCTTCGATGTGTTGCTCGATGAATCCCTGCTGCCGACCGCCTTGTGGATGCGCGACGACCGGCTGGGCGGCATGGAGCAGTTGTCACTGGTGTTTCAGGAACTCGCGATGCTCGGCAAACTCGACGAGGCGCTCGCGGAAAAGGCGGCGGCGGTCGAACTGTGGCATGAGATCGTCCGCCTCGCCGAAGACATCCGCTGGCCGGCGGAAGAAGCGGGGGCCTTCGTGAAGGTCAGCGCCCGCTACGGCCTGTTGCTCTTCGCCATCGTCGAGCAAGGATGGATCGTCCTCGCCGAAAGCGTGCGACCCGGTGGCGGAGACCGCGAACGGATCGCGGCGGCCGCGAATGCCTATGACCGCCTCTGGAAGGAATTCCGGGAGCTTTCCGCAAATCCGCTCTGCCCCTCCCTTTGCCGTGGCGAGTATTTCCAACTTCCGGGAGAACCTCGCGTTTCCGGCTTGGATGACTCGGTAAGGGAGGCGAAGCTCAGGGCAGGGATTTCATGAAACGGCCGCTCGTCCTATCGCTGTGTCTCACCGTCACCACCGCTGCGGAGGATGCCGGCAGCATGCTGCCGGGCGAATGGCACGCCGAGCGCCTGCTGAACGGCGAGTGCCCGTTTCCACCATCTCCGGTGGTCAGGGTCATTGACAATACGGCGGGGTTCTCCCCGGAACGTCTCTCCAAGGTGCCGCCGCCCGGGGTGCATCCACGCATCCTCATGAGTCCGGAGGATCTTCCGGAACTCCGAGACCGCCTCCGCCATACGGAGACGGGCAGGAAACTCCACGCCCTGCTCAAGTCGCGCGCGGATGCCGCCCTGCGCGACCCCGGAAACTGGTCTTCACTTCTCTATCAGAAACTCTCGGCCGGCGACAAGGACGGCGCGCTCGCGCTCGTCGCGGAGCGAAAAGGCTACCCCCGTTCCATCGGACACTATCAGCCGTGGATTTATGCCATCGTGCTCGAACTCATCGACGCGATGATCGAAGACGACGACGCCCGGGGAAAACTCGCCGCCACCGCCATCGCCACGCATGCGGCAATCATCCGGCCTGAACTCGAAACGGCGCTCGCCGCCCCCCTCGCGGACGATGTCTGGCGCGCGGGGGTTTCCGGTCCGGTGACCGGATCCGGCTTGCCGGAAAGACGGCCCAGCGACGGACTTGGCGGACATCTGTTAGGCTACGCGTACGACTTCGGCCACGGATTCATGACTCCGGCCCAGCGCGATACCGTGCGCGGGGTGATCGCCACCGCCACCCGCGGGCGGGTCTGGATGGGCGTTCGGCTGCCCGCGCATTTCCGCAACTGGAACTGGATCGCCGTGGGACTCCAGCAACCGCTGCTCGCGCTCGCCATCGAGGGTGAGGAAGGTTACGATCCGCGCGTCTATCAGATGGGCGTGCGGATCGCCCGCGATTACCTGACTTACGGCATTTCCGCCGCGGGAGAATCAACCGAATCCATCGGCTACACCCAGTTCGGCCTGATCTGGGGAAACCCCTTCTTCGTCGCCGCCTCGCGCCGCGGGGACAACCTCCTCGTCCACGGCCACCACCGCGCGACGCTCGATTGGTATGTGCGCTCGATGGAGCCGACGCTCGACCGTTTCACCAGCCACGGCGATGGCGGCGACGTGCCGCCGTCAGTCTGGACGCTCGCGATGTGGCGGCGGTTCTTCCCTGGCGACGCGCGTGCCGATTTCCTCTGGCAGTGCTTTATCACGCGATGGATGGATCGCATCGCGGACTTCCATCTCATCGAGCCGCTACTCTGGGTCGAGGATCCGCTGCGCGATGAAAATGGCGGTCTGACGGACTACGACCGCGGTGCGAAACTCGGACTCTCCCCCGTGAGGATTGATCCGGCGCGCGGCTCGCTCAGCGCGCGCAGCGGCTGGCACGAGGACGCGTGCACCGTAAGTTTCGAGTGCCGCGTGGACTCGATGGGTGCGAGCCACGAGCACGCGGACCGTGGGAACTTCACCCTTTTTTCGCACGGACGCTCCTGGGCGAAGGAAAACTTCCGCTCGGTGGAAACCCGCCACCACAACTGCGTGCTGATCGACGGCAAGGGTCAGGGTTTCTGGCCAGGTCCGGGGAAGTGGCTGGGCCATCGGGAAATCGACGGGATTCTAACCGCATCGGTCGACGCGAAGGACTCCTATGACTGGTGGTGGCCCAAGCAGATTCTGAGCGAGCCGGCTGATTTCATCCGCTTCCGTCACAGGCGCTGGATGAGTTACGC
>Ga0315904_10002624_pt1 | contig 27575 bp, 39 predicted proteins | sample LakEriMetagenome_6_FD_203529 | JGI IMG/M metagenome (GOLD analysis project Ga0315904, IMG submission 203529) | Freshwater fungal communities from buoy surface, Lake Erie, Ohio, United States - Buoy 12 MA120 | ecosystem: Environmental > Aquatic > Freshwater > Lake | place: USA: Lake Erie, Ohio...
CCCGGCGCCGTTCCGCACCGCGATCCTGTTCGCAATCCTGACCGGCCTTCGCGGGGGCGATCTGGTCAAGATCACATGGCCCCAGGTCGGGAACGACGGCATCCGGTTACGCACGTCCAAAAGCGGGGGGAAGCGATCCGCCGTCATTCCCCTGACCCGGAAGCTGCGTGCGCTGTTGAACAAGATTGGACGCCGCGACGTCGGAACCGTCCTCGTCAGCGCCACCGGCAAGCCTTGGACGCTGGGCGGGCTAAAGACTGCAATTCAGCGAGAGAAGACCGCCAAGGGCATCACCGGCCTGCGGTTCCACGACCTACGCGGAACAGCGGCGACGAACTTTATACGCGAGGGGTTGCCGGTCGCGGACGTGGCGATGATCTTGGGATGGGATCAACAGCGCACCGCCGCGCTGGCAAGCTATGTCACCGCCGACGCTGTTGCAGCGGGCATGCTGAAACGGCTAGAGAGGAACAGATCGGGGGCGGGTTTGTAAAAGATCGGCGGCGACCTGTAAAAAGGCCCCGTCAACGATCAGACAGCGAGCGCGGGAAACCACTACAGCGCAAGCGATTGCCGGCTTAGCTCAGATGGTAGAGCAGCGGTTTTGTAAGCGGGCCGACACCCAGCAAAATCAACGGCCAGCCTGTAAAAGATCGCGGCAGATGACCACGAAGCGCAACGGGTTGCGGGCGCCTGTGTAAAAGCCCCCTACCCCTCAACCAGCCCCTTCTCGACAAGACGGCGGATGGCTTCGGAGCGGTTTTCGGACAGGTCGTGTTCAGCGGCCCAAGCGTCGATCCTGGCCAGCGCGTCAGGCGTGAACCGGAGGGCGATCAGCTTGTGACCCGTTGCCGGTCGCCCGCGCCTTTTTTGTATAACATCTGTTGCATCGGTCATGGATTGCTGTATAACAACATCAACGCACAGGAGCAACCCACATGACCGCCCTCGCCACCATCACCCGCGCCAATCTCGCCGAAGCCCTCGCGGCCTGCACCGACGACGAACTGGTCTCGCTGGCCTACGCCGAACACGCGCCGATCCCGCTTCTGGCCGACATTCCCGCTTGGCTGGCCGAGGCCGCCTATGACGAACACGACCGCCGGATGGCGGCTGTTAACGAGGGCTTGGCCCTTGAAGTCAGCGGGCCGGTCAACGCGACCCTCTACGCCCGAGACTTCCGCGAGTTCAACGGCTGGATCGCCAGCTACCGGGCGAAGGGCTGCGACGTGAACGCGATCCTGCCGCCGATGCCGCATCTGGCCGCCTGACCGTGAGGGTTCTGATCGCCTGCGAGTATTCCGGCGCCACGAAGGACGCCTTTCGCGAACGCGGCCATGATGCGTGGTCGTGCGACCTTGACCAAGAGCCCGAGGGCCGCTGGCCTGAGTGCCACCTGCGCGGCGATGTGGCCCAATACCTCGACATGGGCTGGGACCTGATGATTGCTCACCCGCCCTGCACCTATCTGGCCTCGTCGGGCCTGCACTGGAACGGACGGACGGAAGGGCGCGCGGCGAAGACCGAAGACGCCCTCGCCTTTGTCCGCCTGCTCATGGCCGCGCCAATCCCGCGCATCGCCATCGAGAACCCTATCGGCTGCATCGGCACGCGCATCCGCCCGGCAGACCAAATCATCCAGCCATATGAGTACGGCGACGACGCCAGCAAGGCGACGTGCCTTTGGCTCAAGGGGCTGTCGCCGCTTCGCCCCACCGCTCGCGTTCCGGGCCGGATCGTTGACGGGAAAGAGCGATGGGCGAACCAGACCGACAGCGGCCAGAACCGCCTTGCCCCGTCCGCCGACCGCTGGAAGCTGCGCTCGACCACATACCCCGGCATAGCCGCCGCGATGGCCGACCAATGGGGCGAGCCTGACGCTTGCCTTCCGCTTCTCGCGGCAATGACCACCTAAACGCAGAAAAGGCCCCCGGCTTTCACCGAGGGCCATTCTACCGGGGTCTTGTGTGACGAGCCGTCCCGAACTAACCCCCACACGCCTCAGCCTGGGCCTTAAGCCCGGCGATCTGCGCGTCACGTTGCGAGCGCCCGCCGATGAGGAGCGCGACCACGGCATCTGATCCACGCGCTGCGGCGGCTTTGAGGGCGTCCAGCGTGTCGACGTAGGCGGGCTCCGTGGTGTCGATGGGGCAAGGCGTGACGACGGGGACGCGCACTTCCTTGACCACGATCTGCGGCTCTTGCGTGGTCGCGCACCCGGCGAGGGCCAGCGCGAGAATGGCGGCGGCGCGTTTCATCGGTCCAGCCCTTCGATCAGATCGGCCACGTTAGCCTCCCTTGCCTCGCACGTTTTGCCCGGCGTAAACGTCGCCAGCTTGGCCGCGAGCGCGTCGGCTTTGCCTTGGGCCTTCCGGGCGTCGCTGGCGGCTTTCTTCGCGGCTTGGGCCATTGCCTCGCCCGCAGCCTGTGCGACCGCCACAGCCTCATTCTGGCGGGTTAGCGCCCCGTCCAGCGCGGCGACGTTCGCCCGGCATGTTCCAAGCGCATCCGCGAGGCGTCGGCTTTCTGCGACCTGGGCCTTAAGGTCAGAGCGAACCTGCCCGACTTCCAGCCTCGCGCCGATGAGCATGAAGGCCAGAACAGCGCAGCCAGCCAGCGCGACAGGCCCGGCGAAACGAGATGTGATGAGGGAGAGAACGGCGGCGATCAAAGCACAATCTCCTTCGCGGCCTTCGTCGCGGCGATGCGCTCGGCAAGCCCGTTCAGGCCCCCGTTGATCTTGCGCGTTACGGCCTCAACATCGTCAGCCCGCGCCGGGGCGATGCACCCATGCCGGGCGAAGAAGTTAGCCGCCGCGAAGGCGCTGGCCTTGATGTCCGTTCGCAGGGTGTCGGGGTCATCCTCGTGACCAGCCTCGCGGAAGTTGGACCGGCCCGTGATCTGCTTCACGCCAGAACCCCGAAACCTCCACCCGTCGCCGGGCTCTGTGTTGCCCAGGTTCTTGCGGCCCCACTCCCCGCCGTAGATGATGTTGGCGATGGCGTTCTGGTTCGCAGGCTGACCGGGCTTGCGACCGAACTTGTCGCAGTCGGCGGCGCTGATCCGGTGGCGCCCGAACATCTTGAGCAGGCCCTCGACGCTGTAGTTCAGGCTTTCCGAGAGCGTGGTAAACCCGGCGCTCTCGACCCGCATCTGCCCCAGCCAGTGAGCAAGAGCGAGACGGTCGGCAATCCCGCTCTTTGCCGCCGCAGCTTCCAGCGCCTCACGGGTGCCGGGCAGAGCGCGGGGGGCGAACGCGGCGAACTTCGATGGGTCAATGCCCATGTTGCATGTCCTCGTGATGTGGTAGGAGTTGCTTGCGCCGGGTTGATCGTCGGCAGCTTACGGCGGCGGCTTCGGACTGGGATCTCTCGGTAGGGCCGCCGCCCACTACCTCCACAGATGCCGCGCGATAGCCCGACGAACGGCCAGCACCATCAGGGCAAGGACCCCGACGCAAAGGGCCACACCGAAGGCGATAAGCGCCCAGATCATGGCTTTGCCTCGACAGCGGGGGTAACTTCTGGGGTCATCGGCACGCCGTCCGCCTGCGTCTCGATCTCGCCCGCGAATCCGCCCGGCCCGCTGACCTTCAGCTTCTCCAGCCGGTTGCGTTGGAACCACTGGCCGCCCAGCCCGATCAGCACCGCCAACGCTATCGACAGGGCGCCGAGGTAGTTGATCCTCTGAGCCTGTGTATCAGCCTCCCACGCTCCATAGGCGAGAATGCAGATCAGCCAGACCAGGATGACCGACAGGACCGGCGTAAACAGCAGGGCGAACACGTCCCGTGCGGCTGAGGCCCAGGCCTTCACACGGTCAACGCCGTTCATCCCTCAATCCTCCGGCGAAGGTCGGCCAGTTCGCGTTGGCACCTTTCGTCCTGGATTTCCAACTCGCCGATCCGCTCGTTGAGGCGGTGGATTTCCTCGCGCAAGCTTTGAATGACGGACCCTGCGGCATCCTGCGCTATGGTGATCAGATCGGCCTTGGTCTTGCCCCGAGCCCCAAGATAGGCCCAAAGCCCCCCACCCCCGACCACGGCGACAAGCACGCCTGACAGCAATTCAGCGCTCACGTTCACGACGCCCCCACGTATGCCAGACGAGAGCGATGCCAGCCGCCAAGCATCCGAAGGCGAGCGCCGATACCAGCAACCACATAACGGCCTCCCGCCACCGTCAAAATCAACAGTTCGGCGATAAAGACCGCGTTGTTCTGGATGATGTAGGAGCGCAGCGCGCTTGCATCATGCGCCCACCAGAACGCGGCGTGCATGTAAAGCTGAACGGCGAAGCACGTCGCCAGCAGGACCGCCCACCATTCCCGACGCACCTGAAACCAGCCAAGGCACAGAGCCAACATGAACAGGTCTTGCGCCGGGTAGTGCGCCATTGACCAAGGGGCCGGAACAAGGGCCGAGACTATCCGGCTCATTCCCACCCCGAACGCCAGCCATGCCGCCGCTCTGGCCACGCGGTCGGCGTCGTCTGTACAGTTCCGCGCAATGGCGCACACCAGGAACATTGCCAGCGTCGCCAGCGTGTAGGCTGTCGCGAGCGGCCCCATGCTATTGAGGCGGCTTGTCGTCGCCGCCGGAGCGGGCGGCAGGATCGATGCCACGATCAGCCGCGACCAGATCGGCAAACTCCTCCAGCGCCTCTTTGGCCTTGGCGACCTTGCGCTCAATGCCGTGGAAAAGGTGCCTGACCTTTGCTTCCCAAGCGATCAGTTCTTCGTTGGTCATTTGCAGTCCTCCGTTGTAAGCCATCGGGCCGCCCGATGACGCTGATTTGTCGCTAGGTATGGCGTTTGTCTGGTTTCAGCCGGGACCGCCGCAGGGGCCGGCGATGCCCCTAAATGTCGGCGCTGAACTGAACCCGCCACAGAACGCCGGGGTTGGTCCCCAGCACTGTGATGGTCCCCGCCGCCGCAAAGCCCAGCCACAGCTTGCCCGCCGCGTTGCAGCGAACGCGCAGCCCGCCGTTCATGGTCCATTGGGTGTTGCAGCACAGCGCATTGCTGATGACCGCCGATCCGCCCGCCGTCGAAACCGAAAGCCACGGAATAACCTTGGCCAAATCCGCCGCCGCAAGCACAGTCGGGGCGTCGTTCGTCCAGGTCGAAGCGGTCGGGTTGTCGTTGAACAACACCGGGATCAGGGCGATGTTCGTCGGGGCGGCGTCGGCGCGCTGCGTGGAGTGAATCAGCGTCACTGAAATCCACGTGTTGGCCATGCTGACGCCGGTTGCCGCGCTGATGTCCAGTTCGATCAGCGAGCCAACCGCATCGTTCTGGATATAGGAACCAGAAGGCGTGAACGTGCCGCTGATTGAGAACGATTGCGGCAGATTGCCTTCGGCGTCCACCGCCCAGATTTTGCGCGGAGTGTATTCGAGCGTCATGGTCTCTTGTCCTGGTTGGGGGCTAGTAGGCGCGGGCCAGCATGGCCGCGGCTTCGTCCACGGTCGGCATTGTCGGCCATTGGGTCATGGTCCAGTCGGGGCCGACGTTGTTGGCTTCGCAGTAAGCCTTGATGGCCAGCGCGACGTTCGTTTGCGCCCAGCGATAGTCGCCGTTGGCCGGGTCCATGAACACCGCCCGCGCGCCGCGCGGATCGTCCCGCAGGTCCACGAACAGGCTGTTGCCGTCGTGACCCGTGAACTCCGCCAGGTACTCCGCAACCGTGCGCTTGGTCCCCGTGCCGCTGGTCTTGAAGCTGGTAATGTTGCGCTTCGGGCAGAAGATGTAGACGTTGTAGTTGCTCTGAAACGCCGTGGAGAGCGCGCCCGTGACGATGGTTTGCGCCGTCGCGAGATGGGTCTCGACCAAAAAGATGTTCTGGCGAGCGTTCGGGTTGTTCAGGCCCGTGGCCACGAGATCGAAGATCGTCGCCGAATAGTCGGACAGGGCCGCCGCGTAGCCGCTGACGTCCGTGTTCGTCGCGTGGACGATGCATTTTTGCACAACATGATCTTCCGACATGCGGCACAGAATCATGTTGCGGTTGTTTACGCTGTCAGGATCGCTCTGGTTCTCGACCTGAGCGATACAGTTCTCGGTCAGCTTGTTGCTGTAGAAAATGCCGATCTCGCGGAACAGGCAGTTCCGCAGAATGGAGTTGACCGGACCAACGGAATTGCCCGCCCGCGTAGGCCGCTGATGGCCTTTGACGTAGCACCACTCCGTCAGTGTGGCCGTGACCTGATCGCAGACGAAGGCGTCGCCCATGACCAGCGCGCCGTTGGCCTGGCGCTCGCCGTTCACCCAGCAGTAGAGATATTCGCCTTTGGTGTAGGAGCCCGCCGCCGCGTGGCTGTAGAACGCGCTCGTGTAGCAGTCGTAGGCCATGCCGTTGACCCAGCGCCACGAGTAGCCGTTTGCGTTCGGCGAAATGTAGCAGTTGCCCGCGCTGGCGACCGTCCCCTTGTTGTAGAGGATGAAGTCACGGACCTCGCCGGCCTCGATCTTGAGCGTGTGCGTACCGCCGTGGGAGGCGATGATCCCGGCAAACATCGACTTGGGGCCGCCCGAGATGGCGCCGTAGCCGAAGGCGCTATCGTAGACCTCGATCCCCTGCATAACGCCCTGGCGGACGTTGCCGGCCACCCAGTTGACCACGCAATAGCGATCCGTCGCTTCATAGGTGTAGAGCGTTGAAGACGAGGGGATAGTCGCATCGCGCGGGTTGACGTAGACGCGGCGGTTGGCGCCGGTCAGGTTCTCGACGAAGAACGAGCCGACCGTGGCGATGCAGTTTGCCTTGGACGTCGCGCGGGTGAGCGCCCGCGTGGAGCCCAGCGGCTTGGCCGTGGCGTCGGCCACGGTGGTCTCGATGACCTTGATGTAGCTGTAGCCGTCATAGGCCGTCGCGGCGGCGTCAGTGACGATATCGGTGTACCAGCAAGCCCCGCTTTCCAGCGTCCAGGTCGCGCCCGTCAGGGACTCGCACCCCTTGATGAGCGGCAGGCGCTGGCCGACCTCGCCGTCTGCATAGTTGCGCAGGCGGATACCCTTGGTCGTGGTCCCCAGGTCGTTGTAGCTCTCGCGCCAAACGGACCCTTTTTTGAACCCGACGACCGCGCCCTCGGTCAGGGTAGACCCGGCGTCCAGCGTTTGCTTGGGCGCAAACCGCGTGCCCGCCGCCGCGTCCGATCCGGCGACGCTATCGAACGCCACCGTGATCCCGGCTTCCGTCAGCACCGCCTCGGCGTTGTCGCGCTGGCCCCAGCGGGCGTAGGGCGAGATCGCGTCCCAGTCGATGATCCGGCGGTTCTCGGGGACGAACACCGTTTCGGCCATCGACAGCACCTGCGGCAGATAGGCCGTATCCGTCTGGTAAAGCTCGATCGGGTAGAGGTTGACCGTCGAGCCGCTGACGTTCGTGATGGTAATGGTGATGCTGGACAGGGGAGCGGTGTTGCTCCACGTCTGCTTGTAGACGCCGGGCGAAGGCTGCGTGACGGTGTTCCCCGCCTTAATCGTGGTCCCGGCTTGGTGGATGCGGATTTCCAGCGCGCCGGTTTGCTGGCCCGTCAGGACCGCGTAGAGGAAGATGTTGCCGGAGGCGTTGAACGGGGCGAAATCCAGACTGGCAGAAACCCACGTCGCCCCGGCGGCGAGCGGATAGGTGCCGTCCGCGTTGACCGATCCAGTGGACAGCGTGCCGGCGTACATGCGTACCGGCAGGAGGGCGGGGTAGTCGCGGAAGTCGCGGACCACTTGGGTGTCAAGGCGCGCCTGCGCCTGCACCAGCGTTTGCGGGTTGGCCGCGTCCGAGCCCCACACTTGAGCCACGAGAACGGCGGTCCCGGCGCTGTCCAGCCAGTAGTCGAGCGCGGCGCCGTTGGTTCCCGGCGTGGAGAAGTAGCCCCCGCTGGACGTGGCCGCGAGGCCCGCCGACGTCGTGGCGTACAGAGTCGCGGCAGACGCGGCGGCGATCAGCGCCAGCTTGGCGTCCCCAGCGGCGTCCACGACACCCGCCGACGTCACCCCTTGCGCCGCGACAGCCGCAATCGCCTCCGCTTCAGCTACGTCAAGCGTGCCAGTGGTCGGGGCCAGGACGAGCGCCGCAGCCGCTTCGATGTCGTCAATGCTATCCTGTGTAGCGACGTAAAGACCGCCAGTCGGGCCGGTCGCGCTTTCGACCACCTTCGCCGCAACCGCCGCCGCAACGGCAGCGACCGACGTGGCTTCCTGCGCTTCAACGGCGTCAATAGCCGCCGCTTCCGCCGCCTCTAGGTCAGCAATTCCCACACCCTCGCGGGGCGGCAGGTTAACCGTGATGGGCATTAATCAATACCTGATGATGTAGTTGAGAGCGACGTTGCGCGGGCGGGTTTCTGACGCCGTGCCTGCGGTTTCAGTAGCCAGCGTAGTGCCTGCCGTATTGAGGCCCGACAGAGCGCGCGTGCCGCCGAAGCTGTTCGAAAACACCAGGATGTTGTGGCTGTGTTGCTCGAACTCGTCGGTTTGCGCCGAACCCAGAACGCGCGAGGTGTCAACGCCCCGGCTGTTGTCCCAGCCCCGGACGAACTCGCCGCGAAGATCGGGGAGCGGAAGCCGCTTGTTCGCCGCAAAGTCCGCCGCAGCGTTCGCCCCACGGGTAGAGCCCGCGCCCGCGCTCGTGGTGATCGGGTAGTCCGTCGCGTTGAGCGCCCAAATCAGCGCAAACAGGGTCGCCGTGTCGGCATTGGCCCGCGACGTACCGCCCGAAGATGCCGAGCCGATGGTTCCGCCGTTACAGATCAGCGCGCCGCCTGGAGCGGTCGTGCCAATGTAGGGCTCCACAATGCCGACACGGTTCAACAGCGCGTTGATCGCCGCCGAAGTCAGGCCCGCAAACGCCGCTTGAGGCGTAAAGCCCAGCTTGTCTTCAATCGCGGTCGGACCCAGCTTGGCCGCCGTCACCGCCTCGTCAACGATATCCGCCGTGTTGACGCCCGAGGAGCCCTCGATAGTGTTGATCGGGTCGGCGCTGTACTTGGCGATGGTGACGTCCGCCGACGTCTTGATAACGACGCGATATTCCTTCGTCGGGTCCAGATAGACCAGCTCGGGGAAAAACCCGGCGCTGTCCGCAACAACCGGGTTCGACAGGGGCGTCGTCAGGGCGTCGTCTTCGAACACGTTTGCCAGCGTGGTCGTGCCGGTCAGGTAGAAGTACGCCTTGCCCGCATTGAGAGGGGCGCCAGCGGTCGTTACCCGGTAGCCGAGTTGATATGCTTGCATGGGGTCTCCCCCGGCGTCGGGCGCCGTGGTAAGGGTCGGGGATTATGAGGGATTGCCGTTGAAGCCGGTTCGCTGGGAACTCGGAAGTTATATGTACGCCAACAGCAAGGCGCTGCCCGGCGTGTTCTTCATGGTTTGGGGCGTGGCCCTGGCCATTCTATGGGTTCGGGAAGCTATCGCTCACGCATTGCGTTCACTGACGCCCCGGAAGCCCTACCTACTCTTGCCGCCGCCTGATTACGAAGTCGCGCCATTTCCGATTCAGGAGCAGGAAGGGCCAGCGGGTTTTGACGCGGAGCCGCCGACGCCGCAGGGCGGGCAAGCAGGTTCCGCGCCTCATCCGGGCTCATCATAAGCACCCGACCGGCAGCATCCCGCACCGGAACAGACATCCCGCGCGTTTTGATCCTGTCCGCACCCGCCTGGACAACGCGCCCGACAAGCTCACCCATGCCGGCGCGACTGCCCTGGGTGATGGCAGTGGTCCCGGCGCTGATCAGCACGTCCTCGAAGCTGTCATCCTGTTCGCGGATGGCCTGAGTAATATCTGACGTGACCGATCCGGCGCCCGGCGCATAGCGACGCTCAAACGCCAGCATCACATCTTCGTCTCGCGCCAGTCGTTGCAGCTTGGCCGCGCCATCCGGCCCAAACAGCGCCTCTAGCTTGCGCTGCACATGGGGAACCTTAAGGGCGCCGGGCTTAAGACGGCCCGTCTGTTGCAGGCTAAAGAATGCATTGGCCGCACCGGCCTGAGCCGCCTTCCGTTCTGCCGGCGACATCTTCGCCACTTGTTGCTGAAACTCAGCCGCCGAAACGCGCGACGAAAACAGCCGCCGTTGCGTATCTCCAAACGCCGATTCCGCCGACAGGTAGTCCCCCGCCTCGCGCACCGCCGAAACGTATTCGGGATTGCGGTTGCCATCTTCAGCAAGTCGGAACATTTCCTGCCGAAGTTCGGCCCGCGTGCTTTGAAGGTCGCGCACCGCACCCGTCCTCGGCAGTTTGCCGGTCATGGGATCGCGCAGCGCCTCGATCTGGTCATCCAGCCCGCGCACCACGTAGTCAAGACTTTGCGTTGTCGGCTGGCGTTCATAAACAGGCGATCCAGCGGGCTCCGGTCGGCCCTCATAGACCCCCTCGAAATCATCGCCGACCGAGTTGCGATAGTCGGCATCATCTGCCGCTCGCATCCGATCCAACGCGGCCTGGTCGGCTGGCCTAGCAAAACGGCGTTTGCCGGCCAAATTGTCGTCAATGGCGCGCAGCAGATCGTCACCCGAGACCGCTTGCATGTTGCCGCCGCCATCCATTGAGGGCGGCGGCACGTCGGGGAAATAACCCGCGTCATAAGCCCGTTGCGCGGCCTCTTCGAGCGAGACGCCTTGCGGGTTCACCAGCTTGCGGCGGAACGGTGAATCCCGGTGCCATTGGTCGGCATCACGCGCGACCAGCTCGCCGCCGTCGTCACGAATGCCGCCCAGCTTGCTAACAAAGGTCGCCAGATCATCGCCCTGCGACGGCGCCCTTTTCGGCGCTCGCGGAGCCTGAACAGGCGCAGGCGCATCAAACGGCGTCACGTCGCTCGCCCACTCCCCGGCGTCGTCAGCAAAGACGATGCCGAGCGTGTCGGGATCAAGGTCCTGGTTACGCATCATGTCGCGGGCGCGCTGGATGGCCTTGCGGGCCACCGGGCGCTGAAGGATGCGGTCAATCTTGGGGCTGACCATCGGCGCAGTATTGGCAAACGCCTCGTCATAGAGCGGGCGCGCGGCCTTCTGTCCCCGGCTGACGACATTGTCAATCTGACCTTGCGCCGATGCAGCGGGAACGCCCGTCGCGGCGTCAATGGCGTTCAGCATCCGCTCTGGGCGGTCGATGGCTCGCGCGTAGAGCTGGCCGCTCAGCGCGTCCGCCGTTGCGCCTTCACGCCTCGCCAGCGCGCCAAGTGCGACTTGGCCGCGACGGCCCATGACCTCGCCAGCCAAAACCGGCCCGTCAATCGGCGATACAGCCGGAATCTCGCCCTGTTTGGCGACATACCGCAGCGCTTGCTTGGCCACATTGTCGGGGACGTCGGGAATAATCCCGCCAACCGGGACCGGTTCGCCGCGCGTAAACGGCACGCGACCGCCACCGGCCACGTAACCGCCCGCAGCGCCAAGCGGCGCAGCAATCAGCGCATTGAGTTGCGCTTGGCCGACGCGCTGTTGACCCGAGCCGCGATCCAGCAGCCCCGACGCGTAGCCTTGCGCCGCAGCGTTCACGCCACCCGTAAGAGCAGCCGCACCGACACGCCCAGCCGCAGCCGCCTGGAAAGCAGGAGCGCCGGGAACCACTATCGTTGCAGCCGTGCCAGCCCCTTGAGCCGCGCCGGCCACCAAAGGCCGACGTTCGCGCGCGTCATCTTCGACCCGGCGCGTGGTCGCCATGTTGCGGTCAAACGCATCACCGACGCCGCGAAGCCCCGCCATAAGGGCGTTGTCACCCGGCATCGCGCGCGGCCTGACCTTGCCAGTCACGGCGTCCGTAACCGTACCAAGTCCGGCGGTAAACTCGTCGCCGATCAGCAGCCCGCGATTGAGGTTTGCCGCAACGCCCGCCAGTTCATTGAGAATAGGCAGGCCCTTGCCGCGCGCAGCAGCCTTGCGCGGCGCCGTGACAATGGGATTGCCCTTGTCAAAGTTTTCATTTCGCCGGATGTTGCCCTCCGGGTCGCGATAATACGAGCCTTTAGGAATACCCGTGCGCGAGCGTCCATCTGACAAGTCAAACGGATTGGCGTAGCTGCCCTTGCCCCTCGGCTTGGCCGCCAAAGCGGCCACCGGGTCACTCGCGCCCCAAGTGGTGACGGGATCAGACTTTCCCCATTCGGCCATTAGGGCTTCCTTTTGATCGTGCCGTCAGGGTGGAGATAGACCGCGCCTTTTGGCAGGGCGTTGTATTGTTGTTCTGAGACAGGAATCGATGGGTTGCCTTCAGTCCCCGAGGGGGCTTTCGATCCACGAAAACGGCCTGCCGCGCGGCGTTGGGCCGGGGTCATGGCGCCAAAGTCCGGCTTGACCGTAGTCTGACCAGGAATACCCGTTACTGGTTTGGCGCGGGCCGCCGGCGCTCCCGCTGGCTTTTGAGCTGCCCAAGCGGCTTCCGCGCCCAAAAGCGTCCCGTTTTGTTGCGCGTATTGGTCAAGAAACGCTGCATAACCCTGAGAGCGGCTAGCCTCATCTTTAAGACGACGGGCAATAGCTGCATTAGTCGGGCCGGGGAAATCTGGATTTGGGACGGAGCGTTTAAACAGCGCAACGTCTTTGTCCGACATAGCGCCGGAACCCGCCTGACGTTGAGCCGGCGCCATTCGATTCGTCAGGCTTTGCATTTCGGCAAAACGCGGATCAAATGCGCCGCGAACCTCTGACGCGGCTGGCAGAGACCAAAATTCGCCAGTGCCCACATCCTGGTTGATTGCAATAAACCGATCAGCGTCACGCGCCGCCGAACCGCTCGATTGTGCAGTTTCGCGCGCGGCGCGAAGCTGGGCCGCCTCTTGCGAGGTTAGTTTGCGCGGCGTGGCCGAAGGCGTCTTTGCGCGCTGATAAATTGCCAGAAGCTCTTGATCGGACAGCGCCGAAAAATCGGTCATTTCAACACACCACGCCTGCGAAGTTCGGCTTCAATGGCGCTTAGGTCTGGCGCACCACCCGTCGCCGCCGCCAAAGCGCCACTCATGCCGCCGCCACCCGAGCGCGGCCGCTGCGGGGCAAATGCGCGCGGCGCCGGGCCAAAGGTCGCGACCTTTTTCCAGCCTTCCGGCGTGCGCTCATAAATGCCGTCCGGGCCTTCGACGTACTCAGGCTCCTGGGTCCCTTGGGCGGGCTCCCGCAGCGTCCGCACGTCCTGCGTTCGCGGGTTAACCGCCGCGATGCCGCCGTTCCCGAGGTTGAACAGTTGGTACTTGTCCGCTTCGGCTCCAAGCGCCTGGCTGAACGTGTCGAGCGTTTGGTCTGACAGGTCGGATTGCGCGATCTGCGCCAACATGTCGGGATCAAAGCCGGGAAAGTTCCCCATCGCCGGGAGGATTTGCGATTGCAGCATTTGGCCCCGCTGTTCAGCCGGTAGGCCGCGAAGGGTTTGCGCCGCCCGCATCAGGAATTGCACCCGCTCGCCAGCCGCCGCCTTTTCCTGTTCGGAGAGTTGGCGCTGTTGCGTCGCCATGCGGTCTTGTTCGTCGCGCTGATACCGCTGGACGCCCATCCCGGCGTCAAGCATCCCACGGCCCAACAGGGCGCCCGAAGCGGCCCCGTAGTCGCCCTGGGCAAGCGCGTTGCCCGCCTGACGCTTGGCCCGATCCTGAGCCATGCCCTCAAGGACGTTGTAGGTGTCGGAGAACGCCGCGAGCGGGTTAACGAGGTTCATCAGTTCCTCCACGCGTTCATCGACGGCGATTTATACCCGCCCATGTGAGCGCCAGCCGATCCGCCGCCAGCCGATCCGCTCATCGGAAAGTTGTTCAGGCCCCAGCCTACGGCGCCGGCAGCACCGCCCAGACCTTGCGCCCATGCGTTGGCTTGGTTCATGTAAGACGAACCCTGCACCCCGGCATTGTTCATCAGGGCGTTCTGGCTGTTGTTTGCGTACTGCGACCCGGCTTGCTGATTGGCGTTGTTCGCCGCCTGACCCACACCGGCAAGGCCCGATTGACGGTTCCACCAGTCGCCGTACTCGCCCGCCGCCGTGTTCTGGGCATAGTCGGACACGCCCCGCAGCGCCGAGCCCGATTGAAGCAGGCCCGCCGTCGCCCGGTTCTGGTTAACCGCCTTCAGGCCCTCCGACATGCGGAAGTTATAGTCCGGGGACGCCTCAAAGCTGGCCAGCGGGTTTTGCAGGCGACCAAGAGCGCCGACGCCAGCCTGACGCCACGGCTCCTGATCGGCCCGCGTCTGGTTGTATTGGTCCCGCTGGAGCTGAAGGCTGGCGTCAGTGGCCTGTTGATTGGCCTGCGCCGCCTTTTTGGCCGCGCTCGCCTGTTTGCTGGCGCCATAGATCGACGTACCTGCGGTAAGGGCGGCCGACGCCGTGACGGCGCCAGCGGTTGTTCCCAGAAAGCCGACGGCTGCTGCAACGAGGGGCATTAGTGCATTCTCCTTCGCGCTGGCGAGGTTTCCCAAGCGTCCAGCGTTAAAACCCACGTCCGCACCGGGCCAAAGTCAGACGGCTCAAAGCCCCCGACCGCTCGCCAGCCGAACGACAGCGGCGGGGCAGTCCAGCCCTCAACCTCGTACGTCGTAATGATCCTGGCCCCCCGGACGAACATCGCCAAGAACGCCTCTTTCGCCGCCCCTGAGACCTCGCGCCCCCAGCCCTCGGGACGAAACAGCGTGTGAAGCTCAAACACCCGCCCCAGCCCGTCCAACCGGCAAAACAGGAACCCCCCGTTCTCACTGGCCAGCGGGGTCACGCTTTCATGTTCTACCAGTTGGGCGATATCGAACGGCATTCCGAACTTGATGTGAGACACCTGCGGATGATCGGCGACGCCCCGCCAGAAGTCAGGATTGCGCTCCTCGCGGATCACGGCTCCAACACCTCAATGCGCTTTTCGTGGTCCTGCTGTTGGGCGACTAGCTGTTCGAGGAACGCCCGCCAAACCTTCGTCATCTGGCCGGCGGCGTCGAACATCGGTTCGCCCCAGGGCGGCAGCTTCGGCGTCATTCGTTCACCATCACGCCGTAAGGGACGAACAGCACGTCATCCGAACACCGGAACTGCACCACCCGGCCCGGCGGTCGCATCTGGCCAAGCTGGAACCACCGCGCACGAGGATGATTGCCGTGGCTTCCGAGCGCGGCAGGCGTCCAGTCTGTCCAGCCCGCATCATCAGTGTCAGTGTAACGCATCTCGACCACGGGCGAGGTTCCTAGCCCGCCCTCGCCGCGCGACACGTAAACCTCCAGCCGCTTGCACCGCAGCGGGGCGGACGTCGGCAGATACACCGAACACTCGCGGACCAGAGCGTCCGTCCCGTCCTTGTTGGCCTCCGCATCGAACGTCCACAGCTGGCCGCTGTTGGCGTCGCCATAAAGCCCGGCGTCGGCGCACTGAATGCGGAACGTGTCCTCGCCGTAGGATGACCATTCCGCCCAGGTCTTTTCCCGAACGTCGAAGGCCACCGTCGTCACGCCGGGAATGTTCAGGACGTAGAAGCTACGCCCCTCGGTCGGAACCTCGATAGCCGTCGCAAGGCTGATGTCCGCGCATTGGGAAAGCAGCGCGTCAATAGCCGGCGTTGACACCACCTCCGCAACAGCCCCGGTGCGATAGACCTTCAGGTCCGTCCGGTCGGTCGCCTGTGACGTGCCGACGAAGAAAATCCCGTTATCAATCCGCGCCGCGCTGTTTTGCGCCGCCGATCCGACGTCATAGCGGCGCCCGTCATAGCGTTGGAACGGGGCAGCGGTCGAAGACGTCGGCCCCCACCATTCCGTAGACTTCTCGCCAAAGAACAGGATGTCAGAGCCCAGCGCCTCAATCGACACCAGGTCGTCAGGATCGCTTTCCGCCGTGGCGAAGTTCAGGTCCCCAATGTCCTCCGCGTCCGCAATCTCGGAATAGCGATAGCGCCCGCCGGTTCCGACCGCATAGACGAACCGCCCGTTAGAGAACGCCACATCAGACACCGCGTCGCCATCGGGCATGATGATCTGAGACACAGACGCCCCGACCAGCCACGCCGCGTTTTCAGCGACGATCACCAGTTGCGTGTCGGACTGGGCAAACCGCGCCCGCGACAGGCCCTGGATAATCCCGATGTTCACGCCGTCGCGGTAGACCCGCGTCCCCGACAGGACGTAGCGATAGCCCAGATGGGTCGCCACAGCCCGGATCGGCCCAAGGCCCACCGTCGAGCTTGCCACCAGCCCCGGCCTTGACCGCAGCGCATACGGTGTCGGCCCTTCAGGCGTCCGCTCAACGTAGCTGTTGACCAGTCGGGCCTTGGGAAGACCCGCGCGACCATAAGTCTGTGTCGCGAGCGGCAGGAGAGGCATCAGGCGCCCTTACGCGCCCGGCTGACCAGAGCGCGCGGGTTGTAACGCTCCATGATGATGTCGCGGCCCCGTTGGGCGTTGTTCACCAGATGGGCCGGCGGCGTCGTTTCGTATTGCGGGAACAGGACCAGCGCCAGAATGTCAGCGAGCGCCGTATGATAGGCGTCGGGGAAGTATGGCGTATCGGTCAGCGCCCAATCGGCCTCCTCGATCCACGCGCCGACGTCAGCGCGGTAGAACCACGCCTTGCTAACGCCGTTTGTCGCAAGCGCCTGGTTGGCCGTGGCATAGGTGCCGATGGCCGTGGCAATCCGGCGGTTGTTTGGGTTGATCGTCAGGTTGTGGGTCGCGAAGTTGGCCGCGACGTCCACCACGCCAACGCGCCAGCCGTCCTGTGGATTGTCGGGAAGGGTCAGGGTCGCCGGAGCCGCCAGCTTGACCTGATACAGCGCGCCATAGACGCCCGTTCCCGTAGCGGTCAGCGACACGGCATCCAGCCGGGGACCAACCTCCATACCGAAGAAGGACCGTTGCAGGCCGTTCAGAGCGTCCAGAGCCGCAGCGGCTTGAACCGGCGTAGCTTCGGCGCCCGCGTCCATGACGCCAGCGGCGCGCAACGCCTGTTTGATAATCGCACTGACCAGCATAACGGCTCCTAGAAGAACGCGGCTTCAAGATCGCGGCGCGGCGCGTCGTATCTGCTGACAAGGGCAAGGATGCCTTGGCCCTCTTGGCGGCGAAGTTCGGGAGTTACGGCAACGCCGTGTTCCTCAGCCAAGCGCACCGCCAAGCGAGCCTCCAGCCCGGCGCGATAACGCACCGCAAGAGGCGCGTAGCTGTCCAGCGTCAGCCCCTCCACAAGCGTCCATGCCGCATAGGCCGCGTCATAAATGTGGATTACGATGTCGGTCGAATAAACGTCCGTCGTCATGATCGCCGCGCCGTCACGCGGGGGGCGATACCCACCTTCCGCCGCCTCATCGGCGACAGTCTGGGGGTAGGTAATCGAGACAGCCGATTCCGTGTTGACCAGGATACGGTCCTGTTCTTTGGCCGTATAAGCAGCCGTCACCAGCACGTCGTTGAACCTGCCGAACGCTCCGGAGCCGACAAGGCCCAGATAGACGTCCTGAAGCACCTGAAGCCCACGCGCCATCTCGCGGGGCGACACCTCGTCCAGATCGCCGGAAATCCGGGCGCGCTTGAACGCGGCTTTGATGATGTCCCGACAGGTCGCCATTCATGCCTCCGTTGGGCGCGGAGTTTCCCCCGCGCCCTTGGGCTTAGGTCGCGACGTAGAGAACGACGATAGTCAGGGTGCCCGTGCCGCCGGCATTGGCCGGAGCGTTGAACACAGCCTGGATCGACGTTTCAGCGTCGAACGAGACCGGGCCAGTTGCCAGCGTCCCGTGAAGCGGGAGCAGGAACCCGCCTTCAGGAAGGTAGTTCGTCACGGCAGTGCCGTTCAGCACGCCGAAGTTGCCGAAGCCGTCCGGGTCAGCCGTGGCGCCGACGCCGGTTCCGCCGTTGGCCGCCCAGCCCACATCGATATCCAGCGCAGCGGTGCCAGTGTCGATGTCGGTCCCACGAAGCCAGCCGGCGATGACAGTCGAGCCCGCCGGGATTTTGCAGGCGAAGAAGATGTCAGCAGCCGTCGGATTGGCGGTCAGGGTGAACGAACCGTAAGCGGCGTTGACAACGCCAGCCCCGGCAAAGAGCGTTGCGGGAAAGCCCGCCGTCGCGCGAGTGGAAGTCACGTTAGCCATTGATTGGCCCTTTCAAAGAGAAAGGGGCCAGCGCCAGCCGGCCCCGAGTTGGGGTTAGCTGTCGGCGGCAGCGCAGAAGAAGCCCGTGACCATGCCGTGTTGCTTGCCGTTGTAAGCCAGCTTCTTGACGGTCACGAGTTCTTCGATGGCGACGCCCGGACGGAAGGAATAGTCCTTCGTCAGGTCCGTTTTCATCATCGGCTCTTGACCCCAGGCGATGCCCACGGCCTGTTGACCGCAGAGAAACACCGGGCGAACGTCCGCCGAGGAAGCGCCGATGCCGTTCAGGGTGTAGGCGCCCGAGCTGGCGACGTCATCGATCTCCGGGATTTCCCGGTGGATGATGCCGTCATAGATCAGGTCGCCGTCCTGGAAGATCGGGTTGGCGCCCACGTCACGCTGGCGAGCTTCGCGGTTGGCTTGCGCCATCACGTTGTCCGCCTTCAGGTCACGGAACGTCCGCGAGCCGTGGAAGGCCACGAAATACTCGCGACCATCTTCGGAGCGGAACGGGCGGATGTGCGGGTCCGCTTGCTTGGCGATCCGCTTCATCAGCGACAGGGCCGGGACGTTGCACTTGTCGTCGGTCGTGTCGAGCGTGGCCACCGCAGTCGCCCAGGTCGCCGAGTAGTTGGACTTCAGCTTCCCGAACAGAAGGCGGTCGGCGTTGGCGGCGTTGTAGGCGTTGCGGTTGGCGGCGGTAGAGGCCCCCATAGCAACAGTGGTGTCGCCGGTCGTGACCACCGACAGCATGGCGGTGATGACGTCATCACGCATCTTCTCCGCTTCCCACTGCTTCAGCATGTCCTTGGCGGCGCCGAACAGATCGATCTCGGTGCGGTAGGACGTGCTTTTGGGGACGCGGACGGCGTTACGGCGCCAGTCAACCGACAACGAACAGTTGTAGTTGCCCAGGTCCTCTTCCGCGCCGTCAAGCACTTGCGAACCGGTAACACCGTTGCCGGTCAGGCGCAGGATCAGCGGAATGTTGATCGTCTTGCCGGCTTCGCTTTGCAGCTCGTACTTGGCGACGATGATGGAGGACGAGGAGCGACCCATGTACGGCTTGAAGCCGGATTCACGGATGTACTCGGCGAAGTAGTTCTTGAGGTAGACCTGCTTTTCAGAGGCCGTGGCGAGCGTCACTTCAGACATTGGTTAGTTCCTGAAAACAGCGTCGAACGCGGCGCCGTCGTAGATCGGTTGCGCGCCGGGCTGTGAGCCTCCGGCGTTGGGAACCGATGCGATGGAGCGCGGCGGGGCGACAGGTTGGGGGGTGGCTTGCGCCTGTTGCTGGTTCAGCGGGTTGGCCTTGGCCTTCCACGCCCGGAATTGTTCGAGGTCTTCAGGCGTCACTTCGGCGAACAGTTGCTCGCGCTTGAAGCTGCTGACGACGTACTCGTAGGGGTTTCGATGGCTGAGGACTTCCTGCCGGAAAGCCGGGTTCGTGGCGTACTTGGCCAGAGCCCAATCCCGCGCCTGGTCCACGACACCTTCGCCGTGTTTGGAGCGGGCCATGTCTTCGCTGATGTCCAGCTTGACAGTGAGCGCGATGTTCGCGGCCTGCTCTTGCTGGAATGCGGCGAAGGCTTCCGGGTCAGTGAAGACGTCCGGGACTTCACGCTGCGCGCTGTACTGGCGAAGCTGCTCCTCTGCCGCCTGACGCCGTGTTCGCTCTTGCTCCAGAGCCGAAAGCGGAACCTGCGTCTGTTTGGGGGCGAAGCGGCCTTGATCGTCACGGATCGGCCCGCCTTCCGGCTGTTCAACCGGCTGCGGTGCGGCTTCCTGCTGTACGGTCGGGGCTTCGACCGGCTCGGCAGGCGTGGCGACGTCTTCCGCCGAAGCGGAATCCAGAAAGTCCAGATTGTCCATGATTACCCTAGCGCCCTTGTCGGAGGCGTCCCGAAAATCGCCCGAAGCCCGGCGACGGCTGGCCTTTACGCTAGGCCCTGCGGAACGCCCGGTAGAACCCCGGCGGCGGGTTGCATCGACGACATGACGGCTTGGGCCGCCTTCACATCGCTGTCGAATACGGTCGTTTCGGCCTTGGCCACCTTCAAGGCGGTGTCGGCCTGCTTGTTCTCGATATCGGCCTGCATTCCAGCCTGCGCCAGTTGCGCTTGCATCTGCTGCATCTGCTGTTGAGCTTGCCCGGCTTGCTCAGCACGGCCCTTGCGCCTGTCCATGACCTCGCGCTTGCCCGGCATGGCCGAGAGCATCAGGAGATCGTCGAACGGCACTTCCTGCGGCCCATACATGCGGGCCAGCTCGACTAGCGTCTCGAACTGCTCTTGCTGGACGTTGGCCGTGTCGGGCACGCTGTCCAGCATGATATCAACGTCCATCTGGCCAAGCTGGTTTTGCATCGACTGGACGGGGAACCCCATCTCATCGAAGCCCTGCTCAATCTGGTTCACGCCGATGAACTCCGGCGCCCCTTCGTCGTCCGTCACGCGGATATACATCGGCGCGGTCCAGAACTGGCGCACGCGCGCCCAGATTTGCCGGTAGATACGAAGCTCCCACGCCTCGACCCCGGCATAAATCACGGCTTGCTCAGTGAGCCCGGCCTGTTGACGCACAAGCTGGGCACGGCCCGAGCTGCTTTCGCCCTGGCGCCCAAGAATGGCGGGGTTTGGCCCCATCCGCTCAATTTCCGCCTTGGCTTCGGCGAGGAGTTGCGCTTGGCCAGCCGCAACGTCCGACGTCGGGACCTTTTGCCAGCCGAACGGGATCACGCCGTCAGGCTTGGCCGCCTCCGCCCGCGCCGTGTTGCTGTCCACCTCGACCGCAGACGGATCGACCGCCTGAATCTGCGAAGCGTTCAACAGGTGCAGCAGCTTGGAGCGCCGCTTGTTGATCTCGTCCTGCGGCCCGCGCATGTCGCGCACGATGCCGTAACGATTGTTCTCACGGTCCACGAAGCACGATTGCGCCTCGATAGGACAGGACGGGATGCCCTTTTCGTTCAGGTAGCCGCTTTCGCCGGCCTCCAGCACGCCACCGGAATGGAACACGCACCGAAACCAGCGATCACCCTCGCGATGGTAGATTTCCACCACCATGACCCGGCGCTTCTTGCGGTCGGTCCATGCAACCGTGTTGCTGGCGTCGGTCGGGCGATCTTCAAACGTGTCGTCAACGGCGCCGATAGAGCCTTCCAGAGCGTCTTCAATGCCCTTGGCCGCTTGCGGGTAACGCGCCGCCACGTCGTCGGCATATTGCCACTTGGCAACGCCCAGGTATCGCGCGTCAGCAAAGTCCTCGCGGCGTGACCGGGGATCGGCGAAGAACTCTTCGGCGTTGATGTCGGTGATCTTCACCTTCATCTCGCCGTCAACCTCGACGATGGCCGCGCCGGTCCCGCCAACAAGGTAGTCCCGCGCCACCCGGATTTTCAGGTTGTCGAACTGGTTATCGTCGGCGACGTACCGCAGCACCTTGGACGCCACGTCGGCGGCGTCTTCGTCACCAGGGTTGCGGGGATAGCCTCGCGGATCGGTCGCGCCCTGTTGCAGAACGCCGAGCGTCCCGTTGACCGCCGGGCGGACGCGATTGAACACGCTGTCGGGCTGTTTGCGGCGTTGGAGAGCGTCGCGCTCCTCCTTCGTCCACTGGTAGCCGTGGTAATAGTCCCCGTCCCTGCGGCTTTCCAGACGCGCGGTCTTGGTGAGGTCGGAAGCCTCCTCGAACATCTTTCGAAGGGACGGAAGGTTAGGTTGATACCCCTCCCCTTCGTAATTGTTCAGGCCACCTTCCAACTACTCGTCTCCTGTTTAGGCCGCCCCCAGAGATCGGGCGGGTTGCGGTTGGGCGTGGCTGGGGTTTGCTTGGGAGCGCGTCGCAGGCCTTCGCAGGCGTAGCGCAGGGCGTCGATGACGTGGTTGTCTTTGTCTTCCAGGATCGGGAGGACTTCCCCCGTCTGTTTGTCTTCCTTGAACTTGTAGTGGGTCAGCTCATGGATCGTCCGCTTGCAGCGCGGATGCACAACGATGTCGTAGGACTTCAGGAACTCAATGCCGTCCTCGACCGACCCCGGACCCTTGACCGCCGGGATGATCTTGAAGCCCTTGCGCTGCATATAGCTAACCGTCTCAGGCCGCGCGCTATCGGCCCGGATCGTCCACTTCCGTGAGCCCTCGACCGTATCGAACAGGGCAGGCGTGTTGTCGATCTCGCAGCCGACTGCGTAAGCCTCCTGGTCAACGTAGAGCGTGCGACCGATGATATAGGCGCGAACCAGAACCGTTGGATCAATCGAGAAGCCCCAGTCTGCTCCGAGCCGGAACACCGCATCGGGCGGCGTCGTGAACTCCTCGACCTTCCAGTTGCGGAACACCGCCGCTTCGCCCATCCGCTGATAGGCGCCCTCCCAGACGTGGAGGTACTTGTCGTAATCCCGCGCCTTGTCGCGCTGCATGTCGGCGTGCAGCTCGAGAGGAAACCACGGGTTGTCCGACCAGTTGGCCGTCACCAGCACAAAATCAGGATCGGCCTGGTTCTCATTGAAGAACCGCTCTACCGGGTCGGACTCGCTCACCGGGTTCCATGTGAACCACATTTGCGAGCCGGGGCGGCGAAACGTCGGGCGGGCGATGTCCAGAGACTTCTGGCTAATCGTCTGCGCTTCCTCGACCCACGCCCGGTTAAAGCCCTCCAGCGACTTGATGCTGGTCACGGTGTGGTTCTGCAAACCCCGGAAAATCAGCAGGCTATCGTTCGGCCCCCGGATTTCCGTCTCGGTCGACTTGAACAGGTGCGACACGCCAAGCGCCGCTATCTTGTCCTCGATAAGCTGCTTAACGCTGTCCTTGATCGAGTTCTGGACTTCGCGAAGGCAGGCCCCGCGAATGTGACTGGCCACACACTCGGCAACCAGCTTGGTCGCCATGATGTGAGACTTGCCAGAGCCCCGGCCTCCTCTAGCGCCCTGATAGCGTTGGCTTCCGAGTAGGGGCCGAAACGCTCTAGGGATCGACGGGTTCAGGATCGACAATCGACCACCTAACCTCTTCGACCTGCTCCGTAACCGCTACCTTGGCCTCAACGGCTGACAGGCGGGCGTGAACGTAGGGCGCCGCAGCTTTGGCCATGTCCAGCCGTTCGGCTCTGGTCGCGTTGTTGTCGCGCATAACCTGGAGCATGAACTCCAGCGGGGTTACGCCGGTCTCCTCGACCATCTTGCGGGCGGCTGCGGTGGCGCGGTTGATGGCGCCGGGCGGGCGGCCCGCACCTTTGCGCTTGCCTCCCCGTTGGGACGGTTCAGCCATGTTTGATTTCTCGATAATTTATCAAAGGACTCGCCCGCCGGTCAGCGGTCATGTGTCAGGCTTGGCCTATGGGGTGTGGCCGTGCCGGTCGGGCGATTGGGGTGCGCGTTGGCGCGAAACTCAACGGGGCTGCGCTACAGGCGCAAGACCCCGGATACCAAATGTATGCCCTGTTCGGTGCGTCGGCGCAAGGGGTAGCGTTACGCCGCCCTCGCCTTCCGTTCCCGCGCCGCATAGTCCAGCGCCTGCCATGCCAACACAAGGTTCTGACACGCCGACCGGATGACCGCCGCCTGGGCTTCCTTGCGGCTTTCGTCGGTGATGCGCTCTACCGTGTCCCGCCAGCTCGCGCCAAGCCGGGCGTTGGAGCCCGACATAAGGGCGCATAGCAACTCCGCGTCCCGCCGGCCGCATTTGCCGAGAACGATCTTCAGCGTACCCGACGCGTCAATCATCGCCTGCGTGATTTGCTCCGATGATCCAGCGTTGGCCTTGTCCACCCGGTCCATGCTGATCTCCGGGCGCTCGTGGCCGAAGGCAAGGGCGATGGTTTGCTCAAGCCGCCTCGCCGCCTGAAACTGCGTATCGGTCAGCGCGGCCTTGCCCTCGGCTCCCTTGCGGGAATGCAGCAGCGAGAACACGTCCAGCCGGTGAGCGGCGATGATACGGTATTCGCTGTCATGGACCACGCGGACGCCAGAGGCCCGCAAGGCGTTGACCTGGGCCTTCCGTTCGGCGCGCTCGGCAAGATGCTCGGCGGTGTCCGGCTTTTTGCGTCGGGGCGTGCGGGTCACAGGAAGCTCCTCAGCCAGATGGAAGGGTGTACGAAGCCTTGCTCCCGCATGTGTCCTGCAAGGGGCTCTATGGCCGCCGGAGCGAGGCGTTCAGCGTCCAGATCAAGGCAGGCGTCGAAGGGGCGGGTTGTCACCCCTCTGCGCTGGTTGATGATCTCTGTGTCTAGGGCTTCAGAGATGCGGAAGACGATGGCGGGAACGGGGTTGCTCACTGTCCCGGCTCCTTCATGCGAAAGGAACCGCACCAAAGGTCAGGCCCCACGGTCGGCCAAGCGTACCCGTTGACGCCGGGCGCCGGGTGCGGGGGGCTCCCTCTGCACTCCGCTGCTGTCGCAAGGTGGCGATACTTGGCCGCCCACCACATGCAGTTAGAGCACTTGCGGGTCTGTTCGGGGGTGAGGGTCATTCCATCAACTCCAGCTTTGCGCCGATCCGATAGAGCCAGCCTGTCAGCACCGGCATATTCAGCCAGTCGCCGAACTCGATCAGGGCATGACCGATGGCGTTGAGGGCGCGGATCATGCGGCCACCTGTTCCGGCTGGACATCGAACAGCCATGCGACCTCAGAGGCAGGCCAGCCCGCACGGCGGAACCATCCAATGAACCGGGCCTTGTCGGGGCTCATCGGGCAGATGCGCTGGACGCGGGCAATGCGCTTGACGCCGGGAACGCGGGTGCGAGGCGATGCCAGCTTCAAAAGCGCCGCCTTGCGGATCACGGCGCGCTCTGTGCAGCCGTTGCCGATCTTGCGGGCGATGATGGCGCAAGTGACGGTCTGGTCAGGGTACATCCGGCGTAAGGCGTTTGTGGCCTCTGGCGTCCAGTTAAACGCGTTTGACGCGGTGCGGGGGCGCTTCATGCCGTGGATACGAACGGCGGAGCTGATGGTTACGGGGTTGCAGCCGTCGCCGAAGTGGCGGGCAATTTCGACCGGCCCGCGCTGTTCGTCCAGGTACAGGCGGCGAAGATCGGCGAGACGTTCGGGGGTCCAGTTGAAACGGGTCATGCGGCGCCTTTGTAGCTGGCCAGCTTCTCGCGAAGGCTCGCGGCTTCGGCGCGATGGTTTCGGGATCTGGCCTTGTGGTCGTGATAGGCTGGCGGCATGTCCTCCAGCGCAATCGGGCCGCCGTTGCCCCACATCGGCCCGGCAAGGCGATCCTCGCGCATCGCCAAAAGCGTATGTTCATCGATCTTCCGGGACAGGCTCATGGCCTGATATTCGGCGTCGCTGGCTGGCTCCCACGCCTTGGCCTTGGCGTTCGGCTCCACAGAGCCACGCGCGTTGACGGAGCGCACCAGCGGCAAAAACTGACCAGCCATCGGAAACTTGGGGTTGGTCCCCATGCGCCACCGCTGACAGGCGGTCTGAATCGCATGGGCGGGAAACTCTTTCAGGTCGTTGCACCAGTCGGCCATCCACCGGCCCCGGTCTTCCACGCTCATCAGCGGCGGGCGGCAGTGAACGGCAAGACTTTCAAGAGCGTCCAGGATTTCAGCTTGGTCAGCCATGTTGCGCTTCCAGTCTGGCAAAGGCGAGGCGTCGGGCCTCAGCGTGTTCAGCGGCGATGCGGTCGGTAAGGCTCACCACGGACGGCCCGGCTCTGGGTTCAGGTATGGCTAGCTCGCGTGTGTTGTCGGCAATGGCTTGGCTGATGGCCGCGTCAAAATAAGACCAGCTACCGACAGGGCTGCGCCGCTTGGCGCACACGCCGCGAATAACCGGCAGAACGTCTCGCTCCCACCCAGCCCCGGCGGCTCGCCAGCGGGCGATTGACCCAGCCGTCGTAATCAGGCCCGGCGTTTTGGCAGGGTCCAGCCAGGGCGAAGCAATCTCACCGACCAACGCCTCGACGATGCGTGTCTCTGGCCAATCGCTCGCGCGCTCGCGTTCAACAACAACATCTTTCTGATGGTTCTCTGACGGTTCTAACGTAGTGAGCCCGGACATGGTGTCCGGTGAGATCGGGCTCAAATGTCCGGTGAGATCGTTCCCAAATGTCCGGTGAGGTTCTGCACTAGCGGACATGGTGTCCGGTGAAATTGTGAGCGTAATAACGTCGCTCGCGCGGTAGCCATCAGGGCGCCGCCGCTCTTTTTTCGTCATCAGGCCAGCCTGAATGAGCGAAGCAACCACGCGGCGGATTTGGCGCTCTGTGAGGCCGGTATCGAGCGCCAACCGCGCCTGCGACGGCCAGCACTTGCCATCGGCATCGGCGTAGTTAGCCAAAGCCAGCAAAACCAGCTTTTCCGAGGGCGTGACGCCTTGAACCGCAAAGGCGGCGCTAATGGCCTGAACGCTCATGCCGCCACCCGCTCAGCCGCCAAGCGCGCCGCGTGCTGGCGTTCGCCATAAAGAACCGTAGTGTGGTCCCTGCCCCCGAGAAGGCGGCCTATGAAGGGGTAGGAGTACCTGGGCTTTCCGTCCCTGCCCTTGACCTGACGACAAGCCCACATCGCCTCTTGACGTGCATGAGCAACGCGCTTGGTGCGAATAGGGCTTTCAAAATGCGCGGGGGTTAAGCCGTGGCTTTCAGCGACCTCGGCAATGATTTCGCGGGCGGTTTTAACTTTGGCCAGCATCTGGCCGCGCCAGAGCGACAGCACGACCGTCATGCGGCCACCTGTGAGCGTCTGGCGTTGCGTTCGGCGGTAAAGGGCACATAAGGGCCAGTCAGGCGAACAGCGCCGTTAGCGCCTCTGGTTTCGAGGAAGCGCCCGAACCCGCCTTCAGCCAAACAGGCGGCGCTATAGTCCTCGTCACGGTTCGGCAGCGGGATGTCGTAAATCCCCACAGTGCCGTTGCGGTCGTGCTGGCCTTGCGCCAACGCCGCCTCTTTAGCCGCCTGCGAACGCCGCACGCCAAGAACAAGAGCGCGGTTGCGAATGGCGTCGCGCGACACGTTCCAGGCTTTGGCCCAGCTCGTAATCATCTCGCTGGACGCATCCGCGTATTGCTCGCGCAGGATCGCGTCATGCTCGGCAAAAAACACGCGGCGCCGCTTTTCAGGGTAAGACCTCATGACCGCACATCCCCGCGCTTGGCAAACGAACGGCCCTGGATCTTGCGGGGCGAAGGCGGCCAGTAGCCGAAGTGTTTGGCGTGCATCCGATCAGCCTTCGAACGCGGCCCGGCTTCCTTGGCGGTCTTAGCCCGGTGAGCTTCGCGGCTGACCAGTTGCAGGTTGCTTTCGGCGTGCTTGCCGCCCATCGACAGAGGCGTGATGTGGTCAAAGTCCACGGCATCGCCCGGCCCCAGCTTGCGGCCCGACAAGGCGCAACGGCCCTCGCACTTCAGCCAGACGCGCGCCTTGACCGTCTTCGGAATAACGGCGTTGGGATTGTTGCTGGACCACTCGGGAACGGTGCGGCCGGTCATGCAACACCCGCCACGGAAAGCAGCGAAGGGCCGGTCGATTGCGCTTCCATTTCCGTCAGGTTGCGGACGGCTTGTCGGAAATAGGCGGGCTTCA
>Ga0315904_10002625_pt1 | contig 27574 bp, 34 predicted proteins | sample LakEriMetagenome_6_FD_203529 | JGI IMG/M metagenome (GOLD analysis project Ga0315904, IMG submission 203529) | Freshwater fungal communities from buoy surface, Lake Erie, Ohio, United States - Buoy 12 MA120 | ecosystem: Environmental > Aquatic > Freshwater > Lake | place: USA: Lake Erie, Ohio...
TCGAGCGCGTCGGGTAGGCCATCCGCGCGCGTGGCTCGCGCCACGAACGGGACGAATCGTACGGATGGATGGTCAACGGATAGGCGAAGCGATCATTGCCATGGGTGGAGGACGGACTTACGCAGGTCAGGCCATCGACCACACGGTCGGCTTGTGTTTTGAGAAACGGCTCGGGGACACCGTGCATCGCGGTGAGGGCATTGTCCAGATTCTGTGCGATGATCTCGTCAAGTCGGAGCAAGCCGCTCACTTGATGGACCAGGCGATCGTTGTGGAGGAACCGCAAGGCTCAGATCTTCCAGCCGCGGGTTCCGATCTTCCGGCCGCGGCTACTGTGCCGAGCCTGTGGCGGGACTTTGCCTGAGCGCCCGGTTTCACGCAACGCGGCTTGGGGGGAGTCGCGGATTCGAATAGACTACGAGCGACGGGTCGAGAACCGAATACCGAAGTCAGGGTCGCAAGTCAGGAAAGCTCCATGTCGAAGATTTTGCAGTCGCTCCCGGTGGGCAAACGGGTTGGAATCGCTTTTTCGGGAGGACTCGATACCAGCGCGGCCATTTATTGGATGCGGAGCAAGGGAGCGATTCCCTTCTGCTACACGGCGAACCTCGGCCAACCCGACGAATCCAATTATGAGGACATCCCCAAGCGGGCTCTCGAATGCGGAGCGGAGGCAGCGAGGCTGATCGACTGCCGCGAGCAACTGGTCCATGAGGGGTTGTCGGCCCTGCAATGCGGAGCGTTTCACATCACCACCGCGGGAATCCCGTACTTCAACACCACGCCGATCGGTCGCGCGGTGACCGGCACGATGCTCGTTCAGGCAATGCGCGAAGACGACGTGAATATTTGGGGGGACGGAAGCACCTACAAAGGAAACGATATCGAGCGGTTCTATCGCTACGGCTTGCTCGCCAACCCGAATCTTTTGATCTACAAGCCATGGCTCGATCAAGCGTTCAATCGCGAGCTTGGCGGTCGCAAGGAGATGTCGGAGTTGCTCGAGCGAGCAGGGCTCGGATATCGCATGAGCAAGGAGAAGGCTTACTCCACCGATTCCAACATCTGGGGGGCGACTCACGAAGCCAAAGACCTCGAGCGGCTCGATGCAGGAATCAAAATCGTTGAGCCGATCATGGGGGTTCCTTTTTGGAAGGCGGACTGTCCGGTAGCCCCCGAGGTGGTGGAGGTCGCGTTTGAGAACGGCATGCCGGTCGCGATCAACAATCGAAGCTTTGACTCGCGTGTGGACCTGGTCCTCGAGGCCAATGCGATCGGCGGGCGGCATGGCTTGGGAATGTCCGATCAGATCGAGAACCGGATCATCGAGGCCAAGAGTCGAGGCATTTACGAAGCTCCGGGGATGGCGTTGCTGTTCATCGCATACGAGCGATTGATCACCGGGATCCACAACGAGGGAACGATCGAGCAGTACCGCGATATGGGGCGTCGGTTGGGTCGGTTGCTGTACGAGGGGCGTTGGTTCGATTCGCAATCGCTGATGATTCGCGAGACGTTGCAGCGCTGGGTTGCAAAAGCGGTCACCGGATCGGTCGTTTTGGAGCTTCGTCGCGGCAATGATTACTCCATTCTCGATACACGCAGTCCGAATTTGACCTACAAGCCCGAGCGATTGACGATGGAGAGCGGTCAGGGAGAATTCGATCCCTCGGATCGTATCGGCCAACTCACGATGAGGAACCTCGACATCGAGGATTCGAGGGAAAAACTCGAGATTTACCGAAGCGCCGGGCTGCTTCGCGGGGATTCCAGCGATTCGATCCGCCTGCTCGAAGAGTAACGGGTTGGAACCGCGTTAACGTGTGTAACAAATAGGTGCGCCGAAGTTTGCCATGAGCATACCTTACTATCAAGTCGATGCGTTTGCCGACAGTTTGTTCGCTGGAAATCCGGCGGGCGTCGCGATTCTGGTTGAGTGGTTGACCGACGAGGTGATGCAGTCGATTGCGGCGGAGAATCATTTGGCGGAGACCGCGTTCGTGGTTCCGAGGGGGGGCGGTTTTGATCTTCGCTGGTTTACTCCGGAGATCGAAATGGATCTGTGCGGGCATGCGACGTTGGCGGCGGCGCATGTTTTGTTCGAGCACTTGGGATATCGCAAGGTGAGCGTGGAGTTCCAGACGCGGTCCGGGTTGCTGGCGGTGACCCGAACCGAGCGTTTGCTGACGCTCGATTTTCCATCGCGGCCCGCGGTGGCTTGCGCGATGCCTGAAGGTTTGGTGGAGGGGCTCGGTGCGGTGCCGCGCGAGGTGCACAAGGCGCGCGATTATCTCGCGGTGTTTGAGCGGGAGGCGGATGTACGGGCATTGCAGCCCCGGATGGACGTTCTCGCGAAGCTCCCGTGTTTGGGAGTAATCGCAACCGCGCCTGGGGACACCTGCGATTTCGTATCCCGATTTTTTGCGCCGGGGGCTGGGGTGCCTGAGGATCCGGTGACGGGTTCTGCCCATTGCACCTTGATTCCCTACTGGTCGGGGCGATTGAATCGCTACCAGCTTCGCGCCCTGCAGGTTTCGAAGCGGGGAGGTGAGTTGTTCTGTGCCGAACGCGGGGAGCGAGTTGGGATATCCGGCAGGGCGATCACCTACTCGACAGGGTTCCTGCACGTGTCGTGACAGTGCGAGCTAGGGGATCGCTTCCTCGGCGAGTTTGGTTTCGAAGAGTTCGAGGGCTTGAACCAGCGAGGGTTGGTGAGGTTCGATTGCAACGGCTTTGCGTTGCTGCTCAACCGCTTCGCGGTAGCGATTCAGAGTAGCGTAGCAGTGGGCCAAGGTATCGAGGTAGGCAGAGTTATTGGGGGAAATCGCGCATGCCTTGCGGCTCAGGTGGAGGGCTTCTTCAAAATTCCCTTCGGTGTTCGTGATCAGCCATGCCAGGGTGTTCATTTGGTTGGACAGTGCTCGCTGATCCGTGGCTTGGAATCGTGGATTCTCGCGGCGCAGGTCTCGCTCGCTGGCTTCGATTGCCTGTCGCAGTTCTGAGGCGACTCGCTGCTGAATGCCTCGGCGTTCCTGGGCGGCCTGGTCGCTCGAATCGGCGAGTCGGTACAGGCCGATGATCGCATCGACATTTTCCTGGGATAACTCGATCGACTTGAGATACCTTTCCCGCGCGCGGGGCGCATCGCTTTTGGCTCTCGCAGCGTCACCTTGGTAGAGATAATAGTTCGATGCCAGGCTCTCGCCTCCTTGTTCCGAAACCTGGGTTCGAAACATCGGTTCGCGTTCGAATCGGTTGGTGTATTTTTGAAGCGATTCCGCGGCTTCATCGTCCCGCGACAGTTCGTGCAGCATTTGCGACAGCAGCGACAGGTTCAGGATGGTCGAGAACTCCGTGTCATCTTCATGACCTTGAATCGCAAGGCGAAGCTCCTTTTCCGCCCAATCGAATTTCCCTCGTTTGATCAAGAATTCTCCCATCGCGGATCGTTCGAAGACGAGCGAGGAATTCCGTTGGAGCATTTCCTCGAGGCGTCGATTCAGGGGGGTCTCGTCGTCTCCTTTGGGAGCGATGTTTCGGGGGGCCCCGGTTTCGTCTACGGGTACGCGGGCTGCGGTCAATTCTGCAATCCGATGTGCGGTATCGATCTTCGCCGATTGCGCGTAACTCTCGGCGAGCAAGTAGCCGAAACGCGGGTCGAGCAACGCCAGGGGGTTCATGCGAGCGTGCTGTTCTTGCACCAATTCTGGGAGTTTGGTTTCCAGAGCCCACTGAGCGAATTCAAAAAAGCTCGCCGAGTTGCCCGAGCCGGTTTTCGGGAAATACTCAGGAATTTGGCGGGCTATCTCGAGGGCTTGTGGTCGCTGTTGGGGGGCATCGGCGATTTGTTCGACCACCCAACGGCGAAGATCCGCGATGATTTCGATGCTGGTGTCCGGCGATTTGGATGCGAGAAGTTCTCGTTCGTGCTCGACCCGAGCCATCCAAGCTTGGGGTGCGAAGGGAGCCGGTAGGGAGGTGTAGTCGAGGATCCAGTGACCAGAGGTGCTCATCGCTCCCTCAACGAGAGAGGCGATCAGGGCCTTGCGCTCGTGTTCGGCTTGCTCGACGCTCGGCTTGCCCCGCATCACCAGGAGCGCGGCCCGCTTTGCCAGGCAACCCTGGGTTTCGTATCGAATCAATCGGCACAGAGCGGGGAGCCCTTCGTCCCCGTCGAGGGCGTGGAGTTGGTCGATGTAAACCGACTTTTCGTTGAGGGGAACCGTCGAGTAGTTGCTCAGGATGCGCCGAACCTGGAAAGGATCGGTTTCCCAGGCCCAACTGAACTGGTGACTTTGCACCAGGTAGCGGGCTTGGCTTGAGATCTGGGGATTGGGATGGAAACTCGCTTGATGCAGTTGGTCCAGGGCTCGGACCCCGATCCGTTCCAGTTCGCTTTGGGCTTGGAGTCGCACCGAGTAATTCGCATCGCCGAGTTTCTTGATCCAGCCCGCGATCTCGGCTTGCAGGGATGGCGAGGTTGGGGCGGTGGTCGAGTCGCCTCGGTCGCGGGACGGATTTGCGGGGTTGGATTGGCCGTGAGCGATTTCTGACGACCACGCGCAGAAAACGAGAAGGAACCCACCCAGGGCCATCCAAAGCACAGGTTGGAACAGCACGGGTTGGAACGAGGTTGGGTTGGATCGCATTGCGAGACCCTTCGTGTTCAAGACTCTTGCCTGCGTTGGATCGAGGTTTCGCGGAGCCCGGTTTTCGGATCCAGCGTATTGTTGCGGATTCCTGGGAGGAAAGCCAGTTGGCCTTATGAAGATCGCCATGGGGCCCCTCCGGGAAACACGACCACATGGCCCTCGCTCTGGTCAAACCTACCCTTTTTTCGCGGACGGAGCCCGAAAATTTTGACAGAACCCGGGCGGGGACGATACCATAAAAGGGTAGGTTGAGTGCGTTGGTGCGCTCTGCGCGGTGGCTCTGCGCACCTACTCGAACACGACTCGTCCGCTGATCCAAGGTTCTGATTCTGGTAGGAGGTTTGCAAGATGGCAAAAAAACCACAGCATGTCTGGGGTGTGGAGATCGGCCAGAGCGCCTTGAAGGCCCTGCGTTGCCACCTCGAGGGGGACGCAGTCGTTGCCGACATGTTCGACTTCGTCGAGTACCCGAAGATCTTGACCCAACCGGAAGCGGAACCAGAGAAGTTGATTGCCGACGCCCTGGAGCAATTCACCTCGCGAAACGACTTGAAAGGGAACATCAAGATTGGGGTGAGCGTGCCGGGGCAAAGCGGTTTGGCCAAATTCTTCAAGCCCCCGCCCGTCGAAGTGAAGAAGATCGCCGATATCGTCAAGTACGAAGCCAGGCAACAGATTCCGTTCGATCTCAACGACGTCATCTGGGATTTTCAGCAGATGGAAGGTTCTCAGATCGAGGATGGCTATGCCCTCGAGAGCGAGGTAGGTCTTTTCGCGATGAAGAAAGAGGCGGTCTTTCGCGCCCTGAAGCCTTATCGTGATCGCGGGATGGATGTGGATCTGGTTCAGTTGGCCCCTATCAGCATCTACAACATGGTCGCTTACGAGCAATTTGCGAACCGACTTGCGGAGGAAACCTTTGACCCAGAACGTCCGCCGAAGAACACCGTCATCCTATCGATCGGCACCGATGCAAGCGACTTGGTGGTGACCAACGGTTTTCGGATCTGGCAGCGCAGCATTCCGATCGGTGGCAATCACTTCACCCGGCAATTGACCAAAGACCTCAAATTGACGTTTGCGAAAGCGGAGCATTTGAAGCGAAATGCGATGCAGGCCGACGACCCCAAGTTGATCTTCCAGTCGATGCGTCCGGTTTTCAACGACATGGTGACGGAAGTCCAACGTTCGCTGAGCTTCTTCAAGCAACTCAACAAAAAAAGCGACGTCGAGAACATGCTCGTCATGGGCAATACCGCGAAAATGCCAGGGCTTTTGCAATTTCTGAGCAAGAATCTCTCGATGGACGTCACCTTGTTTGACCGATTCGCGAAGCTGGGAGGTCAAGAGGTTTCGGGCGCCCTGCCTTTCAAGGAAAACGCACCTGCGTTCGGAGTGGTCTACGGATTGTGCTTGCAGTTGCTCAATCGAGGCCCGATGCGGACGAATCTCCTTCCACGCGAGATCCTGCTGGATCGAATCATTCGGAACAAGAAACCGTGGGCCGTCGGGGCCCTGTCGTTGCTGTTGGTCGGCTTTGTTTCACATCATGCGATGCTAGGACAAGTCTACCGCCCGATCCGTCCGGAGATTTGGAGCGAAGCAGAGAAATCGGTCTCGAACGCTGAGCAACAATCGCAGGGAGAAATCAAGAAGGATAGCGACATCCAAACGCAACTGAAACTTTACAAGGATGTTGGAATCGAAGTGAGCAAAGGAGCCGAGCGCCGAATGATGTGCTTGGAGTTGTACAAAGCCATCGAAGCCTCGCTCAACCGCGATGAATCATTGATCGACAAGTCCCCCGAGGAACTGCCCTATTCGAATCGAAAAGACTTCCACATCACACGCGTGGAACAGGTTTACCTTGACAACATCGCGGAGTGGTATACCGAAGACTTCAAGAAGTTGTACGAGGAATCGATTTCCGACCGCAAGCAGCTAGGATGCGAGTTGGTAGATCGCCCTGCAGAGACGAATCCGGATCCCACAGGGCCTGGTTGGGTCATTGAAATTCAAGGCTACCATTTTTACAACGGAGATGACAAGAAGGGACTCGACGGTGCCGCTCATGTGGAAAAGTACTTCATCAACTTCCTCGAAAACGGCGAGGTTCAGCTTCCAGGCCCGAATCCTGACGAGTTGAAAAAAGTTCCTTTGTTCGATCTTGGAATCCGTCGACCGATTTTGCGCAACAAGAACGCGAAACCGGACAAGACCTTCAGAATGCCCAATCCCGATTATTTCCGCTTGCTCGAAGAAAAAGGCTTGGTAACCCCCGGATCCAGCGGTGCCGGCGGAGTCGGGATGGCGGGAGGCCCGAAATTTGGTGGGCGAGGTGGGGGCTCGATGGGAGCTGGCCTCGGTGCCTCGGGATTTGGCATGGGTAGCGGCGGGGAGGAAGATCCCGGCGGAGGAGGATTCCAACTCGGCTCGAGAGGTCAACCGGCACTGGGCGAACCGCTCAAAGATAGTTCCGGCAAGGTAGTTGTGCCCGATTTCCCGGCCCCTCGGTACGACTTCATCGTCCAGTTCGCTTGGAAGCCAGGCGAACTATCGAGCATCACCGGTCCGGCTGTCGCGTCGCCATCCGGCCAAGGTGGAGAACCGGCACTCGGCTCGTCGGGGTTCCCTGACTCCGAGCAATAAATTCGGGAGATGGGGAGAGATCGTCATTCCCGTCCCAACTCGTGACCTGAACCAATTCCAAGAATCTCCGCGGAAGAAAACGACATGGAAGACCTGAAGAAATATCTTGCCATCTTGGCCAAGCATTCGTTTTGGATTCTCACCGGGCTCGTGTTGATCCTTTCGGCCGTCTTTTTCTACCTCACCAAGTCAGGCCTCGACCAGTCCATTGAAGCCCGCAAGTCAGCCTTGAAGGCGACTTTCGAAAAAATCAGGGGTGTGGAAGGGAAAGTAAACACCCATCCCAATGACTTCTCTCACAAGGAAATGGAAAAGCTTCTCACTGGTCTCAAGGGAGACGTCGACCAGGCTTGGGAGTTTCAGTACGCGCGGCAAAAAGAGTTTTTGACTTGGCCTGCGGAGGCATTCTACCTAGAAAAGACTCGGAAGGTTTTCGAGGGCCTCAGTCCGTTCGAAGGGATTGTTCCTTTCCCAATTCCGACGCCAGCGCCAGCCCCGATGGATGCGATTACTCGAAACGACCGTACCGTTTACAAGAATTACATCGCACCCGAATTTCCGAACCTCGCACGACGCATCGGCAGCACATGGAAGTTCGAACTCGACCCGTCGAAAGTCGTGAACCGTCCTGGGGGATTCAACAAGGGGCCGGGGGATTTTTCTCCGGACTCGGACAATAGCCCCGGAACGATGGCCCCATCGGATGAAACACGCGATTTGGTCCGCTGGTCGATCGAATCGCAGGAAGCCTTGGCTGCCGGTGTCCTGCCTTGGTTCAACCGCGCAGAACCCCCAGACATTCATGAAATTTACTACGCCCAGGAAGACATTTGGATCCTGCGTGGACTGATGGACATCATCGCAAAAACAAACGCGGGCTCGAAGGAAAATTTTCAAGCGATTGTGAAAGAGATTGAGTGGATTGTCACCGGCCCGAGAGCCACTCGGGACGCGGGCACCTTGTGGAATACCATGATGACCCGTAGCGGGGGTGGCGCAGGAGGTTTTGGGGGGGGCGCATTCGCGGGAAAAGCCACCGATGGAGGCAGGGGGGCGAGCGGCATGACGAAGTTCGACGACCAATCGGCTAAAGCCGATCCAGCGGATGGACGGTACGTCGATGCCAATTTCAAACCGCTGACGGGCTCGCAGTTGCGAACAGCGATTCAAACAAAAACCCCTGACGCGGTCGCCAAACGAGTCCAAGTTCGAATGCGGCTCAAGGTCGACGAACGTTTTGGACGCCTTATCACCGAATGCGGCAACGGGAAGATGATGCTTGAGGTCCTCCAAGTCCGCTACAACACCCCATCGGCGTTGGATTCCCTCGCCAGTGGCGGGTTCGGCGGAGGTGGTGGTGGCGGACGCGGCTCGGGAGCGAAGATGAAAGGCGGAGCTTTGGGCGATAGCTTGGGACAAGGAGCGGATGTCTCAGGGACGAACCCCAAGGGGGACGATGCATCCGGAAACAAAGGGGAGGTGTCGATCGAGATCTATGGCCTGATCTACTTGTTCAATCCACCCTTGAATCTCAGCGAAAAAGCTCAGGCGGCTCCCGAGGATGCCGCTGCCGCAACACCGAGCGGAGCAGAAGCGACGGGAAATGCCGAGGCGACGGGCAACGTCGTACCGGAAGCCGATCGCCCTGAGGCAGGCAACGCCCCCGAAACAGCACCAGCGCCAGACCAACCCCCCACCGAAGAGATGGATCCACCTGCACCCACGGATCCATCCGCAGGCCAATCCGAGCCACCTTCTCCAGAAGCCGGAGATTCAGCTCCACCAGCGGCGGAAGCTCCTGCGAGTGATGGTGGCGGAAACCCGTAGCGATCGTTCGCGTCCGAACACCCGATCGGCCGCGGTTTGCACCGAAATCCAATTTTTGTTATCCACCCGGCGCAGGAAGGAACAAGCCATGTTCGGCAAGAAAAAAAGCGATGACAAACCAGCAGCTCCCAAGCCATCCAGCAAAGCGAGTGGAAAGCGATTCGATCCCAAGGAATTCATGCTTTCGCACGTCGAAAAATTCGTCTTTGGTTTGATCGCGTTGATCGCGATTGGACTCATCTACTTGGGGACGGGCAAAGAGTCCTTCGACGTGGACAAGAATCCAGAAAAATTGAGCAAGCAGTCCCAGGATACCAGCCGAAAAATCAAGGAGGATCACTGGCCGGCGATCAAGGACGAGGAAGCTCGCGTTAAGGGCATCACCGATGTCAGCTACGCAGCGAAGGCGGTTGAGTCCACCCGCCCCATGACCCCTGTTGCCATTGGGATCGATCCGGGTGATCCATCGCAGATTCGAGAACGAAGAATCGATCCCGAGTTGCTCCCAGCATTGCAATTGGAACCAAAATACTTCTTCGGCCCGATCGTCATCAGTTCGTCCACGCCGCAATCGCTTGCGGTGCACGAGTTTCTCAGCAAGCTCGCGGATGCGAAAGTTAAGGAAGAGCCCAAGAGGGAAAACAGCAAACAGCAGCCTGGGAAAATGGGACCTGGCAAAGGAGCAGGGAAGATCGGTGGCGATGGAGCCCCTCCTAGCATGGCTGGAGCGAAGCGGTTTCTCGCGGCCGGATACGATCGAGGTTTCCCGGCGTACACGCTAGCGCCCCCGACAGACAAGAAAAAGGTGATTGTTGCGAAAGACGTTGGGTTTGTCGCAGTGACCGCTATTGCTCCACACGAAGACCTCGAAGCGGAATATCGTACCAAGCTCGCCAAGGCGGGAAATGTCATGGTGGGAAGGGATAACCCGTATTACCTTGGGTTTGAAGTGCAACGCGCTGATGTCACCGAGAACCCGGCAAAAGAGGTCCAGGAAGCTGACTGGCAACTTCTTCCGAACGCGGGCTCCGATATGTTGAAGGAACGGTCCAATACCTCGTGGCTTGGCATGAATCGAGAAGTGGCTGCATTGGATTGGACCACACCCAACTTGACCATGCCGATCCCCCCAGTCTTGCTCAAAGACTACACCGCGTTCGCCTCCCACTCCGAGGTTCCCAAAGCCGGCGAGGTCGGGTCCGGTCCATCGGGTGGTAGGGGTGGATTTTTTGGGAATGGGGAAGGAGATTCCGACCAAGGCGGTGACTTTGGAGGCTTTGGAGGTAACGGGGAACCGGGAGGCGAGGGAGGATTTGCTGGAGCGCCCGGCGGGAAGTTCAGCGGTGGTGGAGGAGCTCCCCCAGGCAAGTTCAGCGGTGGTGGAGTCTCGGCTGGCGGCCCCGGCGGTAAGTTCGGTGGCTCCGCAGGCCCGCCCGGTGGCGGAGGAAAATTCTCGTTCGGCGGCAATTCAGGAGGCCCAAATGCCCAGGCCACTCAAGAACTGCCCGTGCAACTCGTAGACACAAAATACAAACTGGTTCGATTTTATGATTTCGAAGCCAAACCCAATCGATCGTATCGATACCGCGTACGCCTGCTGATGTACGACCCGAATTTCCCGCAAGCAGCTTCGCTCCAACCGCGGTCCAGTGCCCTGGACGTTGGATCAGGCACCCTCAAACGAGTCCAGGAATTGTTCGATCAAGAAAAGAAAGCGATGGACGCCGCCGCAGCGGTAGCGGATAGCAAACCCTACGTCCGAAAATCGTTCCGAACTTCCCCCTGGTCGGAACCATCGCTCCCGATCGGCACCGTTCGGACAACCGAAGGTTTCCTCGGCGAGCCAAGGATCTTTTACACGGCGGATAGGGAGCAGCGGCTCTTCGAGTCCTCCGCTCCGCAAGCAAAAATGGTGATTGCCGAATGGGATTCCTCCAACGCCATTTTCGTGCCCCGTCGCGACAACGTGAGCCGGGGTTATGTCTTCGGTCTTCCCAATCGCGATGGTGGCAAAGAAATCCCCTTCGAGATCATCCATCCGATCACCAAAACTATCAAGGTTTTGGAGGAATCCAAATTGAAGAACCTCGTTGCCGTAATCGATCTCAGCGGGTTCGCCAGCTTGGAGACCAAGACCGCCAAGGACAAACACTTGATGTCGGGAACAAGGGGAGTCGCCTACGACCCCGAGGCAAATCGGATCATCGTCCTCCGCGAATTCGATGACTTCACAGGCTTCGGCATGCATACCCAACCTGACAAAACCGCACTAGGTCCCTTGGGCGGCCCCCTCAAATTGGATGGTTCGTCCGGCATGGGAGGTATGGGGGACATGGGAGCACCGGGCGGCCAATCCGGTATGGGTAAGTTTGGCGGACTGGGGTCATCGGGAGGCGAAAGCAATTTCCGAGATGGCGAACAGTAATCAAAGTTTTTTCCCAATCCCAAATTCTTGATTTGCGGTTGACGATCTTTCATCGTCCACCTATTCTGTTCCCTCCCGCGACCGACACTGGGTACAGGGAAACTCGACTTAGTTGAGTTTCCCCGGTTTCGCGGTTGACGAATTTTTTGATGAGGTAGGCAGGCTGTGTCTGGATCGCACGAAGTCATACGTATCCGAATGGAAGCATACGACCACGCGGTCCTCGACCAGAGCGCTCTCGAGATTGTGGAAACGGCCAAGCGGACGCATTCAGAAGTGCATGGTCCGATCCCGTTGCCGACTCGCATCGAACGCTACACAGTTCTTTCAGGTCCCCACATTGACAAGAAAGCTCGTCAGCAGTTTGAAATCCGCACCCACAAACGCTTGATCGATATCAAGCAGGCGACGGCGCGCACGATCGAGGCCTTGAACAAATTGAGCCTCCCCGCTGGGGTGGACATCAAGATTAAGGCGACGTCTCGATAGGGAATTTAGATCAACTCCAGGGTTTCCCTCATATGGTTCGGAAGCCTTGCGGGTAACCGCAACCTCTGCGTCGAGTTGACGCAACTCCGGGTCGTGTACTCGGTTGGGTTGGCGAGTCCCGCAACGCAAGCGATGACGGAATTTGACCATGAGAAAAGGTATACTCGGCCGTAAGGTCGGAATGACGCAGATATTTCAGCCCGATGGGCAGGTAGTGCCGGTCACCGTGATCGAGGCGGGGCCGTGTCATGTTCTACAGGTCAAAACCGTGGATCGCGATGGTTATGATGCGGTTCAGTTGGGTTTTCGCGACAAGCCCCGCCGTTTGGCGAGTCGCGCTGAGCGAGGTCATGTGGCTTCGATCTCCAGCAAGCGATCGGAGCGTCTCAAGGGCGCCGGCGTCACAGTTGTGAGGCCCGACTGCGAGCCGAAGCGGTTTGTCCGTGAGTTTCGCGGTGCCGATCAAGAGATGGCCGTCGGTGCGCAGGTCTTGGTCTCTGTTCTTGATGGGGTCAAGTCGGTTGACGTAACCGGAACTTCCAAGGGGTGCGGCTACTCGGGGTGGATGAAGCGGCACAATTTCTCGGGTCAGCGAGCGACCCATGGTGTGAAGAAGGTACACCGTCACCCTGGTGGTACCGCTGCAGGTACTTATCCTGGTCGCGTTCGCAAGGGGAAAAAGATGGCCGGTCACTACGGGGTGGATCGAGTCACAATGCGGAATTTGAAAGTAGTTAAGGTGGACGCGGAAAAGAATCTGCTCTTGGTCAAGGGAGCGGTTCCGGGGCCGGCCGGTGGTTATGTCATCATCCGCGAAACGAACAAGTTAGGGTGAGGTGAGCGATGGTAAGTCTTCCAATTTTCGACTTGGCCGGCAACAAGGTCGGCGTCTATGAGATCGACCCTGATGCGATCGCTCCCAAGGTCAACAAGCAGCTGCTTCACGATGCGGTTGTGATGTACTTGGCGAATGCCCGTCAGGGGAGCAACAAGACCAAGCGACGTGGCGAAGTTTCGGGTTCCACCAAGAAAATTTATCGCCAGAAGGGGACCGGCAACGCGCGAATGGGTGCCAAGCGAACGCCTGTGCGTCGCGGCGGTGGTCACGCGAATTCGCGGCAGCCTCGGTCATATTACTATCGTCTCCCCCGCAAGGCGGTGCAGGGGGCGACTCGGATGGCGCTCGCTGCGAAGATTTCTGCGGGGTCGGTGGTGGTGATCGATCGCTTGGCGATGGATGCTCCGAAGACCAAGACGCTGGCGACTGCTCTCAGGGCGCTCGGGCTGGAAGGGGTTACGAAAACCTTGGCGACGGCAGCGGTCGATCGCAATGTGTATCTGAGCGGCAGGAATATCGAGGGGCTGACCATCAGTCCGGTAAGCGATCTGAATGCATTGACTATCTTGCGACCTCGCAAGCTGGTGGTGACTAAGGACGCGTTGGATTGGATCAAGGCTCGAGCAACGGCATAGGGGAAACGTCATGGCGAAACAGCCTCCGAAGACATCGATGGAGTTGACTCCGCATCAGATCGTGTACCGTCCTTTGGTGACTGAAAAGGGTGTGCACAAAGCGACGCGGCAGAATCGCTATGCGTTTCAAGTCAGCCCGCTCGCAACCAAGACGCAGATCAAGGACGCAATTGAAGAGCTCTTCAACGTCAAGGTGGTTGCGGTAGCAACCCAGAATCGCAAAGGCAAGACGCGGCGTTACCGAGCGAAGCTTGGCGTGACCGATGCGTGGAAGAAGGCGATTGTGAAGCTAGGCAGCGAGTACAAGATCGACTTCTTCTAAAGAACAGCGAACAACGCGTAACGGGAACAAGATTCATGGGTATTCGAGTTTACAAGCCGACAAGTCCGGGGCGACGCAATTCCTCGGTAAGCGACTTCGCGGAACTGACGCCAGGAGCGGTTCCGGAGAAGTCCTTGCTCAAGCGATACAAGCGCAAGGGGGGGCGAAACAATCAGGGGTTCATCACGGCGCGGCATCGTGGTGGTGGTCACAAGCGGATGTACCGCGTTATCGATTTCCATCGCACCAAGGACGGGATCGCCGGGACGGTTGATTCGGTCCAGTATGACCCGAATCGCAGCACGCGGATTGCTCTGATCAATTACGCGGACGGCGAGAAACGTTATGTGTTGGCGGTTGACGGTTTGAAGAAAGGGGATGTGATCCTCAACGGTCCTGATGCACCTCCCACCGCTGGCAACTGTTTGCCTTTGAAAAATATTCCTGCAGGGATGGAGGTTTGCTGTGTCGAGATGACGCCCGGACGCGGTGCTGCCTTGTGCCGATCTGCGGGTTCCTCGGCGGTCCTCATGGCTCGAGAGGGGGGATGGGCTCAGTTGCAACTCCCCAGTGGCGAAGTTCGCCGCGTTCCCAGCCAGGGGCGAGCGACCGTCGGAAAGATGGGGAACAGCGAACACGATGCGGTGCGGATTGGGAAAGCGGGGCGCAACCGGTGGAAGGGTTGGAGACCTCACGTTCGCGGAACCGCGATGAATCCCCACGATCACCCGCACGGTGGTGGTGAGGGTAGAACTAAGGGTGGCCGTCATCCGGTCAGCCCGACCGGCAAGTTGGCCAAGGGTGGGTTCACCCGTCGGCGACGCAAGCCGAGCAATTCGGCGATCATCCGTCGTCGCAAGTCGCGGCGTTACGGTCAATTGAAGTTGAGATAAGCGTTAGGGTTTCAGGAGTAAGGCGAAGTCATCGATGGGACGTTCAACGAAAAAGGGTCCGTTTGTGGATCCAAAGTTGTTTGCCAAGTTGCTCAAGGCGCGCGAAATCAAGAGCGTGCAGCCGATTACGACTTGGGCCCGACGCTGCACCATTGTGCCGGAGTTCGTCGGTGCGACGTTCATGGTTCACAACGGCAAAACTCATATCAAGGTGTTTGTGACCGAGGACATGGTCGGTCACAAGCTCGGCGAATTTGCTCCGACGCGAACGTTTCGCGGGCACGGGGGCAAGGGCGGCAAGAAGTAGAGGTGACGAGGTCATAAAATGGCATATCGAGCAGTACACCGCCACGCACGGATCAGCGCCCGCAAGGTGCGGCCGTTGGCAAACCTCGTTCGCGGCAAATTTGCGGACGAGGCGTTGAATATTCTCCGTTACCAGCCGCACCGCGGAGCGCGGATGTTGGAGAAGGTGATCAAGAGCGCGATCGGCAGCGCCCAGGACACCGATCAGAACGGGGGACGGTCTTACAGCATTGAGGAGTTGGTCGTTGTCGATGCCCGCATCGATGGCGGTCCGGTCGCCAAGCGATTCCAGCCGCGGTCGCGAGGCCAGGCTTTCGGGATCCTGAAGCGATCAAGTCATATTTCGGTTGAACTGAAACGGTTGGAAGAACTGTAGGAAGAGACAGAACATGGGACAAAAAGTAAATCCTATAGGCTTCCGTACCGGGATCGTAATGGGCTGGAAAAGCCGCTGGTACGCGAGCAAGAAGGAGTTCGCGGAGCTCTTGGTGGAAGACCAGAAGATTCGGAACTTCATCAAGAACCATCCCACCAAGGCATCGTATCGCGAAGCTGGGATCGATCGAATTGAAATTGAACGGACCCGTGACGAAGTCCGGTTATTCGTTTACGTCGCCAAGCCGGGTTTGATCATCGGTAAGAAGGGGACGGAGATCGAAGTCCTGCAGGAAGAACTGCAGAATTTGATCGGACGCCGGGTCAATCTGAAGGTGGAAGAAGTATATCGACCTGAGATTCAATCGCAGTTGATTGCTGAGGACATTGCCAAGCAATTGGCCAAGCGAGCGAGTTTCCGGCGGACCATGAAGCGGGCGATCGAGACCGCGATGGATGCCGGCGCCAAGGGGATCAAGATCCAATTGTCGGGCCGGTTGGGTGGAGCAGAAATGGCGCGGTGCGAAAAGGCGAACGCGGGAGCTCTCCCGCTGAGCACGATCCAAGCCAAGATCAGTTACGGGTTTGCCGAGGCTGCGACCCCTCAGGGGAATATCGGAGTCCAGGTCTGGGTCAATCAAGGTTCATACGCAGGAGATTCAAACGATGGCGCTGATGCCCAAGCGGGTCAAGCACCGAAAAAGCCAAAGAGGACGTATAAAAGGTAATGCGACTCGCGGCAACAAGGTCGTTTTCGGTGACTGGGGTCTGCAATGCCTGCAAGGCGGATGGATCCGAGCCCAAACGATCGAAGCCGGTCGTATCGCTGCCAACCAATATGTCCGGGGTGAGGGCCGACTTTACATTCGTGTCTTCCCAGACAAACCCGTTTCCTCCAAACCTCTCGAAACCCGGATGGGTAAGGGGAAGGGGGAACCGGAATACTGGGTTGCCGTCGTGAAGCCCGGGACCGTCCTGTACGAACTGGCAGGGGTTTCTGAGCAGCAAGCCAAGGTATGCTTTGCTCGGTTGGCCGCCAAGATGCCGATTCGAGTTCGTCTGGTAAGACGCCGACCGGCTTGATCGAAGTTCATGAAGTCCATTTGAGAAATCGAAGAACAGTGACGCGGGCTCAACCGCGATTGAGGTGAGAACCAAATGTCCAAAGCATCTGAGCTCCGCGAAATGAGCGACGAACAACTCGAGATGACGGCCTTGGAGGCGGCGGAGACCATGTTTCGTCTTCGGTTGCAATCTCAGACCGATCGGGTGGACGTTCCATCCCAGAAAAAGAAGAACCGTCGTTTGATCGCTCGCGTGCGAACGATCCAAACCGAACGGGCCAAGGCCAACAAGAACTAAACGGGTGAGAGACGAGGATTCAGAATGGCACGTCGAGTGTTGATAGGTGTGGTGAAAAGCGATCGCATGAACAAGTCGCGGCGTGTGGAGATCGAGCGATTCGTTCGTCACCCCAAGTATTCCAAGATCGTGCGACGCAAGACGATCTGCCACGTCCATGACGAATCCAACGAATCCAAAAATGGAGACAAGGTAGAGATCGAAGAGTCCCGACCGATCTCGAAATTGAAGCGATGGCGGTTGATTCGCGTGGTGGAAAAGAATCGCGAAGTCGACCTGGCGACCCTCAAGGGCGAGGCAGAGTCGGTTTAGGCGATCGACTCACGAACGTTCGCAAAGGACTTTTAGGCTGGAAAGATCAGTTCCATGATTCAACAAGAAACACGACTGCAGGTTGCGGACAACACCGGTGCTCGGGAAGTGATGTGCATCAAGGTGTTGGGAGGAACGCGTCGCCGATACGCAGGTATCGGGGATGTGATCATCTGCTCGGTCAAGAGTGTGATTCCAGGAAGTGAAATCAAGAAGAAGGCCGTGGTGCGGGGCGTGATTGTTCGTACCGCACAACCGACCCGCCGAGCGGACGGTAGCTATGTGCGGTTCGACAGCAACGCCGTCGTCCTGGTGGACAAAGACAACAACCCGCGCGGAACCCGTATTTTCGGTGCCGTGGCTCGCGAATTGCGCGAAAAGAGTTTTACCAAGATCGTCTCGTTGGCGAGTGAGGTGGTTTGATGTGGATCAAGGTGAATGACGTCGTCGAAATCATTGCGGGCCGCGAGAAAGGCCAGCGTGGCAAGGTTCTGGAAGTGGATCGAGAGAAAGGACGCGTCTTGGTCGAAGGACTCAACCGCGTTTACAAGCACGTCAAGCGATCGCAGCGCAACCCCCAGGGGGGCCGGTTGTCGAAGGAGGTGTTTATCAACGCATCCAATGTCATGTTGGTCTGCCCGAAGACCGGCAAGCCAACGCGGGTGGGAGTTCGCTTCCAGGCCGATGGAACCAAAGAACGATACAGCAAGCGGTCCGGAGAATCGATCAGCGTGGTCGCTCCGGCACGCAGTAACAAGTCTTGATGATGGGATAAGGGCGAAGAACGATGGCGCCGCGATTGCAACAACACTATTACGAAAACATTCAGAAGACCTTGGGTGAAGAACTCGGGATCGCGAATGTGTTCGCCATTCCCAAAGTGGAGAAGATCTCCGTCAACATGGGGGTCGGCGAAGCCATGCAGGATAAGAAATTTTTGGAACTCGCTGCGGAAGCGATGGGGGAGATCACTGGTCAAAAGCCCGTGTTGACCCTCGCCCGGCAGTCGATCGCCGGTTTCAAACTCCGAGAGGGCGTAGCGATCGGATGCAAAGTGACGTTGCGGGGCGAGCGGATGTACGAATTTCTCGACCGCCTCATCAGCATCGTGCTTCCCCGCGTTCGCGACTTCCGCGGCGTCAGCCGCACCGCCTTTGACGGACACGGCAACTACTCCATGGGACTGGGTGAGTGGCTCGTGTTTCCGGAATTGACGGGAGACAAGTTCGCGAAAGCGCAGGGCTTGAACATCAGTATCGTGACTACGGCCCAGACCGATGAGCATGCCCGACGGTTGCTCGAGATGTTCGGAATGCCGTTCCGTGCCCCCAAGAAGAAATCCGCGTAGTCCACGGCTGCGGCCGTCGACCCAATAGAACCTCCAGTTTCCTAGTCTCCATCGGAAGAATTGACCTGTGGCAAGTAAAAGCAAGATCGCAAAGGCGAATCGCGAGCCGAAGTTTTCCACGCGCCGGGAAAATCGCTGCAAACTGTGTGGGCGTCCCAGGGCGGTCTACCGGAAATTCGGCATTTGTCGGATCTGTTTTCGCCAACTGGCAGACAAAGGTCTGATCCCTGGTGTTCGGAAATCAAGCTGGTAAGAGTAAGGCAACCCTACAATGATCAACGACCCTATTTCTGACATGCTGACTCGCATCCGAAACGCCATTCGGATCGAACGACCCTACGTCGATGTACCTTCGTCGCAACTGAGGAAGAATGTTGCGGACGTACTGAAGCGGGAAGGCTACATCTGGGATTACTCCGAGGTTGAAGCGGCTCCGTCGAAAATTCTCCGCATCGAACTCAAGTACGGTCCGAACGGCGAGAAGATCATCTCGACGGTGAAACGAGTTAGCAAACCCGGACGACGTGTGTACGCGAAGTGCGGTGAACTCAAGCCGATCTTGAATGGACTGGGCATTTCCATCGTGAGCACCTCCCGAGGAGTGTTCAGCGACCGCGAAGCACGCCAGCACAAGCTCGGTGGGGAAGTACTGTGTGAAGTTTGCTAGCGACGGTCGCTAGCTGACGGAAGACTGACGAGATTGAATCAAGCTCGTTTCAAACATTCCAAAAAAACAGAATTTAGGTTGGATACATGTCACGAATTGGAAAGAAGCCGATACCTGTCCTCGATGGCGTGAAAGTCGCGATCGATGGTCAGACTATTCACGTCGAAGGCCCCAAGGGCAAGCTGAGCTACACGCACCGCGATGAAGTTAGCGTGGAGTTCGACCAGGCTGGCAAGGAGTTGTTGGTATCCCGGGTCTCGGACGACCGATTCCCCCGTGCGGTTCATGGTTTGACCCGCGCCTTAATCAACAACATGGTTTTCGGCGTCAAGAATGGGTACGAGAAGAAGTTGGAAGTGATCGGCGTCGGCTACGTCGTCTCCATCAAGGGGAAGGCTTTGAATTTGCGGGTTGGTTACGCCAACGAACTCCAAGTTCCCATTCCTGAGGGATTGACGGTGACCTGTCCCGATCAAACGCACATCAACGTGTCTGGCTGCGACAAGCAAGCGGTCGGTCAATTCGCAGCCCATGTCCGATCGCTCCGAAAGCCTGAGCCTTACAAGGGCAAAGGGGTTCGCTACGTCGGCGAACAGATCAAACTCAAGCCGGGCAAGAGCGCAACTTAATCGTAGGTTTTTTCCTAGAGGTATTCATTGTGGACATTCGCAAAGTTGTCGATGGTCAACGCCAGCGGCGCTCGTTTCGAGTGCGAAAGCGGGTGCGCGGGACCTCCGAGCGCCCCCGTTTGTGCGTGTATCGATCGCTTCAAAATTTCCGTTGCCAAGTGATCGACGACACGATCGGCAAGACTCTCGTTTCGGTCTCTTCGTCGGAGAAGGGACTCAAGGGCCAAGTTGGCTACGGCGGGAACTGCACCGCGGCAGCGGCGTTGGGCAAGATCCTCGCCGAGCGTGCGATCAAGGCTGGGATCAAGCATGTGGCACTCGACCGAGGCCCGTACAAGTATCATGGGAGAGTTGCAGCTTTTGCCGAAGCGGCTCGCGAAGCTGGGCTCGACTTTTAACGATTGGGAGCAAACACAAGCGTGGCGAATACAAACGTAGAAGGAACCCAGGGTGACGCGAGTATCGATCGCGTCCTCAAGATCAAGCGATGTGCGGCCGTCGTGAAAGGGGGCCGCAGATTCAGCTTTGCTGCCCTCGTCGTTGTCGGAGATGGCCGCGGCAAGGTCGGGTATGGGTACGGCAAAGCCAACGAAGTACCACCGAGTGTGGCGAAAGCTCAAAAGGCCGCCATGCGGGCTATGATCCATGTCCCGATCGTCAACGGCACGATCCCCCACAAGGTCAGCGGCCGCTTTGGTGCTGCCCACGTGCTCCTCATGCCCGCCAGCCCCGGGACCGGGATCATCGCAGGTCAAGCGGTCCGCTCTGTCTGCGAAGCGCTCGGGATCCAAGATATCCTGACGAAAAGTTTCCGATCCAATAATCCAACAGTGTTGATCAAAGCGACGTTCGATGCGTTGTCCCAGTTGAGGACTCGTGAGGATGTCGAACGATTACGAGGGGTGAGTCTGTCATGAACTTAGATGAAGTCAACGACGGGATCGTCAAGAACCGTCCCCGCAAGCGAATCGGACGCGGTGTCGGTAGCAAAACCGGCAAGACCGCCGGTCGTGGCAGCAAGGGACATACGTCCCGCAGCGGCTACAGCAGGCACCCCATGTTCAACGGGGGGGATACCCCGATCTACATGCGAACTCCGAAGCGAGGGTTTAACAATAAATTCGCTGTCGAAGTCGTTGGTATCAACGTCGGGGAAATCGATTCCGCCTTCAATGCTGGCGATGAAGTCACCCCCTCGGCCATCCGGGACAAAGGACTGGTCAAGGTCCGGTTCGACGAATTGAAGATTCTGGGCGACGGCGAAGTCACCAAGAAGCTCAAATTCGTGGTCACCCGCATCAGCGAGTCGGCCCGGCAGAAAATCGAGGCGGCCGGCGGAACCGTTACTGTTACCCGCGCCAAACGCACACCGAAACAAAGGGTGGCGGATTTGAAGGCAAAGGGCTAGGCATCGGAAACAACATGAGAAACAATGATGGCCGGTTGAGCTCGCGAGGCACAATCGGCCATCCTCATTTCAGGAAGCGGTCTTCACGCGTTGCGTTCGACAAGAAAGTCGCACTATGTTTGAAAAACTTCGAATGGTTTTTTCCATTCCCGAACTTCGGCAAAAGATCTTTCTGACGCTGTTCTTGCTGGCCGTTTACCGGATCGGCTACCACGTTCGGCTGCCCGTGTTGGACTCCAGCATGGCTCTGTCCGGCGAGTTCAAAAACTTCATGGACAAAGTAGCGGTCTTCTCGGCGACCGATCTGAGAACCTTGACGATCTTCGGTTTGGGACTGGCTCCGTACATCTCCGCGTCGATCATATTTCAATTGCTCGGTACGGTTTGGAAGCCGATCGAGGACCTTCGCAAGGAGGGTGCTGCAGGTCGCAAGAAGATCAACGAGTACACTCGTTATTTGACAGTGATCCTGTGCGTCCTCCAAAGTTGGGTTTATCTTAGCTTTACTGTCAACGCAGCCGACAACAACCCTGTTTCCTCGCAATTCTTTGCCGAGAACAGCAGCAAGCTTGCACTGGGTTGGCAAATCACCGCGGTCGCAGTCATGACGGCTGGATCGATGTTCTTGATGTGGCTCGGAGAGCAGATCGATGAGTACGGGATCGGCAACGGCATTTCGCTGCTCATCATGGCCGGGATTCTTGCTCAGATGCCGCGAGCGTTGTGGGATTTGCGGCAGAGCGTCACTACGTCGTTGAGCGGGGACACCAATTCCTCGATCGGCCCCGATGTTTTGGTGGTCCTGGCGGGATTGTTTATCGCCGTGGTTTTCGGGGTGGTCTTTATCACGATGGCTCAGCGGCGGATCCAAATGCAGAGCGCCAAGCATGTTCGCGGGCGACGGGTTTTTGGTGGAACCAAGCAGTTTCTGCCGCTCAAGATCAATCAGTCCGGGGTCATGCCGATCATCTTCGCAAGCAGCTTTTTGTTGATTCCTGGGATGTTGTTCGGCGCCTTAGCGACCAACTTTGCCGGCAGCGAAGGATTCCTCGGAGCGTTGTCTTCCTTTAGCCAGCAGATGGCCGCGATGTTCAATAGCGGCTCGTCCTTTATGTACAACCTGCTGTACGTGTTGTTGATTTTCTTCTTCTGCTTCTTCTGGACCTCGATCATGTTCAATCCGAAGGAGATTTCCCAGAACTTGCAGGATTCCGGGGCGTTCATTCCAGGCTATCGGCCCGGCAAGCGGACCGCGGATTACTTGGAGAAGGTGATGGTCCGCATCACCTATGTGGGCGCCGCATTTTTGGCGGTCATCGCGATCGTTCCGTCGATCATCAGTTCGCAGTTTGGCGTTTCCTACAGCGTGTCCGCGTTTTATGGAGGGACCGGATTGCTGATCGCGGTGAGTGTGGCGTTTGATTTGATTCAAAAGATCGACAGCCACCTCCTCATGCGCAACTACAAGGGACTCCTGGAGTCCTAGCCGCAGTCGGTCGTCGTACGTTGGTCGATTCCTCCTCTCCTATGAAAGGGCCGACATCATGATGATTGTTTTTATCGGCCCACCAGGAGCTGGCAAGGGAACGCAGTGCCGTCGACTCGTCGAGATGCTGAGTATTCCGCACCTCTCGACCGGCGAAATGCTGCGCGACGTCATGCGTGAGGATTCAGCCCTGGCCCGCTGGTTGGCTTCTTACATCGATGCAGGGAAACTCGCACCGGACCACTTGGTCATGCGGATCGTTGCTCAAAAATTGCAAAGCGACGACTGCCAACGCGGCGCCTTGTTCGACGGGTTTCCCCGTACGATGGTCCAGGCCCAAATGCTCGACGATTACTTGGTCGAGCATCATCGTCCCCTTGATGTGGCACTCAATCTGCAAGTGGATGAGGAGATTCTGGTCGAGCGGTTACTGAAGCGAGCCGAGACCGACGGGCGAGCGGACGACAACTACGAAACCATTCGCGAGCGATTGAGGGTCTTCCGTACCCAGACATCGCCGTTGATCGAGTACTACACCAAGCAAGGGAAGCTCGAAGCCATCGACGGGGCTCGTCCCGAAGAAGAGGTCTTCCGATCGATTCAATCAGCGATTGCCAAGTATCAGAAACTGGGTCGATGTTAGTCGAGATGCGCGAGCATCCGGGTGGACGAGTACTCGACAGTGTGTCCTGCTGATCCGGCGTTTCGCTTAGGTCAGTGTGTCTCGTCCAATTCGAAATTCCGCAGATGCCGGCCGAGTTGTTCGAGCAATGCTGGGTGCAAGAAACCGTTGGTAGCGCAAACGCTGCTCGGAGCCCCTAGAGGTAAAGGATACCCAGAGCAGTCGGTAATTCGCCCGCCCGCTTCCTGCAACAGGATCGCTCCTGCCGCGTAGTCCCACGGGCTTAGCCGGTATTCAAAAAATGCTTCGTACTGGCCGCAAGCGACGTTCGCGATATCCAACGCTGCGGCACCGAATCGACGTATGCCATGGATCTCCGCTCGGAATAGGTCCGCGAGTGTCGCGAGCGTCGCTTCCATCATCTTCCCGCGATCGTAGTAAAAACCGCACGCGATCATCGCTTGGTTCAAACGCTCCGAACGACTCACGACCATCCGAATTCCGTTATGCCAAGCCCCCTGCTGGTCGATCGCTGCGTACCAGTCCGAAGTGATCGGGTTGCAGACCACGCCGATCTTACCACGACCTCGCTCGTAGTAGCCGATCGATACGGCGAAATGAGGAATACCGTGCAGGAAATTGCTCGTGCCGTCGAGTGGATCGATCACCCACAGGGACTCGGCGTCTGCACGGTCGCGATGACTTTCCTCGGAGATAATCGCGTGCTCGGGGAATCGATCCCGAATCGTCGAGACAATGGCCTGCTCGGCCGCGAGATCCGCCGACGAAACGAAGTTGGCCGCTCCCTTGACCGAAATGTCCACCTCGGTTTGAAAGGCATCGACCAACCGCCGGGCACCCTGGAACGCGGCCTCCATCGCGATTCCGAGCACCGGATGCGAGAGGCGACTGGCGCTGCGATCGCGATGGATCTCCAAGTTCGAGGAACGCTCAGGCATATTGCCGATACCGCATGTACCAGAGAAGGGCGACGAGCGTCTTGGCATCGATGATTTTGTGGTCTCGCAAAAGTCGATCGACGTCTCCCCAGCTCAAAATGCGATTCTCCATCTGTTCGCCGGGTTCTCGCTCCGGGTTGCCATCGACCAGCCCGGTCGCCGCATAGAAATGCATCTTTTCGTCCAGGATCCCTGGTGACATTGCAAAGGTGTGAATGTGCATCCAGTGGCTGGCGCGGTATCCCGTCTCTTCCAGCAACTCAAGCTTGGCCATTTCCCCTGGTGGAAGCCCTTTGTCGAGGGTTCCCGCAGGCAACTCCAACTGCCATCGATCGATCGCTACTCGGTAGGTATGGATCATGCAGATGTGGTCGTCATCGAGTTGAGGCAAGATCACCACCGCGCCCGGGTGGCGGATGATGTGCCGCTCGAGCATGACCCCATCGGGGAGTCGCTCGTGAACGGCTTCGACATCGAACCGCTTGGCTCGAAACAGAACATGTCGAGTCATGTCGATGCCACCGTTCCGTTCAGCCCGTGCGGCGTTCCCAAGGACGAGAGCTCTCGGTTTGGAACTCCTCGATTTCCGCGGTCCGATACTGCATCAGGAACGCGTCCTCGGTGGAATCTTCGTAGAAGTTGCGGAGTACACCTGTTGCTCGAAATCCGAGGCTTCGGAAGAAAAGCTGCGCATCCAGGTTGGTTTCCCGCACCTCGAGAACGATCCGATTTCTGCGTTGGTATGCGAGTTTGGACGCTAATTTTTCCATCATCGCCGAGCCGATCGACTGGCGGCGATAATCGGGGTGTACCGCGAAGGAGAGAATGTGGATGCGAGTGCGGTGCAACTCGTAAATCATGAACCCCACGACCTGTTCTGCCCACTCAGCCACCATGCCGATGCAGTCTCGTTGCCGAAGGCAGCGGATAAACTCTTCCTCGGTCCACGGAAACTCGAAGCTCTCGTTCTCAATTCCGAGCACCGACGGCATGTCTCGCCGAATCATCCATCGAATATGCACGTTCGATAGGGCACTGGTCGCCTTTGGCATCTCCTCGTTTCCTTCCCAATCCTTGGTTCCGAGTCCAGCATTCGCTGATTCGCGAGATCTCGTTCCTTCGAGATGAAGGGACGATACCAAAAGAGGGTGCCAAAAACCAAGACGGAATCGAACGGGTCCCGATCCGCCTGTGCTAGCAAATGATCAGGGGCATAATCACAGATTGTTGAGGATCTTGCGTGTCCGCACCGATTCTAGCGGGGGGCGGTCGAGGGCTTGGTCCCATGCAGCGAGCAGGTACCTTCCTCGCAGTGCCGCCCTGCGATCTGGTATCGACGCTGGGCAACTTGGCGATAGATCCAACACCAGACTGGCATCAAACCTGGCAGGTGCATCATGGGTGCCACAGGCCAGAGCCAGGGAAGGGCGCGAGAGAGATAACGCAGGGCGTATGCTCCGCCGTGTCGTCCACCCTGGGGATCAACGATCCACATTTGGTCCATGAGTTGATCGTAACTCAGGTCCGGATAATCGATCGCGACTTGAGGATCGTGAAGCGAGACATACCGAAGTTTCCCGGCAGAATCAAACCGGCGCAGGTGAGCGATTTGGCGAATGCAAAATTTGCACTCACCATCGTAGATCACCACTGCCTTTTCCATTGCCCTTCCTCGAATCCTGGCGTGTCTGTTTGCGGGGAGATAACCCCTAGAAATTTTACCCCGAACTGCTGGGACCTATGGGAGAATCTGGAAAAAAACGGGCAACATAACCGCAATTCAATTCGCGACCGGCCCGATCCCGCAGTTCGGCGGTCTCTGTTTCGAGATACTCCCAACGCTGGCCCGCCGAACCGGCCAGCGCATCGCGCAGGCTTTGGAGATCGACATCGGGACTGTGGCCAGTCAGTACGAGCCCGATGCCGTCGGGCTCTACCAATTCCGCGCAGGCCAAGAGCAGGGGTTCCAGGTCGCGCTGGATCGCCCATGCTCGTCCCGATGGGCCGTGGCCGTAGCTTGGGGGGTCGAGCAAGATCAAATCGTATTTTTTCCCCCGTCTGCCTTCGCGTGCGACGTACTTGCGAGCGTCGTCGACGATCCAGCGGATGGGAGACTCCGACAGGTTGCTGGCTCGGGCATTTTCGCGAGCCCAGTCCACCGCCGATTGCATCGCATCGACATGAGTAATCTCGGCTTGCATCGCAGCGAGTGCGAGGGTGGTTGCCCCCGTGTACGCGAACAGGTGCAAGACGCGCGGAGCTCGGACGGGCGACATGTTTTCTTCGTTCGCGCCGCGCCATCGGGAGATTCGATCATCCAACCAAGTCCATTGCTGCCAGTGTTCGGGGAACAGGCCCAGTTGCCCAGTCGATTGAACGCGGACGATCAATCGCAGCGAGTAGGCCCGGGGCCACGACCGCAACTCCACCATCCAAGAGGACCGCGAAGGCGGACACCCCTGCAATGTTCTCCAACCGCAACCTGAATCCGGGGGCGTCTCGTAAATTAGCTCTGCTGATTCCCAAAGACTAGTCTGCGTGGCAAAGCCAATGGCGGCAGGGCACGGGCGGTCGACGAGGATACCGCCGAAGGATTCGAGTTTTCGCCCGCGACCGAAATCGATCAGTTCGTAACCCGTGAGTGGTTCTCGTCCAGTAGATGCTTCGTTCACCCGGGTTTGCATGCGACTCTCTTGAGGAAACGTGCTCTTGCCTCTATGATTCGGCCCGAAAGCGAGCTTTGCAAACCTTGCGAGGATCCACGAAGTGTCGCGATGAATCCACTAGGGAGTGAAGAACCAATGAGGCACGTAATCTCCGCCATCGTACAAAACGTTCCGGGGGTGCTCGCGCACATTTCCGGCATGCTGGCATCGCGAGGTTACAACATCGATTCGCTGGCGGTTGGCGAAACCGAAAATGCAGGCCTCTCCCGGATGACGTTTGTGGTGCGAGGGGACGATCGTATCCTCGAGCAAGTCCGCAAACAACTCGAGAAAATCGTGACCGTGGTGTTGGTCCAGGATATCAGCGCCAACGACTACGTGGAAAGGGACTTGATGCTTATCAAGGTCCGCGCTCCCACTGGGGCGTTGCGAAGCGAAATACGAGAACTGGTCGACATTTTTCGAGCGCGAATCGTGGACGTTGGTCCCGAAGAGTTAATGATCGAGATTTCCGGGCGTGAAAGCAAGGTTCAAGCCTTCATTGAACGAATGCGTCCCTATGGAATCACCGAGTTGGTTCGAACGGGGCGAATCGCCATGGTGCGAGGGAGCAATCCCGACACGTTGAGCGACGAGGATCTCGCCGCCAATCAAACCCATAGTTCCCCGATGGAATAAGCCGTCTTACCTATCCCAGCTAAACA
>Ga0315904_10002626_pt1 | contig 27574 bp, 17 predicted proteins | sample LakEriMetagenome_6_FD_203529 | JGI IMG/M metagenome (GOLD analysis project Ga0315904, IMG submission 203529) | Freshwater fungal communities from buoy surface, Lake Erie, Ohio, United States - Buoy 12 MA120 | ecosystem: Environmental > Aquatic > Freshwater > Lake | place: USA: Lake Erie, Ohio...
CGCCGCCATCCCCTTCGAGCGTGAGCGGGTGGCGAAGAAGCGCAGTGAATTGGCCGGTCGTGCCGCGGGCTGGATGAAGGACGCGGAGGCGATCGGGACGAAGCTGGTGGCAGACTGGGACCGCCAGCTGGGCTCCGATGCCGACCGGCGGCGGGCGGCCGCGGCGGTCGAGCCGACGCCCCTGTGGAAGGCCGACCGGTTCGTGAGCTGGTCGCTCGTCACGATCGGCGCCTGCCTGGTGCTGGGCATCCTCGTGAAATTCAACGCCATGGGCGGGGCGATGTTTCTCACCAGCGTGATCGCCTCGCAGCCGTTCTGGGTGGCGGGTGCGCAATCCACCTACGATCAATGGGTCGAGTTGGCGGCCCTGCTTGCGATCGCGGCCCTGCCGGTCGGCGGCTGGAGCGGTCTCGAGTATTTCCTGAAGCAGTGGTGTCCGCTCTGCCGCCGGTGTGCGGGGAGCTGCCCGACTCCGAACGAGGTGACCCGATGAACCTGACCGAGCAGCAGAAGGCGATCGGCAAGGAAAACTTCACCGATGCCGTGGCCATCACGCGGCGCGACTTCCTCGGCGGCGCCGTGGCGGCCGGGCTCGCGGCCGGCGCGGGCCTGGGGTCGATCTACTTCGGCTACGGCAAGAGCGTGGGCAATCCGCTCCGCGTCGGTGTGCTCGGCACAGGCGACGAAGGCAGCGTCCTGCTCGGCGCCCACAATCCGGATTATCTCAACGTCGTGGCGATCGCCGACATCCGCCCCTACAACGTGTTCCGCGCCTTCCACGGCGATGCGTCGAGCCCCAGCGCCACCACGGCACGCCCCGGCCTCATGGCCAAGTACAAGTGGGCGACGGAGGACGAGGCCCGCAAGCATGTGAAGGTATACGGAGCCTACGAGGAACTGCTGGCCGACAAGGACATCGAGGCGGTGGTCATCGCCCTGCCCCTCCACCTCCATGCCGAGGCGGCCATCAAGGCGATGCGGGCGGGCAAGCACGTGCTCACCGAGAAGCTCATGGGCCACAGCATCCACGAGTGCAAGGAGATGGGCCGCGTCTCCAGGGAGACGGGCAAGATCCTCGCCACCGGCCACCAGCGGCACTACAGCATCCTCTACGACAACGCCGTGCACACCATCGGCAAGGCACGGCTGCTCGGCGATCTCCACTCGATCCGGGCCCAGTGGCACCGCGGCAACCTGCCCGGCAACGACTCCTGGAAGCCGCCGATGCCCGACGATGCGTCGCTCGCCAAGAAACTCGTCGGCTGGCAGAAGGATCTCGCCAACGCCAAGCCCTCCGACATCGACTCGCTCCAGAGGAAGATCGCCCAACTCGAGGCCCAGATCTCCGACACGACGGTCGAGGCCGCGAAGCATGGCTACACGCAGATGACGCTGCCCGACGGCTCCACGCGGACGCCGATTGAGGAGCTCATCCGCTGGCGGCTCTGGAACCGCACGGGCGGCGGCCTCATGGCCGAACTCGGCAGCCACCAGCTCGACGCGGCCGGCATCTTTGTGTCGGCCATGCACGGCGAGGGCAAGAAGGTGAAGCCGCTCACGGTCACGGCCGTGGGCAACCGCAGCATCTTCCCCGCCGATCGTGAGATCGACGATCACGTCTACTGCATGTATGAGTATCCGGCCCCCGGCTACGAGGACGACAAGAACAAGAAAATCGTCGTCACCTATTCGTCGATCAACGGCAACGGCTTCGGCGATTATGGCGAGGTGGTGATGGGCACCAAGGGCACGCTGGTGCTCGAGCGGGAGCAGGAAGTGATGCTCTACAAGGGAGCCGCCAAGGACACCCGCGTGACCGTCGCCAAGGCGAAGGACGGCACCCCCACGCTCGACACCACGGAGAGCGGCGGCGGTGGCAGCACGGCCGTCGGCGGCCCGGGTGGGGCGTCGACGCCCCCGTCTCGAGGCTACACCGAAGAGATGGAGCACTGGGCCTGGTGCATTCGCAACCCCTCGCCGGAGAACCAGCCCCGCTGCAAGCCGGAGGTGGCGATCGCCGATGCGGTGATCGCCCTGGTGAGCAACATCGCCCTGGCAAACCCCGAGACCCAGGCCCGGATCGAGTTCAAGCCGGAGTGGTTCGACATTGCGAGCGACGAAACTCCCGAGGGCGTGAAGCCCGACGTGTCGCGGGATCGCTACAAGGTTTGACGCCCCCGTAGGCCCGTCACTCCGTGACGGGCTGCCCGTTGCGGAGCAACGGGCCCACGAGCGTCGCACTGGACAGTTTCCGGCGCTGGTACATACTCTTCGGTAGCCCCACGCGGGTTCCCACCTACCGTTCCGCCGACGCTTCTGGACGTTGGCGATATTTCGACCGAATCGGCCTCTGGCGGGGCTGTATCGGAAGGAGGTCGTCAATGCAGATACGTTCTCACACGAGATCGCGCAGCCGGATTTCCTGGACGGCGATCGTCGCCTCATTCTCGAGCTGGGCCCTTTCGATCGTCACGACCGCGGCACTCGCGGCTGTTGGCTGGTATGGCCACGCCACCCACTGGTCATTCGGATTTGGCGGGCACGGTCCGCATGACACCTCGCATGCGGCGCCCCATGCCGACGACGCCCCGGCGGCGGTCGCCGATGGCACCGTCCGCTTCCCGTCACAGAAGTCCCTGGAACGGTCGGGCATCGAGGTCGTGCCGGTCGAGAAGCGTCCGGTGGTCAGCGAGCTCGTCTGCAATGGCGTGGTCGCCTACGACGAGCGGCGGATCGCCCAGCTTTCGACCCGGGTGCCCGGCAGCATCTGGCGGGTCGAAAAACACCTCGGTGACGAGGTTCGCAAGGGAGACGTGCTACTCGTCATCGACAGTCAGGAGGTGGGGCGGCTGAAGGCCGAATTTCTCAACGCCCTCGTGGCCTTCGAATCACGGCGAGAACAGCTGGCCATTCTCGAGGAGGTGAAGAGCGCGGTGATGGGCCGCCAGCTTCGCGAGGCCAAGGCCGCGATGCGGGAGGCCCGCAACCACCTCACGAACGCGGAACAGGCGCTCGTGAACCTCGGCTTCGAGATCTCGATCCGCGAGTACGAGCCGCTCGACGACGAGGCCCGCGCCGCCCGCATCCGCACGCTCGGGCTGCCGCCCGCGATCGTGTCGGGATTCGACCGTGCCCGTGTCACGTCGAACCTGCTTCCGCTCTACGCGCCGTTCGACGGCGTGGTCGTGGGCCGCGAGGCGGTGGTGGGTGAAGTGATCGAAGCCGCCAAGCCGATCTTCGAGGTGGCCGATGTTTCCACCATGCTGCTGGTGCTCAACGTCAGCAAGGAGGACGCCGACAAGGTGGCCGTCGGCCAGCCGGTCCGTTTCCGGCCCGACGGCTCCTCCGAGGAGTTCACCAGCCGGATCACCTGGATCAGCACGGAGGTGAACGAGGAGACCCGCACGCTCCAGGTACGGGCCGAGGTCGCCAACCACGCGGAATCCGCGGTGTCCGCCGACGCAGAACCATCCCATTCGCTGCGGGCCAACACGTTCGGCAGTGGCAGGATCGAGGTGGATCGCCGGGGCACGGCGGTGGTCGTGCCCCGGTCGAGCGTGCAGTGGGACGGGAGCCGGTGGGTGGTGTTCGTGCCGGCCGGCGAGACGGCCTTCGCCGCCCGCCCCGTCGAACCCGGCGTGCGGGATGGCGATGTCGTCGAGATCGCGAGCGACATCGCGACCGATCCGCAGTTCACCCACGTGGTGGGAGCCGGCAGCCACGTGCTCAAGAGCCAGGTTCTGCTCGAGCGCATGGAGAAGGGCGAGCTGTGATCGGTCGCACGAACAGCGAACACCACCATGCTTGAAGCGATCATTGCGTGGAGTCTGTCGCGGCGGATTGCCGTGTTGCTCGGAGCTGCCGTCGTATGCCTCGTCGGCTGGGTGGCCGTCAATCGGCTCGTGGTCGATGCCTTTCCCGACACGACGCCCGTGCAAGTGCAGATCAATACGGTCGCGCCTGGGATGGTGGCCGAGGAGATCGAGCGGCAGATCACGTTTCCGGTCGAGTTGGCGATGGGGGGCATGCCAGGACTCGAAGGCATCCGTAGTGCGAGCATGTTCGGCCTGTCGGTCGTGATCGTCACGTTTCAGGATGGCACCGACATCTACTTCGCGCGGCAGCTCATCAACGAGCGGCTCGGCACTGTGGGCGTGCCTGCCGGCGTGGAGCGGCCGGAGATGGGGCCCGTCTCGACGGGCCTGGGCGAGGTGTTTCACTACCTGCTCGTGCCCCGCGGCATGAGCCTCACCGACGTCAAGACGCTCCAGGAATGGACGCTCAAGCCGGCCCTCCGCAGCGTGCCGGGCACCGCGGAGGTCAACGCCTGGGGCGGCCTCAACAAGCAATACCAGATCCGGATCGATCCCACCCTGCTCCGCAAGTACGACCTCTCGTTCGACCAGGTCGTCGAGGCCATCCCCCGCAACAACTTCAACGTCGGTGGCGGCTCGATCGACCGCTCGGGGGATGCCGTGCTCGTGTACGGCGTCGGTCGCACGGTCGATATCGAGCAGATCGGGCGGATCGTGATCGCCTCGAGCCAGGGCGTGCCGATTCGGATCCGCGACGTGGGCGAGGTGGTCATCGGCCACGAGATCCGCAAGGGAGCCGTGACCTACGGCGGTGAAGGCGAGGTGGTGCTCGGCCTGGGCTTCATGCTCATGGGAGAAAACAGCTACGCGGTCACGACCCGGCTGCGTGACCGGTTCGAAAAACTCATCGAGACGCTGCCGGAGGGGATCGAGGCGAAGGTCGTCTACGACCGCACCAAATTGATCGACCGCGTGATCGCGACCGTCCGACAGAACCTGCTCGAGGGCGCCTTCCTCGTCGTCGTGATCCTGTACGTGATGCTCGGCAACCTGCGGGCCGGACTCGTGGCTGCCACGGCGATCCCGCTCTCGATGATGTGCGGCTTCATTGGCATGTGGCAGGCCGGAATCTCCGCGAGCCTCCTCTCGCTCGGCGCCATCGACTTCGGGATCGTGGTCGATTCGTCGGTGGTCGTGATCGAGAGCATTCTCGAGAAGATCGGGCATCATCCGGGCGCGACCGGTGCCGCTCGGCTGAAACTCGTGCGGGAGGCGACCAGCGCGGTCAAGAAGCCGGCCTGCTTCGGCCAACTCATCATCATGATCGTCTACATCCCGATCCTCACGCTCGAAGGGGTCGAGGGGAAGATGTTCCGGCCGATGGCGCTGACGGTCGTGTTCATCCTGATCGGATCGCTCGTGCTCTCGCTCACGGTCGTGCCGGTGCTCTCGAGCTTCTTCCTGCCGAAGCGCATGGATTCACACGACGTGGTGCTCGTGCGGTTCCTGCGGTGGCTCTACCGGCCGGCCCTGCGGGCCTGCCTCGCGGCCCGGGGCACCCTCGCCCTGATCGCCTGCGTGATCCTCGGGATCACGCTCCTGCGGGCGGGATCGCTCGGCACGGAGTTCGTACCCAAGTTGTCGGAGGGCGACATCGTGCTCGGCATCATCCGTGCGCCCGGCACGAGCATCGAGGAGTCGTGCCGGATGAACACGCGGATCGAAAAGGCCCTGCTCGAGGAGTTTCCCGCCGAGATCGCCCACGTCTGGAGCCGCACGGGCACGCCGGAGGTGGCCACCGACGCCGGTGCGATCGAGGCCACCGACATGTTCATCGCGCTCAAGCCCCGCGAGGAATGGAAACGGGCCCGCACACAGGCGGCGCTCGTGGAGGTGATGAACACGGTGGTCGAGGGCATCCCCGGGCAGATCATCTGGTTCACCCAGCCGATCGAACAGCGGATCAACGAGATGGTGTCTGGGGTGCGGGCCGACATCGCCGTGAAGGTGTTCGGCGACGAGCTCGATGCCCTCGTGCAGAAGGCCAACGAGGTGGCGACGGTCCTGCGGAGCGTGCCCGGCGGGGCCGACGTGGCCGTCGAGCAGGTATCGGGCCAGCCGATTCTCAAGATCGCGGTCAAGCAGGACGAGATCGCCCGCTACGGCATCTCCGCGCAGGAGGTGCTCGACATCGTCGAGAGCGTCGGGGGCAAGGCCGTGGGGCAGATCGTCGAGGGGCAGCTGCGGTTTCCGATCGTGGTCCGCCTGCCCGAGCCGCTTCGGGCCGGCCCCGAGTCGCTGGCCTCGATTCCGATCCGGGGCCCCGCGGGCGAGAGCGTGCCCTTGGAGCGGATCGCCACGATCGAAACGGTGCTGGGGCCCAAATTCGTGACCCGCGAGTGGAGCGAGCGGCGCACGGTAGTGCAGTGCAACGTTCGCGGCCGCGACGTGGGGGGCTTCGTGGCCGACGCACAGGCGCAGATCGCCAAGCAGGTCGAGCTGCCACAGGGGACGTTTCGCCTGGAATGGGGCGGGCAGTTCGAGAACATGCAGCGGGCCCAGAAGCGGCTCATGATCGTGGTGCCGCTGGCGCTGCTGCTCATCATCGCCCTGCTCTACCTCACCTACCGCAACGTGGCCGACACCCTGCTGCTCTTCATCAGCGTGCCGTTCGCCTGCGTGGGGGGCATCTGGGCCCTCGCCTTCCGGGGCATGCCGCTCTCGATTTCGGCGGCCGTCGGTTTCATCACGCTCTCCGGCGTGTCGGTGCTCGCCGGCATGGTGGTGGCCAGCGCCCTGCGGGAGCGACTGGCCCGTGGCACGGCCCGCGACGTGGCAATCGAGGAGACGGCGTGTGCCTCGCTCCGTACGATCATCATGACGGCGCTCGTCGCGAGCCTGGGATTCATCCCGATGGCCCTCTCCGAGGGCACCGGAGCCGAGGTCCAACGGCCGCTGGCCACGGTCGTGATCGGGGGCGTGATCACGAGCACGCTGTTCACGCTCTTCATCCTCCCGGCCCTCTACCGGCTGATCCTCCGCGTGCCGCCGGCGCTCGTCCTCCCCGGCGACCGGCCGGGCCAGTAATCTGGCGTGACGCTCTCCGTCACCTCCTCCAGGGGTCACCCGCGACGACATGCCCGCCTCTGCATCGCCCACTCGCCTCGAGCGGGCTCACTTGTGGACGGAACTCGTGAGCAAGCTGCTCGGGGCGATCGCCATCGTCGTCGCGGCATGGTGGACCTACACCAACTTCACCGTCGAGCGGACGCACGATCCGACGATGGAGGTCACCGTCTCGCCGGCCGTAAGCGAGCTGCCCCGGGGCAAGGCGTTGCTCAACGTCGATGTGCTGCTGAAGAACGTGGGCAAGGTGGCGATCACGCCCCGGTATGCGCAGGAGTCGGAGTCGCGCGACGTGGGGCTCGAGATCTCGATCGTCGAGATCGCCCCGTTCGCCCGCGACGGCGGCACCGCGTCCGACGGGAATGCAGAGCCCGCCGTGCCGTGGTTCGACTGGAACGACGGCGATGGCAGCCCGCGGCCCATCGTGCACAAGCGGAACCTGCTCGCCTCCAACGAGGACTTTCGCGCCGGCCGCTACCAGCTCAATCCGGGCGTGCAGTACCGGGAGCCGTTCGCCTGCATCGTCGAGCCCGACAAGCTCTATGCCATCCGAGCGCGGTTCTGGACCGACGAGGGCTCGGTCGCCGACCTCGTCTACGTCGATACGTTCGGCATCGCACCGAAGCAAGCGCCCTGATCCGGACAACGGGTCAACCGATGTCGAGCCAACGCGGGAGCGGGGCGTCGGCGGGCAGCCGGAGGATCGTGCGGAGTTCGACGAGTTCGGCCTCGTCGAGTGGCACGAGCACGACGGGATCCTGGCACTGCGTCGGATCGACGAGCCGGTAGCTCACGCTCCCGTCACGGCCGACCGTCGGCGCACGGCCGTAGCCATACATCATGTTGTCGACCTTCTCGAAGAAGTCGCCGAGCGTGACGGTTTCGGGCCGCGGCCGCCGCACGTAGAAGAGTTCGATAACGTCTTTCCAGAAGTGCGGCACGAACTTTTCACCCACGTCGGCGTGACCGACACAGTCGCGGTTCGTGCCCGCGATGCAGGACGGCAGCGACACGAGTCTGTGGTCGCGGCGGCGACATTCCGCCTCGATCTCCGTGCACAGGTTGATCAGGAAGTCGGTGCTGAAGCAGTCGTCACACACGAGCACGACACGGCCGAGATCGACGATGGGAGTCGCCTGGGCGGCGGAATTCCTACGAGAATCTCCGTCGATCAGCGCCGCAGCGAGCCGCTCGAAGCGGATCGAATAGCTCTGAATCTCCGTCGGTAGGCCGTGTCCAAGCACGACGATCGTCGCCGGCGTGTCGGCGGCGGCCGCAGCGCGGACCGCCGCCAGAAAGTCATCCGCCACGGAGGCGATCGTCTCACCGGGGGCGTCCTGCTTGAAGACGGTGGCCGCGCCGCCATAGGCGGTGGCGATGGTGGTGATCTCCTTCGGATCGAGCCCGCGGGCCGGATCGAGCAGCCCGATGACGGTTCGGCCGGGGGCGAGCACCGGGCGGGCGGCGCAGGCAGCCCGAACGCGATCGATGAATTCGGTCAGGGACGCCAGGGTCGCGATCCGGTCGGCCTGCGGCATTGAGTCGAGGCAATCGGCGTGCTGGGTGGCGAGATGGTGCAGGGCCGGTTCGACCTGCCGCCAGTGCTTGTCGGCCATCGGCCGGGCGGCCCGCACGCGGGGGGAAATGTCCTGCTGAAACGCGGCGACGTCTGCGGGAACGGCGTTGGACTCGGCCGCCGTTGCAGCGCACGGCAGGCAACCGACGACCAGGCAGGTGACGACGAAAAAACGGGGCAAGGCAGCCATCGTGCCGCCCAGCATACCCCGGCCGCCTGCTGCTTGACGTCCGCCCCCGTCTCGTATACTGTACGCTCGTACACACACTGAATCAGGGGCGCTGTCATGGTGACATTCGGATCGACAGGGCTGGCATTGCTGGCAGAGGGCGTGCTCGACGCCGAACAGCTGCAACGGCACTCCCACGGCCGCGAGATCGTGTCGAGTGGGCTGCGACGCCTCGACCCCCTCCTCCCCGGCGGTGGCATCCGCCGCGGCAGCCTGATCGAGTGGCTGGCCGACGGCGAGGGCAGCGGGGCGACGACGCTGGCCGGCCTGGTCGCCTGCCGCCTCGCAGCCGCGTCGTCGACACGAACGATCATCGTGGTCGATCGCTGCGGCTGGTTCCATCCGCCGGCCCTCATGCCCTGGCTGGCCCGGCAGAGCGACCCCGGCAAGGAGGGGCCACGGCTCATCGTGGCCAGGCCAGCGGGCGACGACGATGAAATCTGGGCGATCGATCAGGCACTGCGATGCAGCGGCGTGGCGGCGGTGGTGGCTTGGCCGCGAATGGCTGCGCTGTGGAGCGGGCAGGAACGGCCCGCCCGCGGCCATGCGCGCCAGCAGTGGACGACCGCCATGCGTCGCTGGCAACTGGCCGCGCGATCGAGCGGCGCCGTGGGGCTCTTCGTGCGGCCGGAAGCGGCACGGCGTGAGCCATCGTGGGCCGAGGCCAGGATCGCGGTCACTCCCCTGCCCTCGCCGCCGGATGCAGTGGTCACGGAACGGTCGCTGCGACTGGAGATCGTAGGGGGCACATGGAACGGCCGCAGCGGCGCGGCCGCAGGCCCGGTCGATGTCGTGCTCGATCTGCTGCGGCCCGGCGAGGCGGCGCCGCATCGGAACGTGCCGCGGGCATTCGCGTCAGGAGGTGCGGCGTGTCTCGCTTCATGACGATCTGGCTGCCGAGGTGGCCTGTGCAACGCCGCCTGCGCGAACATCCCGAATGGCGAAAGGTGCCTGTGTTCGTCTGCAGGCGGGAGCGGCGCGGGGTGATGGCGGTGGCCTCATGGGCCTGGGCAGATGCGCCCCGCGAGGCCGCCAGCGGGGTGCGGGCCGGACATGCCCTGCGGATTCCGACCGGCACGTCGCTGGCGGAGGCGATGGCATTGCTGGCGCTCACATATGGCTCGCGGGCCTGCCACGTTGCCCAGGTCGCGCCAGACGATCCGGCGGCTGATCGGGCCGCACTCGAACTCGTGGCCCGTTGGTGCCGCCGCTTCTCGCCTGCCGTCGCGATCACGACGGTCGATGATGCGATTCGCGGCGTGCGTGGCCCGGATGCCGACCATCCTGCAGTGCCGGACTGTCTGTTCCTCGATATCACGGGCACGGCCGGCTTCTTTGGGGGCGAGAGCATGCTCGTCCGCACGGCCGTCTGGACGCTCGCCGCACGCGGCCTGCATGCCCGAGCCGCGATCGCCGACACGCCCGGAGCGGCCTGGGCCGCCGCCCATCACACGCACCTGCTTGCGAACGATGGCGTCATAGTCTCGCCGCGGCCGCCCCGTCGGCGACCGCGGCGGTGGGCGGTCGTGCCGGCCGGCGAACAGGCCGCGCTGCTGGCCGGGCTGCCGCTGGCGGCGCTGCGGCTCGATGCCGCCACGACGACGGCACTCCGGGATGTGGGGATCGATACGGTCGGTGGTGTGCTCAAGCTGTCGGCCAAAAGTCTGGCCTCCCGATTCCCGGCGACGCTCGGCCTGCGGCGGGCGCAGCTTACGGGCACGCGGGCCGAGCCCTTGGCCTGCAGCACCGGCGGTGAAGCCTTGCCGCAGATGTCGCATACGTTCGAGCTGCCGGTCTCCACGGCCACGTTCACCGACGACATGCTCGCGGCCGTGCTCGAACACCTGCTGGCCGGTTGCGTGTCGCCGCTGGCCGCCCGTGGCGAGGGCGTGCTGGCGCTGCAGGTGCGGCTGGAGCCTCCAGCGGGCACCGGCATGACCACATCCGCCCCCACCGTGATCGACATCGGTCTCTTCCGGCCGAGCCTTTCGACCCGTCATCTCCTGGAACTCGTGCAGTTGCGTCTCGGCCGCCTGCGGCTCCCCCGGGAACTCGATGGCATCGTCGTGGAGGTGGTGGCGGCCGGCGCAGCCGCCTGCCGTCAGCGAGCCCTCTTTGCCGATGCCACCGATGGCGCTGGCGCACGTGATACATCCGCCGACCGGGCTGCGGCCGTCGACATGCTGCTGGATCGGCTCTCGGGCAGGCTGGGCCGAAATGCGGTGTTCGAGCCGCGATCGGTTGCCGACGCCCAGCCGGAGCATGCCTGGATCGCAGCCTCCCCGGCCGATTCCGCGGCAGGGCCTGCCGCGACTCCGCAGCGTGATCGAGCCGGCCGCAGTGGTGCACCGGCAGGTGCACCGCTCCGCCTGGCCGGCCGGCGGCCGATCTGGATGCCGACCCGACCGGTGCGTCTCGAGCCGTTGCAGGCCGACCTCGTCACGGTCGCTGCCGGCGATGCGGCGGCGGAGCGACGTCCGCCGCTCCGCTTTCGGCTGGCGGGACAGGTGCATCGCGTCGCGCATGCCCATGGGCCGGAGCGGATTGAAACGGCCTGGTGGCGCGGGCCGATCGTGCGGCGCGACTACTACGTGGTCGAAACGGAGACGGGGGGGCGGTTCTGGCTCTTCCGCAGGCTGAAAGACGGGGTCTGGTTTCTGCATGGTGTGTTTGCATGAAGAGGAGGAAGCGATGAACGGCACAGGAGGAGGCCTGATGGAACCGCGATATGCCGAGCTGCACTGCACGAGCAATTTCACGTTTCTCACCGGCGCATCGCATCCCGAGGAGCTCGTGCAAACGGCCGCCGCACTCGGCTACGAGGCGTTGGCAATCACCGATCGCAGCACGCTCACCGGCATCGTGCGGGCGCATGCCGCGGCCAAGCAGGCGGGTCTCAAGCTGATCGTGGGAGCGCATCTGGAGCCCTGTGATGCCGCATCGCTCGTCGTCTGGGCGACCAATCGCACCGGCTATACCAATCTCTGCCGACTGCTCACCCGCGGCTATGCACGGGCCGCAGAGGAAGGCCGGGGCATCAAGACAGACCGGGCTACAGGGGCGGAGCGGTGCATCCTCGCCTTCGACGACATTGCGGCTCATGCCGGCGGCCTGCTGGCGGGCGTGCCGCTGGCCGCGATCGTGCAGGAGGGAGGACATGACGCCCGACTGGCGGCGCACGTGGCAGGTAGACAGGAAACGGCGGTCGAGCACGTCGCCCATTGGCGGAGTGTGTTCGACGACCGGCTCTGGGCGCTGGCGGAGGTGGCGCTCGAGGGAGACGACGACGCTCGCCTACAGGAGTTCGCCCGCGTGGCCCGCCATGCCGGCGTGCCCATGGCGGCGGCCGGCGACGTCCGCTACCACGAACGGGCCCGGCTCGCTCTGGCCGACGTGCTCACTGCCGTGCGACTCGGAAACACGGTGGAGGCGATTCGCGGCCAACTCTTGACGAATGGCGAGCGACATCTGCACGAACGCTGGCGGATCGGCGGCCGCTTCGCGGTCCTGCCTGGTGCTCTCGACCGCACGGTGGAGATTGCCGGACGCTGCACGTTCTCGCTCGACGAACTGAAGTACGAATACCCCGAGGCGACCGTGCCTCCAGGCCGCACTGCCCGCGACCATCTCGCCCACCTCGCCTGGAAGGGGGCCGCGCAGCGGTATCCCGACGGCATCCCCGAGAAGGTCCGCGAGCTGGTGGCCCACGAACTCTCGCTCGTCACCGAACTCGGCTACGAGGCCTACTTCCTCACCGTGTTCGACATCGTGCGGTTCGCCCGCCGCCGCGGCATCCTCTGCCAGGGGCGGGGCTCGGCCGCCAACTCGGCGGTCTGTTATTGCCTGGGCATCACGTCGGTCGATCCCGCGAGGATGAACGTACTCTTCGAGCGGTTCGTGAGCCGCGAGCGACGCGAGGCCCCCGACATCGACATCGACTTCGAGCACGATCGCCGCGAGGAGGTGCTCCAATACATCTACGCCACCTACGGCCGGGAGCGGGCGGCGATGACGGCCGAGGTGATCTCGTATCGGCTCCGGTCGGCCGTCCGCGACGTCGCCAAGGCGCTGGGATTCTCACTCGACCGAGTCGAGCGGATCGCCGGAACACTCGACGTAGGCGATGGCATCGAGGATCTGCCGACGAGGCTGACCGAAGCGGGGCTCGACCCCGCGAGCGACGCATGCACGAGGCTCACGGCGTTCGTCGGCAGCCTCGTCGGCTTTCCGCGTCATCTGGGCCAGCACGTCGGCGGCATGGTGATGACCCGTGGGCGACTCTCCGACCTCGTGCCGATCCAGCCGGCCACGATGGACGGCCGCACGATCGTGCAATGGGACAAGAAAGACCTCGACGAACTCGGCATCCTGAAGGTCGATTGCCTCGCCCTCGGCATGCTGTCGGCGATCCACCGGGCCTTCGACCTCGTGGCCGGAGCCGGAGGGCCACGGCTCACGCTGGCCACGGTGCCGGCCGAAGATCCGGCCGTCTACGAGATGATCTCCCGTGCCGACACGGTGGGCGTATTTCAGATCGAGAGCCGCGCACAGATGAGCATGCTGCCCCGGCTCCAGCCGCGCTGCTTCTACGACCTCGTGATCGAGGTGGCGATCGTGCGGCCGGGTCCGATTCAGGGCGACATGGTGCACCCTTACCTGCGGCGGCGGGCGGGCGAAGATCCGGTTTCCTACCCCAACGACGCGATCCGCGAGGTATTGGAGAAGACGCTCGGCGTGCCGCTCTTTCAGGAGCAGGCGATGCGGCTGGCGGTGGTGGCGGCGGGCTTCACGCCAGGCGAGGCCGATCAACTCCGACGGGCGATGGGGGCCTGGCGGCGGCCTGGGTTGATCGAGGAGTTTCGCCGCAAGCTGATCGACGGCATGCTTGCGCGGGGGCTCTCGCAGCAGTTCGCGGAGCAGGTGTTCGGACAGATCCGTGGCTTCGGGGAATACGGCTTTCCCGAATCGCATGCCGCGAGCTTCGCGCTGCTCGTCTATGTGTCGGCCTGGCTCAAGCATCACCACCCAGCCGCCTTCACCGCCGCCCTGCTCGGCAGCCAGCCGATGGGCTTTTACGCGCCCGCCCAGCTCGTTCGCGATGCCAAGGCGCATGGCGTGAAGGTGCTTCCGGTCGACGTCAATGCGAGCCGCTGGCATGCGACGCTGGAGGAGCGGCTGAAAGCCGACCCCGACAAACAGCCGGCGATCCGGCTGGGGCTCGAGCAGGTGTATGGCTTGGGTGAGGCGGCGGGCCGCCGGATCGAGACCGCCCGCCGCGACGGCCCCTTTCGGTTGCCGCGGGAACTGGCCCGCCGCGCCGCACTCGACCGCGAGGCACTGCTGCATCTGGCCCGCGCCGGCGCATTCGCCTCACTCGGCCTCGACCGCAGGCGGGCGGTCTGGGAGGCGATGCGCTGCCTCGAGCGGCCCGACAGCCGGCCATTGCTCGACGGTCTCGATGACGACGACGAAGACGACGGCGAGCTCCTGCCGCTGCTCTCGCCGGAAGAGGAGGTGGTGGCCGACTACCGCACCGCGGGACTCTCGCTCACGGCCCATCCGCTCCAATTCGACCGTGACTGGCTGGCCGCATCTGGCGTGGCGACCATCGCCGATGCGGTCGGCCTGCCGGAGGGCCGTCGCGTGCAGGTGGCCGGCATCGTGCTCACGCGGCAGCGTCCGGCCACTGCGAAGGGCATGATCTTTCTCACGATCGAAGACGAGACCGGCGCCGCCAACATCGTCGTGCACCCGCATGTGTGGGAGGCGGCCGACCTGGCCGCCCGCCGCGCAGCCGTGCTCGTGGTGCACGGCCGGATCCAGCGCCGCGGCGCCGTGGTGCACGTGGTATCGACCTGGCTCGAAGCGGCCGCCGCACTCCGCCCCGAAACGTCCACCGCCGGCGCCCTCCCCCGCATGTCCCGCGACTTCTGCTGAGCTCACTGCGACCAGTTCGACCGACCTCAACTCGCACGCACCGGCTTCGGGGCATCCCCGAGCCTTCCCGCATTGAACTGAAGAGGGGGCGGCTTTGGGCTGCCCATGCCCCGGGAGCCGGCGTATGCCGCCGAGCGCAGGCAGGATGCCGAAGCGAAGGCGGCATCCGAGCAAGCGAAGGACAGGATGTCCGTAGCGAGCGTCCGGCGAGAGGGCGCGGGCAGCCCGAAGCCGGATTCCATGAGTTGAGGCGAGCAGCGTCGACTCTGGCCCAGCCTGGAAAGAATGCGTAGAACATCGCCCATGAACGACGCCGTCACTGAAACGAATCTGCCGCTCGGCACGCCCTTTCGCGGGAAGGTCCGCGATTGCTATCGGTTCACGTCCGACCGCCACGGCGACGTGATGCTGATCGTGAGCACCGACCGGATCAGCGCTTTCGACTGGATCCTGCCGACACCGATCCCCGACAAGGGGAAGGTGTTGACGGCGATCTCGGCCTTCTGGTTCGACCTGCTCTCCCGTGGTCCCGCCCCGATCGCGCACCATCTGCTCACGACCGACGTCGATGCGATGGGGCTGCCCGCTTCGATTGATCGCGGGCCACTCCGCGGCCGCACGATGCTCGTGCGGTGCGCCGAGGTGATCCCGTTCGAGTGCGTCGTTCGCGGCTGGCTCGCCGGCTCCGGCCTGAATGAATATCGGAAGACGGGCACGGTCTGCGGCGTGCCGCTGCCGGCGGGCCTCGCGCCGGGAGGCCGCCTACCCGCCCCGATCTTCACGCCGGCGACGAAGGCCGCGAGCGGTCACGACGAGAACGTGTCGTTCGATCTGATGGCCGACCGGATCGGCGCCGATCTCGCCGCCACGCTCCGCGACAAGAGCCTCGACGTCTACGCGCGGGGCGCCGAGCATGCCGCCGCGCGGGACATCGTCCTCGCCGACACGAAATTCGAGTGGGGCCGACTGCCTGACGGCACGCTCCTGCTCGTGGACGAGGTGCTCACTCCCGACAGCTCCCGATTCTGGCCCGCCGCGGCGGCCGGCGCCGGCCGCGTGCCTGATTCATTCGATAAGCAGTTCGTGCGCGATTGGCTCGAGGCGAGCAACTGGGACAAGGCAAGCCCGCCCCCCGCCCTCCCTGCCGACATCGTCGCCAAGACTCGCGACAAATACCTCGAAGCCTGCCGCCTGCTCACCGGCACCACGCCGGTCGCGTGACGCTCGCGATCTTGCAGCCGATTGTCCGACGCCACGAGTCGCCACCTGTCCCGAGCCACAGCGGGAGGGCAGACGGTCGGGGAACCCGGAGGAGGAGCGCAGGGATATCCGTAGCTGTGTGCGGACCACTGGGCACCCGGTGTGCCGGAGGAATCCCGAAGCGAGCGACGGAGGGTTTACCGCCGGCTGACCGGCACCCCGCGACAATCCGAAGGACCGCGCAGCGGCGGCTTGTACCGCCCCCGAGCCGGCGAATCATGACCTGAGATGCGCTCTAGGGCCGGCCGAATTCGCCAACTAGACTCTGAAGCGACACCCCACAGCCTTAACCCCCTGCCCACATGCTCCGCTACTGGACCGCCGGTGAATCCCATGGCCCCGCCCTTGTCGCCCTCGTGGACGGCTTCCCCGCCGGCCTGACGGTGGACAAGGCCGCGATCGACGCCGAGCTCGTGCGGCGTCAGGGGGGCTACGGCCGTGGCGGGCGGCAGCGGATCGAGACCGACTCCGTCACGTTTCTTTCGGGTCTCTGGCGAGGCACCACGCTCGGCAGCCCACTCGCGCTCGAGGTGGTCAACAAGGATGCGAAACTCGAGCGGCTCGACGACGTGGATCGGCCACGGCCGGGCCATGCCGATCTGTCCGGCTCGATCAAGCATCTCGGCGGCGTGCGGGCCGTGCTCGAGAGGGCCAGCGCCCGTGAGACCGCGGCTCGCGTCGCCGCCGGCGCACTCGCTCGCCAGCTCCTCGCCGTCTTCGGCATCGAGGTGGCCGGCTGGGTGACCGAGCTCGGTGGCGTGGTGCTCGGCGACCGGGCCGGCTCGCTGCCCGAACTGCGGACGGTCCGCGATGCAAGCGCCATCTACTCGCTGCACCCGGAGCGTGACGCCGAGGTGACCACGCTCATCGACCGCATCGGCAAGGAGGGTGACACGCTCGGCGGAGTGGTCGAGGTGCGGGTGGACGGCCTGCCGATCGGCCTCGGTACCCATGCCCAGTGGGACCGCAAGCTCGACGGCCGGCTCGCCCAGGCCGTGATGGCGGTGCAGGCGATCAAGGGGGTCGAGATCGGGATGGGCTTCGAGGCGGCCCGGCGCCGCGGCTCGGAGGTGCACGATCCGATCCACTACGATCCCGCGCTCCGCGACTCGCCGCAGCTCGGTTTCACGCGGCCCACGAACAACGCCGGCGGCCTCGAGGCCGGCATGACCAATGGCCAGCCGCTCGTCGTGCGGGCCGCCATGAAGCCGATCAGCACCCTCCGCAAGCCGCTCGGGTCGGTGAACCTGCGGACGAAGGCGGAGGAGGAGGCGGCCTACGAGCGGAGCGACGTTTGTGCCGTGAGCGCCTGCAGCGTGATCATCGAGAGCGTCGTTGCCTTCGAGGTGGCGGCCGCCCTCGTGGACAAGTTCGGCGGCGATAGCGTCGAGGAAATGCAGGCCCGCTGGCAGCTCTACCACGACCTCGCCCGGAGTCGGTAACCCCCGCCGCCCGGCGTCGCGTCACCACAACCACACGTCGCAGGAACAGGGATGTTCGTCGCACGCTCCGCAGTCAGGATCGCGCGGGCCCGGGCGGCCTTCGTGCTGATCGTCCTCCTCCCCTGCCTCGGGTTGGGGGCGTGGGCCCTGCACAGGCGATCGACCGCGCATCGCGACGCCGTGCGGCTCGCCTGGCAGCGGCAGGTGGGGCTCCCGTTGACCGTCTCCGCGATCGACCATCCGCGGCCCGGCGTGATCCGCGGCCGTGATTGCGTCGTAGCGGCGAACGACGGGCGGCCCGCCCTGACACTCCCGCTTGTCGAAGTCGAAACGACGGCGACGGAAGTGCGGCTGCGCATCGACCAACTGCGGTGCGATCCCGCCGGCGCCGCCGTCCTCGCCACGATTGCAGGCGACTGGCTCGAGCGCGGCGCCCGGTTCGATCGACACTGCGTGATCGAGATCAATGACTTTGCCTGGGATCCGCTCGTGGGGAGCGGCGACCCGTCCTCCACGCTGCGTGTCGAGTGCGTGGTGCAGCAGGGCGATCGAGCGGTGCGGATCGTGCGTCCGACGGCGGCAGGCTCCGACGACGAGGTGAAGATCGTGCGCCGCATCGACGCCGGCACGGCCGGCGATCGCGAGCCGCAGCAGACGTTCGTGCGGTTCGAGATCGAAGCCGACTGTCGCCGCCCGCTGCCGCTCCCGATCCTCGAGGCCTGCGCCGGCGGCACGCCGCTCTCGGGCTGTGACGCCGGTGAGGAGGCCACCGCGACGGGCGTGCTTCGCGCAACCTACGATGCCGCGGGGTGGAACGGCGCAGCCCGCGGCGTGATCGAGCAGGTCGACCTCGCCGCCTGCACCGCAGCCCTCGCTGGCGGCGCGGCCGGTGAGGCGACGATCACGGTCGACGACCTTCGCTGGACGAGCAACCGCATCGAGGCCTGCAACGTCGCCTGTACCGCCCGCCGTGGCCGCATCGAGCAGCGACTGCTCGATGCCCTCGTCGGCACGCTCGGCTGTCGGCCAGGCACGGCGTACGGGCGATCGGATGGCGTTGGCCGGGCGTTCGATGCGGCCGCGTGGCGGCTGTGGATCGACCACCGAGGCGCTGAACTCCGGGCCGCGGCCGACGCCCCCTCGGCACTGGGCGGCGGTCTGGCTGCCATCGACGGCCGGTCGATCATCGACCCCCCGCCTGGCGGATTTCCCGTCGATCGCCTCGCGTGGCTGCTGGCCCCCCCGGGCTCCACCTTCGTGCCAGCGACGGGTCCCGGCGCCTGGCTGATGTCGATCCTGCCCCGATCCAGCGGTCGCGTCGAATGAAATTTGACCGGTTCTTGACACTCGTCCGACCAAAAATGGACGGCTTCCCGGTGGCAAAAATGGCGCCGATCGTCAGAGTAGTGGCGTCCCAGAGCCCGCCGCCTGGCAACATGCTGCCCGGCCTCCCCCTTCCGCGACGGAATCGCACCCCATGACACCCCCCGCCACACTCGTCGACATCCCTGCACGGACGGCCGACGAACTCGAATTCGGCCGCTCCGCGGTCATCGATCCGCGTGATGCCATCGACGGCGACATCGCGGAAGAGTCGCCGGTGTCCGGGGCCGACACCGCCGGTTCACTCACGCTCGACTGGCCCGTCGTGATCTGGATCGGCGGCGTTCACCTCGCCGCCCTGTTCGCCCCCTTCTATTTCACCTGGTCAGGGCTCGCGATCTGCCTGGCTCTGTATTGGGTCACCGGCGGCCTCGGCGTCTGCCTCGGCTACCACCGGCTGCTCACCCACGGCAGTTTCCAGACATACCCGCCGGTGCGTTTCTTCTTCGCATTCCTGGGGGGCATTTCCGGCGAGGGCTCGGCACTCGACTGGGTCTCGAATCACCGCAAGCACCACGCTTTCAGCGACCAGGATGGCGATCCCCATACGCCGCGTGACGGCGGCCTCTGGTCCCACATGCTCTGGCTCTTTCCGCTGCACACGCCCGAGGAGACCGCCGCCCGAGCGAAGCGGTGGGCACCCGACCTGGCCCGCGACCGCGGCGTCCGCTTTTTGCACCAGACGTTTCTGCTCTGGCACTTTCTGATTGGCGCCGGATTGCTCGCCGGCGGCTGGTCGCTCTATGGCCGCGATGTCGGCATCTCGTGGCTCCTCTGGGGGCTCGCCGTGCGGATGGTGATCGTGTTCCACGTCACCTGGTTCGTGAATTCGGCGACCCACATGTGGGGCTACCGCAATTACGAGACGACCGACGACTCCCGCAACCTGTGGTGGGTCGGACTGCTCGCCTTCGGCGAGGGCTGGCACAACAACCATCACGCCTACCAGCGGATGGCCAAGCATGGTCACAAATGGTGGGAGGTGGACGTCACCTACTGGGCGATCGTGGCCCTGGAAAAACTCGGCCTGGCCTGGAATGTGGTGCACACCCCCCACGGCGTCGGCCGCCGTCCGAGTCGCTGACCCGCCGCGAAAACAGGCGGGCCTGAACGGCATGGTTTGCAATCCGGGTCCGTCCGGATAGACTTCGCCCCACAAGAATCCTTAATCCAAACAATCACGCCACCCACAGGTGGGTGGAGTTCGGCTGATGACGCTCACGAAAGAACGCAAGCAAGAGTTGATTGGCGCTCACCGGCGGGGTACCGCCGACACCGGATCGGCGGAGATCCAGATCGCCCTGTTGACCGGTCGGATCACCGATCTGACCGATCACTTCAAGAAACACTCGAAGGACTTCGCCAGCCGGCGGGGTCTGTTGAAGATGGTCAGTCGGCGTCGCCGGCTCCTCGACTATCTCAAGCGCGTCGCGCCGCAGCGGTATCTCGACATCATCAAGCGGCTGGAGATCCGCAAGTAGGCCGCCGCGTCCTCCGGGGCGCGGACCTGCTCGGACAACGGTCGTGGATGGCGTGGATTGGTGCGAGTCTCGCCCGCTTCAGGGCAGGAGCCGCACGGAGTGAGGATGGCGGGAGCGTGTCGCTCCCGGACCATGGTGACGGCACGTACGCAGCGCTGCACTGGCAGCCGCCGCGACATCGAAGGCACGAAAGGGAACGACAGTGAAGCAGCGCGTTGAACGGCAGATCGGGGATCAGGTATTGGCGATCGAGACCGGCTTTTTGGCCAAGCAGGCCGCCGGCAGCGTCCTCGTCTCCTACGGCGAGACCGTCGTGCTCGTGGCCGCGGCCACCGGCGCGCCACGCGCCGGAATCGACTTCTTCCCGCTCACCTGCGACTACCGCGAGCGAGTCGCCTCGGCCGGCAAGTTCCCGGGCGGCTTCCTCAAGCGGGAAGGCCGGCCGACCCTCAAGGAGACGCTCACCAGCCGCCTCATGGACCGGCCGATTCGGCCGCTCTTCCCCGAGGGCTTCTACGACGAAGTCCAGGTGCAGGCAAACGTGCTGGCCGCCGACAAGCAGAACGATCCCGACGTGCTCGCAATGAACGGCGCGTCGGCGGCGCTCTGCATCTCTCCCCTGCCCTTCCGCGGCCCGCTCGGGAGCGTGCGGCTCGCCCAGATCGACGGCCGGTTCGTGCCGTTCCCCACCCAGGATCAGCTCGAGGAGAGTGATCTCGATCTCGTGGTGTCGGGCAGCCCGACCGCGATCCTCATGATCGAAGGCTTCGCCCGGGAGATGCCCGAAGACCGCATGCTCCAGGCGCTCGACGAGGCCCATCGCATCATCCGCGTGCTCTGCGAGATGCAGGAGGAGCTCGTCCGCAAGGCCGGCAAACCGAAGAAGGAATACGTGCTGGCCGACTACACCGGCCTCCGCAGCCGCCTGACGACCGGCTACCTCCAGGCCCTCAAGGCCGCCAAGGCCATCGCTGGCAAGCAGGAGCGGGGACAGGCGGTGAAGGAACTGAAGGAGAAGGCGAAGGCCGAGGTCGCCCCGACGGAGCCGGCCTTCGGCTTCAAGCCCGGTGCTGCCGGCGGCGTGAGCGACGCCGACTTCGCCCACGTGTGGCACGCCCTGGAAGAGCAGGCGGTCCGCGAACTGATCCTCGAGGGCAAGCGGCCCGACGGCCGTGATTACAAGAGCCTGCGGCCGCTCCACTGTGAGGTCGATCTGCTCCCCCGCGTGCACGGCTCGGCCCTGTTCCAGCGGGGCGAAACGCAGTCGCTCGTCACGATCACGCTCGGCACCGGCAAGGACGAGCAGCGGGTCGACGGCCTGATCGACGAGTACTCGAAGAAGTTCATGCTCGACTACTACTTCCCCTCGTTCTCGGTGGGCGAAGTGCGTCCGATCCGCGGTCCGGGCCGTCGCGAGCTCGGTCACGGAGCCTTGGCCGAGCGGAGCGTGAAGCCGGTGCTGCCCGAGCCCGATATCTTCCCCTACACGATTCGCGTGATCTCCGACATTCTCGAGTCGAACGGCTCGAGCTCGATGGCGAGCGTGTGCGCCGCCACGCTCGGCCTGATGGCCGCGGGCGTGCCGATCTCGCACCCGGTCGCGGGCATCTCCGTCGGCCTTGTGAAGCAGTCGGAGAGCCAGTGGGTGCTCCTCACCGACATCATCGGCGACGAAGACCACTACGGCGACATGGATTTCAAGATCGCCGGCTCGCAGAACGGCATCACCGGCATCCAGCTCGACCTCAAGATCGACGGCATCTCGTCGGCGATCATCGAGGCCACGCTGCGGCAGTCGCGTGACGCCCGTCTCGAGATCCTGCGGACGATGCTCTCGGCGATCCGCCGGCCGCGGCCAGAAATCTCCCCGTGGGCGCCGCGTCTCTTGCGCACACAGATCAATCCCGAGAAGATCGGCCTGCTCATCGGCCCGGGCGGCAAGACGATCCGGGCGATCCAGGAATCGACCGGCGCCAGCATCGAGGTCGAGGACGACGGCACGGTCACCGTGGCCAGCCACGACTCCGAAGGAGCGATGGCTGCCATGGCCAAGATCGAGGCGCTCACCGCGTCGATCCAGATCGGCCGGATCTACGAGGGCCGAGTAACGAGTATCAAGGACTTCGGTGCCTTCATCGAGCTCGTGCCCGGCAAGGACGGCCTCTGCCACGTGAGCGAACTCTCCGACGAGTTCGTGAAGAGCGTGGCCGACTTCTGCAAGATTGGCGACACGATGCGAGTGAAAGTGATCGCGGTCGACGACCAGGATCGGGTGAAGCTCAGCCGCAAGGCAGTGATTCGCGAGGAGGCGGGCGGCGGCCAGCCCACGTGAGGCCGGTCGCGTTGCCTGCAACCCGACGCTGATCCGACTTCCCCGATTCTCCTCCGGCGGAGACGGCCATGGCGCCCGACGATGAGTCGGCCCGTTCGCGGGCGGAGACCTATGCGGAATTTGCGGCTCTCGTGGGCGGCCTCGCCCACGAGATCCGCAACCCGCTTTCCACGATTCGGCTCAACATGGAGCTGCTTGCCGAGGATTTCGCAGCCGAGGATCCGGAGTCGCCCACGAAACACCGCGACCGCCGGGCCCGGGCCAAAATCGAACTCGTGCGGCAGGAGTGCGACCGCCTGCAGAAGCTCCTCGGCGACTTCCTCGATTTCGCACGGCAGGAGTCGCTCACGCTCGAACCCGGCAGCCTCAACACGGAGCTCGAGCAGTTGCTCGATTTCTTCGCCCCGCGGGCCGCGGAGGCGGGCGTCGACATCGTGCGATACCTCGATCCCGAGCTGCCGGCGGTGCGGATCGACCGCGAGACCTTCCGCTCCGCCGCGCTCAACCTGCTTCTGAACGCCGTGCAGGCGATGGAAGGGGGCGGCCAGCTCGTCGTCCGCACGCGGCCGTCGGGCCTCGGCGTCGTGCTGGAGCTGATCGACACCGGGCCGGGCATGGACGCCGAGACGCTCGGCAAGGTGTTTCAGGCCTTTTACACGACGAAGCAGGGGGGCTCCGGCCTCGGCCTCCCCACGGCCCGCAAGATCGTCGAGGCCCACGGCGGCACGATCGACATCGAGACCGCGCCCAGCCGAGGCACGAAGCTCACGATCTGGCTTCCCGCCCCGCCCCGCCTCCCGCCGCAACTGGACGGCATGCCGCGCGGCTTCGTACGATCGCCATCATGACGAGCGTGCCACCGAAAGATTCGGCCTCATCTCCCGGCGTTGCGCCGATGCGGGTGCTCGTCGTGGACAACGACATCGTGCATGCGCGGACGATGGGCGAGGGGCTGTCGCGGCTGGGGCACGACGTGACGGTGGTGGGCAGTGGCGGCGAAGGAGCCCGCCGGATCGAGCAGGAGGCGTTCGACATCGTCGTTACCGACCTGATGATGACCGACATCGGTGGCCTCGAGATCCTCGCGCGGGCGAAGAAGGCCTCGCCCGAGACGGAGGTGATCGTGGTCACCGGCCACGGCACGATTCCATCGGCCGTGTCGGCGATGCAGCAGGGGGCCTTCAACTACCTGCAGAAGCCGCTCGACCTGGGCCATCTTCGCACCGCCGTCGAGAAGGCGGCGGAGAGCACGCGGCTGCGGCGACAGAACCTCGAGCTCAACCGGCGGCTCGACGAGAAGTTCGGCTTCGAGGGGGTCGTCGGCTCGAGTCCGCAGATGCTCGGGCTGATCGAGCGGCTCAAGCGGATCGCGCCGACCGATGCCACGGTGCTGATCCAGGGAGAGACGGGCACGGGCAAGGAGCTCGTCGCCCAGGCCATCCATCAAAACAGCCCGCGGAAGAACAAGCCGTTCGTGGCCCTCAATTGTGCGGCCTTGAGCGAGAACATCCTCGAGAGCGAACTCTTCGGCCACGTCCGCGGGGCCTTCACGGATGCGTCGAGCGATCGGATCGGCAAGTTCGAGTACGCCAACGGGGGCACGCTGTTTCTCGACGAGGTCGGCGACATGCCGATGGCCACCCAGATCAAACTGCTGCGTGTGCTCGAATCGGGTGAAATCACCCGCGTGGGATCCAACACGCCGGTGCGGGTGAACGTGCGGATCCTCTCCGCGACCAACCGTAATCTCGAGGATGCGATCGCCGGCGGCGACTTTCGCAGCGATCTCTACCACCGCCTCAAGGTGGTGACGATCGCGATCCCGCCGCTCCGAGCGAGGGCGGGCGACATCCCCCTTCTGGTCGAGCACTTCGTGAAACAGTTCGCGAAACGGCATGGCAAGACGATCAAGGGTGTGTCGCTGGCCGCCCGGACGAAGCTCGGATCGTTTGACTGGCCGGGAAACGTGCGGCAACTGCGGAACGTGATCGAGAGCATGGTTGTGGTCGACTGCGACGAGACCCTCGATGTCGACGACCTGCCACTGGAACTCGAGCCGGCGGCACCCGCGGTGGCGACGCCGGCAGATGGCTCGGCCGGCATCGCGTCGCTCGTGGGGCGGCCGCTGGAGGAGGTGGAGCGAATCTTCATCACCGAGACCCTCAAGCTCACCGGTGGCAACCGGGAGCAGGCGGCAGAGCTGCTCGGTATCGGCGAGCGGACGCTCTACCGAAAAATCAAAGAGTATCAATTGTCCTGATGCCGCGCATTCAGAAACTTCCCCCCGCGGTCGTCAATCGCATCGCCGCCGGCGAGGTCGTTGAGCGGCCGGCGAGCGTCGTGAAGGAACTCCTCGAGAACGCGCTCGATGCCGGCCCCACCCGGATCGATGTCACGCTCGAGCAGGGAGGCGTGTCGCTCGTGCGTGTGGCGGACGACGGCTGCGGCATCTCCGCCGACGAACTGCCGCTCGCCATCGCCCAGCATGCGACAAGCAAACTGCGGGTGGCGGAAGACCTCGAGCGGATCGTCACGCTCGGTTTCCGGGGCGAGGCGCTCGCGAGCATCGGCGAGGTTTCACGGCTCGTGATCCGTTCCCGCATGGCCGGCGCGGCCGGGGCATCGATCACGGTCGACGGCGGCCGGGTGGGCGAGGTGGTGCCCGAGGGATGCGGCGTGGGCACGACCGTGGAGGTACATCAGTTGTTCGGCAACGTGCCGGCCCGCCGTGCCTTTCTCCGCGCGGCCCAGACGGAATGGTCCCATTCGTCCGAGGCATTCGTGCGGACCGCGCTCGCCCATCCTGGCGTCGCCCTCACGCTGACTCACAATGCAGCCACGTCCCGCGGTCGTCGCGTGCACGACCTGCCTGCCACCGATTCCTGGAGACGGCGGATTTCCGATCTCTACGGCGAGGCGCTCGGCAGCCGGCTGCTCGAGGTCGAGGCGAGCGACGGCGACATCGCGGTGTCGGGGTTCGTCGGCCGCCCCGAGGACGACATGGCGGGCACTCGCCTCCAACACCTCTTCGTCGCCGGACGGCCCTTTCGCGACCGCTCCATCCTGCACGCGGTACAGGAGGCCTATCGCGGCATGCTGCTCTCGGGCCGGCAGCCGATCGTGTTCCTCCAGTTCTCGATTCCTCCCGACGCGGTGGACGTCAATGTGCACCCGGCCAAGATGGAGGTGCGGTTTCGCGAGCCGTCGCGGATCTATCGGCTCGTGCTGGCGGCCCTGCGTACCCGGTTCCTGGCCGACGACATGACCGCGCGGCTCAAGCCGCCGGCCGTCGAGGCCGAGCCGAACACTGCCGGCGGCCGACTGTGGACCGACCAGCCTGCCGCCGATGCGTCTCTGCCGGCATGGCGACCGCCCCCGGCGTTCGTCCCCTTTCCAGCGGTATCGCCGGCCTCCACCGGAGCTCCGCGGCCGGCTGCCGAACCGGGATGGCAACGGGCCGAACCACCCGTCACCGCTGACGAGCGAGCGGTGCAGATGCATAATCGGTATCTGGTGGTCGAGGCCGGTGACGGAATCGAAGTGATCGACCAGCACGCGCTCCACGAGCGGGTGCTCTACGAGCGGCTCAAGGCGGCGGTCGAGCAGGGTGGCCTCGACGTGCAGCGGCTCCTCGTGCCGGAACGACTCGACCTTTCCCCCGCGGAGCTGGAACTCGTGCAGGAACACACGGCCACGCTAACGCAGGCCGGCATGAACGTGGAGCCGTTCGGCGGCACGACGGTGATCGTGACCTCGAAGCCGGTGCTGGCGGGCAACACGCCCGCGGCGGCGATTGTCCGCGAGGCGCTCGACCGGCTGGCGGCCGTGGCGGCGGGTTCCGGCCGGGCCGCCTCACTGCTCGTTGACGAAGTGCTTCACGGACTGGCCTGCAAGGCGGCGATCAAGGCGGGCGACCCGCTCTCCCAGCCGGAGATCGACGCGCTTGTCCGCGATCGGCGGCTCGTCCGCGAGTCACACCATTGCCCCCACGGACGGCCCACGTCGCTGACGCTGTCGCGACACGAACTAGACCGCCAGTTCCGGCGGATCTGAACGGAGGACGGTGACGACCATGATCTGCGTGAGCATCGGCCGCGGCCGGCATCGGCACGTCATCGCCGAGCACCGGCATCTCGCGGAGAACGGCGTGCCGCTCGTCGAGCTCCGGCTCGACTACATCCAAGGCGCCGTGCAGGTCAAGCGACTGCTCGCGGAACGGCCCTGCCCCGTCATCGTGACCTGCCGCCGCGTTGCCGACGGGGGCCGCTGGGAGCAGTCCGAGGAGGCTCGGCGTATGCTTCTCCGCACGGCGATCGTCGAGGGCGCCGACTACGTCGATCTGGAGGATGACATCGCCGCCACGGTGCCGCGGTACGGCAAGACCAAGCGGATCATCAGTCACCACGACTTCCAGAAAACCCCGGCCGATCTGACGCTCCTGCACAAGCGACTCGCCGAAATCGATGCCGACATCGTCAAGATCGCCGCGATGGCCAACCATCCCACCGACAACCTGCGGATGCTGGAGATGGTGCATGCCGCCCGCATTCCCACCGTCGGCATCTGCATGGGCGACATCGGTGTGCCGACCCGGATCCTCACCGGCCGGGCCGGAGCCCCGTTCACGTTCGCGACGTTCCACGACGACCGCGTGCTCGCGCCGGGCCAGATCGGCTGGCGGCAGATGCGCGAGATGTACCGCTTCGACTCGCTCTCCGCGGCCACCAGGATCTACGGCGTGGTGGCAGATCCCGTGGCCCACAGCTTGAGTCCGGTGGTGCACAACGCCGCCCTTGCCGCCGCCGGCATCGACGCGGTGTACGTGCCATTCCGCGTGCCCGCCGAGCAGATCGATGAGTTCCTGGCGAATGCGGGACGCTGGCCGCTGGCCGGCCTGAGCGTGACGATCCCGCACAAGGAGACCGTGCTCACGCACTGCGCGACACACGATCCGCTCGTGACGTCGATCGGGGCCGCCAACACGCTCTCGTTT
>Ga0315904_10002627_pt1 | contig 27573 bp, 33 predicted proteins | sample LakEriMetagenome_6_FD_203529 | JGI IMG/M metagenome (GOLD analysis project Ga0315904, IMG submission 203529) | Freshwater fungal communities from buoy surface, Lake Erie, Ohio, United States - Buoy 12 MA120 | ecosystem: Environmental > Aquatic > Freshwater > Lake | place: USA: Lake Erie, Ohio...
TTGCGATCTATGCAACGATGACAGATTACTTCATGAGGGCGATCTGCTTCGGTGCTATTCCTGCCACGCAATTAACCGGATTCCTTATCATGCCTAATTACGATTACATGTGCGATGGTGAGGGGTTGCTGATTGTATTGGATTTACCAATGGATCATAAAATCCCTCATTGTCAAGTATGTGCCGCACCTTTAAGGCGTGTCTATACAGCTGTGCCAACGATCTTTAAGGGCACTGGATGGGCTGGCAAAGATGGTTAAATTTAGGTGCAACTTCTGCTCAGCCAATACCGAGTTTGAATGGCTCGATGGCTACGAAACCCACGAAGGTTTTAGAACTTACCAATGCCTTAAATGCTGCGCTGTCGGCGTTAAGAATGAAGCTGAGGCAATAGATACTCAAGAACCTGTCATGCGCTGCACCAAATGCGGATCATGGATGTTTGCAGATAAGGAGTGCTTTACATGTGCGATTCTCACAATGAAGGAGATCACGAAATGAACTGGGCATACCAGAATCAACTGCGTAAGCAATGGCTTATAGATCATCCTGAAGCCGAGTACGAAGGGTGGATGAGTATATGACATGCCGTCTGACCTGCGGTTTTGTTAATGGATTTGGAATCGTATGATACGCTATAAAGAGCATTGGCTCTCAAAGCCAAAAGGCGAACCCCGAAGGGGGAGGTTCGCAAGGTGCTCGCTAGTTGTGACAGCTCTATGTTTAGCCAACATTTCAGGCTTTGAAAAAGCACATTCCGCTGAACCACGAACCAATCATTACAGACAATGGGCTTTCATACAATTAAACAATATAGATGAATTTCATTGTTTAGATGAGTTGTATTTCAAAGAATCAAGATGGAATCCTAAAGCTAAGAATGGTAGTCATTACGGCATACCTCAAGGCAGATCAATATACTTAAGTAAGGTTAATGGATTTAAGCAGGTAGAATGGGGTTTGAAATACATCAAGAATAGGCATGAAACTCCATGCAAGGCATTACATCATTTTAAGACTAAGGGATGGCATTGAGTAAAAGCGCATTAAGAGATAGTGGATCTACAAGACAATGGCGCAATATAAGAGAGCGCATACTTAGGCGTGATGGTTATGTCTGTCAATACTGTGCTCAAGAAGCAGATACAGTTGATCATGTGATACCTAGACGATTAGGTGGGCTTGATAACGATGATAACTTGGTTGCATCATGCAGGAAATGTAATTTATCTAAAGGGGGGCGTTTTTTTGTGAGCAAGAGAACACCACCGACCCCCCGTTCCTTTTCTAACCCACAAAACACCTCGATCGCCCACGCTCAGACTGAATCGCTTTGATTAATTTACAAACAGGAGAGATCTTGACAGATCCGACCTATTCAGGATTAGGAGGTGTGCAAACTCCACGAATTCATTCAAAACTGACTGATTTACCTTCAAAAGGTCAAGACATGATCGACCTTGCCACCGAATTGGGTATTAACCTTATGGAATGGCAGCGGTTTGTCTGCATACATGGTCACAAAGTCAGACCAGATGGCAGGTGGGCTCATTCCGAACTGGGTTTGATCATGGCAAGACAGCAAGGCAAGTCCACTTTGATGATGCTCCGGATCTTGACTGGCATGTTTGTATGGGGTGAGGGATTACAACTCGCATCAGCTCATAGACTTACAACATCACTTGAAACCTTTAGGCAGATCGTTGGTTTAATTGAAACCAATTCAAAACTTGAAAAAGAAGTAAAGAAAATCCGATGGCAACATGGTGCTGAGGAAATAGAGCTGTTTGGCAATAGGAGATTTGTTGTAAAGGCTGCAAACAATGCAGCGAGAGGGTTGAGTAAGCCCGAAACCATACATTTGGATGAGTTGCGTGAATATAAGGATGAGGATGCTTGGTCATCAATGCGTTATTCGATGATGGCTGCTAAGAATCCACAAGTATGGGTTTATTCATCAGCTGGAGATCAGCATTCCGTAATTCTAAACAAATTGCGTGAGAGGGCATTGGCGTCAGCCACGACCAATGACCCGATAGGTTGGTTTGAGTGGAGTGCAGAACCTGATGCTCCGATCTTACTTCCGTCAGGTGAGATCAATTGGAGTGCATTCGCTCAAGCCAATCCATCATTAGGAATTACAATTCATCCAGATAATTTAAAAGCTGTAATTAATGATCCACCGGATATTGTGCGAACTGAAGTTTTGGCACAATGGGTAGATACGATCAATTCAGCAATTGATGCACAAAAGTGGGGATTATGTCAGACCGACCCAATACCATTAGATCCTGAGCAGCCAACTTGGTTTGGTTTAGATTTATCGCCGGACAGAAAATTTGCCGCATTAACTGCGACACAGCGATTACCAGGAGAAAAGTTTAATTTAGTTTTATTGCATACATGGTCGAATGACTTTTCAATAAATGATTTAGCGGTTGCAAATGACATTGCACCTTACGCAAGAAAATATAATGTTCAGACTATCGCTTATTCAGCAAGGACTGCACAAGCCGTCGCAAGTCGGTTAATCCCTGCTGGATTTTCCTGCACTAACATGGATGGGGCGATATATGCTGAAAGTTGCGATCGGTGGCTTGGGGCGATCAATAGCCATCGATTACAACATGGTGGGCAGGATGAACTGACCCAACAAACGCTTTCCGCTGCAAAACTGCCCTATGGGGATGGGTCATGGATCATCGGAAGGCGTGCTAGTCGAGTGGCAGTTTGTGCAGCTGTCGCTTCGGCGTTAGCAACCTATTTTGCGACACAAGCAGAAACGGAAATTGATATTCAAGTCGGATAATTTGTATTTATGGTATATTATGTGCTAATGGGATTATTCGATCGATTTACAGCTAAATCAAATCAGCCAACAAATCCAGTAGATGTTGCAGCTGCTCTTGCACCTTACAATTCGCAACAATTAGTTGGTGGAATTTTATTTGGAACTACAACCGCAACTCGTGAGCAGTATATGGCGATCCCATCCGGTGCTAGAGCAAGAAATATAATTTGCTCAACTGTCGGGTCTTTACCTCTTGAGCAATACAATCATTTTACAAACGAACATGTAAGACCAAACCGAGTAATTATGCAACCAGATCCAAGAGTTGCAGGATCAGCAATTTATGCATGGTTGGCTGAGGACATTTTGCTATACGGGGTCGGTTATGGAATTTGCTTGGACACATACTCTGCGACAGATGCTTCAAGAATTAGAGCATGGACAAGAGTTGCACCAAATAGAGTTTTTGCGTCATTAAATTCTGATTCAACTGAAATCGAGTATTACACAGTTGATGGCAAGCGAGTGCCGCCATTTGGCTTAGGTTCATTAATTGTTTTCAATGGTTTAGATGAAGGAATTCTAAATCGTGCCGGTCGGACAATTAAGGCAGCTGCTGAATTAGAAAAGGCTGCTGAAATGTATGCCAAAGAACCAATGCCACAAATGGTATTGAAATCAAATGGCACAAATCTTACTCCAGAGCGAATTACAAAACTTCTTGAATCTTGGAGAGTATCAAGATCAACAAGAGCAACTGCATTCTTAAATGCTGATGTTGAATTGCAAGCATTAGGATTTGATCCAGCCAAACTTCAATTAAATGAAGCTAGACAGTACCTCGCTTTAGAAATTTCCAGAGCCTCAGGCATTCCGGCAAGTTTCGTATCTGCTGAAACTACATCAATGACTTATTCAAACATGACAGCCGAGAGAAAAGCATTAATTGACTTTTCACTTCGTCCAATACTTACAGCAATTGAACAAAGACTAAGCCAACCAGATTTCGTGCCAAATGGAATGGAAATTCGTTTTGATATTGATGATTTCTTGAGAGGTTCAGCATTAGAGCGTGCTCAAGTTTATGAAATCCTAAATCGCATTGGCGCAATGAGCGTTGAGCAAATCCAAGAGGAGGAGGATCTAATTCGATGAAAATTAGTTTCCCAATTGAAATAACCGCTGCTGATACAAATAAGCGAACGCTGACTGGTCGCATTGTAAGTTGGAATGAGGAAGGTTCAACCAGCGCAGGATTAACAGTATTTGAAAAAGACAGCATTGACTTTTCAAAACCTGTCAAATTATTACTTGAGCATGAGCGCACAAAGCCATTAGGCAAATTGGTTGATATTACTGCCACAGAGCAGGGCTTAGAAGCAACATTCAAATTGGCTAAGACTTTTGCAGCTGATGATGCTCTTGAGGAAGCAGCCACAGGTTTAAGGGATGGATTTAGCGTTGGTGTCAAAATCAACGAATGGAAAAATGAAGATGGCGTCTTAAAGATACAGTCGAGTTCCTTGCAAGAGGTATCACTTGTCACCGAGCCAGCCATTAGCAGCGCAAGAGTTGCTGAAGTAGCAGCTAGTGAAACACCAGAGAATTCCGAAGCAACCGCTGAGGAAACTACAACACAGGAGGACAAAGTGTCTGATACAACATCAGAAGCTCCTATCGCAACCGAAGCGGTAGAAGCATCACAAGCTCCAGTTGTAACTGCTCAATACATGGCATATACAAAGCCTCGTGTTGATACAAATGTTACAGCAGGACAATATCTAAATGCACAGATCAAAGCACTAAGTGGCGACACCGATGCTCGTGATTTAGTAGCAGCATTACAAATAGCAACAGTTTCAGAGAACACCGGAACTGTTCCACCAAATTATTTGCGTGATGTTATCGGCGTGATCGATTCATCTCGTCCATTCATTGATTCAATCGAGCGTGCACCACTTCCTGCTTCCGGCATGAAGGTCTTTACTCCAAAATTAGGAGCGCAAGCAATCGTAGGGCAGACCGCAGAAGGCGTGGAGTTTGCTTCACAAGATACTGCTGTCACCTTTCAAGAGGACACAATTGTCAAGTTCGCTGGAGCAAACATTGTAAATGTCGAACTCTTTGACCGTTCAGACCCATCTTTTGCAGATTTGTTAGTGCGTGAGTTGGCTGCATCTTATGCACAAAAGACTGATGCTTATGCTGCAACAATTGCAGCTGATGGCGCAGATACTTCAAGCGGAACATCACTTTACAAAGCAATTGCACAAGGTATTGCTGATTCTTATGGCGTTATGCGTTTTACACCAAACCGCCTATTAGTAGCAACAACCGGTGGTTATGAGAATGTTGATTTCTCAAACATTCTTGGCGCAGTTGATGGATCACAACGACCATTATTTGCAGCAGCAGCACCACAAAACGCTGGCGGACTTGTAACACAAGGTTCAACCGCTGGAACAGTTGCAGGACTTGATTTAGTTGTAGATCCAAACTACACAGGCAACACGGCTGGAACAAAGGTTGCTTTGGTTTATCCATCAGCAGCAATGAGATTCCATGAATCAGGCACAATTGAACTTCGTGCCAATGTTGTTGCTAATGGTCGCATTGAGATCGGACTTTATGGATATGTTTGCGTAGTAAATCGCTACCCAACAGCATTCCGCAAGTTAGACGCAATAGCCTAATTTAACTGAGTGCCTAGGGTTGCTCCCGATCCTAGGCATCCATTAATGGGAGTAAGGAGATGACACTTGCCTAGTATAATTTCAGCATCAGAGTTGAGAGCCGTATTAGGCGTGTCATCTGCCTTGTATAGTGACAGTTACTTAAATCAAATAATAGATTCGGCAGAAACGGTCATCCTGCCAATGCTTGTTACATTCAAAGCACCAATTCAGGCAACCTCTTTGTCAGACAATGTTGCTACATTTACTACACTAGGAATTCATGAATTTACCGAAGGACAATCAGTTGTCATCACAGGATGCGGGTCACCTTACAACGGAACAAGAGTTGTGCTGGCAGAAAATCTTGGACAATATACCTTTTCAGCATCGATCACTAATGCCGATATACTCGAAGCTAATGTCATCCCATCCGGAGTTGCTACCCTTTCTGGCGCATCAACTTATGTTGGAAACGCAGCTGTTCAATCAGCCGTCTATACAGTTTCAGTCGAAGTTTTCCAAGCAAGACTTGCCGGTGGAGGACAAATCGAAGGAGTAGATTTTTCACCAACCCCATTTAGAATGGGTCGATCACTTTTCAATAAGTGCGTTGGTTTACTTGGTTCATATATGGACACCGAAGGCATGGCTCAATAAATGCCTAATGAAACAATCCTTCAACAAATTCGCACACCTTTAGCAACCGCTCTATCTAGCGTTGCAGGAAATGTTTATTCATTTGTGCCTGAAACAGTAATTCCACCAGCTGTGGTGGTTGTGCCTGATTCACCTTACTTAGAATTTGAAACAATTAGCAAAACTAACATAAGAGCCAAAATCAATTTTACAATCTCAGTTGCAGTTGCATATAACAGCAACCCAGCATCGCTCGATAATATCGAGCAATTAATCATAAGTGTTCTGGCAGTTATTCCAGTTGGATACATTGTCAGCTCGGTTGAAAGACCGACAGTTACTCAAGTTGGTGCATCAACGCTGCTAATCGCAGATGTTCGAGTATCTACCTACTACACGCAAACAATATAAGGAGAAATCATGGCAACAGTCGTAATTACCGGTCGTGATGTTGGTTTATCTTTCACAGGTGGAACAGATATTCAAGCACAAGCGACAAACGCAGTTCTAACCAAGGTCAATGAGCGTCAGGTTTATCAGACCATGGAGGGCGAGGCTTACAAGACAACAAACATTTCAGGAACATTCCAATTGGACATGTTGGCTGACTGGGGCAAGGCAAACTCAGTTTGCGAGGCTCTATGGACAGCTGCTGAAACCGCACCAGATACAGACATCAGCATGACACTTACAGCTGCATCAGGAGCACAATTTGTGTTTCCAGTAAAGCCAGAGTTTCCAACAGCCGGTGGTTCAGGTGTTGATGCTCAGACAGTATCATTCACCTTCACAGTATCTAAGGGTGCAGTAACCGAAACCTTTAGTTAAAAAATAAAACGGGAGCAAACAAATGAAGTTACCAATTACAATTGAATATAACTCAGGTGAGCAAGCAACTTACATTGCCCAACCACCTGAGTGGGCTAAATGGGAAAAGCAGACAGGAAACATCATTGGTCAGGCATCCGAAAAGTTGGGCATTTGGGATCTTATGTTTTTGGCTTATCATGCTCATAAGCGTGAAGTTGCCGGAAGCAAACCCATCAAACCAATGGATATTTGGATGGAAACAGTAGCCGATGTCATTGTTGGTGATGCAGACCCAAAAGCCACAAAGCAGGAAGCCTAAACAGATTATTGGTGGAGTTGGCAATTGCAACTCACATACCAATGAGCGAATGGGTTGATGGCGAGGACATTTTAACGGCGATCGAGATATTGGAGAAAAGGAATGGCAACTGAAACCATTGCATACAACAAAACTGATCTCCGCAATATCTACAAGGCTTTCAAACTCATGGACGATCAGGCTACTGAGGAAGCAAGAGCGCAGTCTGCTGCTTTGGCGTATTTTGCATCTGAAGAAATTAAACAAGCTGCTAAAGGCAGAACAAAATCTGGCAAAGTTGCGCAAAGAGTTGCGGACGGAGTTAGCATTTCGAAGTCAAGCAAAATCGGTGAATTCAGTTATGGCTTCGCAAGACAGAAGTTTTCAGGTGGTGCTACTACACAAACCTTATGGGGTGGCATTGAGTTTGGTTCAAATAAATACAAACAATTCCCTTCATATTCAGGACGGCAAGGCAGAGGTAGTCGTGGATGGTTTATCTATCCAACCCTTCGCAGAATTCAGCCTGAATTGATTAACAAATGGGAACAAAGTTTTGATCGCATCATTAAGGAATGGGTCTAATGGCAACCGGTAGTCGCACGCTTAAGTTATCAATTCTCGCCGATGTTGATGATCTTAAAAAGAAGTTAGGTGAAGCCGACAAAGCCGTCGAATCAAACGCCAGCAAAATTTCAGAGTTTGGTAAGAAGGCTGCTGCTGCTTTTGCCGTTGCAGCTGCTGCTGCCGTTGCTTATGCCGGCAAATTAGCCGTTGATGGGGTCAAATCAGCGATAGAGGATGAACAGGCACAGTTAAGGTTAGCTGCTGCCTTAAAGACCGCCACAGGGGCTACAAATGCCCAAATTGAGGCAACTGAGGACTACATACGATCAACTCAATTAGCCACAGGCATAACCGATAATGATTTAAGAGCATCATTCCAGAGATTATCGGTATCCACAAAAGACACGACCCAATCACAAAAACTGCTCAACCTTGCAATTGATATATCAAAGGGAACTGGAAAAGAGCTTGGCACAGTTGTAGAAGCATTATCAAAAGCCTATGAAGGACAAGATACAAGATTAGTCAGACTTGGCATTGGTATTACTCAAGCCGATGCTAAAGCAATGGATTTTACAGAAACCACCAAAGTATTAACCAACCTTTATGGTGGTGCAGCTGCTGCAAACGCTGAAACATTCCAAGGCAGAATTGATCGATTAAAGCAAGCATTTGAGGAAGCCAAAGAGGAAATTGGATATCGTTTATTGCCATTTATTGAAAGATTTGTTGATCTAATTGTTAACCAGGTAGTGCCTAAATTGCAAGAGTTTGCTACATACTTTGATCCAATCAAGCAAGCCATTAAAGACAATCAAGAAGCATTTGATGCATTTGGTAGATTTGTAACTGATATTGTCATTCCGATTCTAGTTAATGGTTTAGGCGCAGCATTAAAGACTATTGGAGTTATTGCAGGTGGCATTACCGACATTATTGGAAAAGTGATATCTGCGATTCAAACAGCAGTTGATAATGCTATATCAGGAATCAATAGGTTGATAAGTGCATACAATGCAATTCCAGTTTTGCCAAACATTAGTCCAGTAGGTGCAAGTGCTGGAGTATCGACCGCTGCCTCAACAGGCGCAAAAGCTGCTACACAAACTGCCACAGCTGCTCAATTGGCATCAGGTGCTGCAAGGGCTGGTACTACTGTCAATAACATTACTGTTCAAGCTGTTGATAATGAAGGTGCTGCAAGAGCTGTGGCTAAGGTAATTAATCAAAGTTCATCTAGATCAGTTCCTCAGCTTTACAACAACGGCATCACCAGAGCGAGATAATGTCAGTCTTTACGCCTGAATATAAGTTGAGCATAAATGGTGTGGAATATACCGATGTCACGATATCTGATATAGCCCATCAGGCAGGTCGTGAGGATATCTACGCACAACCAACCCCATCTTATATTCAAATCACATTGGTGGCTTTGAACAATGAAAACTACAATTTCCAAATCAATGACGGAATAGCCTTACAAGTAAAAGATAGCACCAATGCTTTTAAGACTTTATTCGGTGGAAACATTACCGACATCACGACCGAGGTTGCATCAGCTAGCAGCATCGCTGAAACCTTTAGTTATACGATTATTGCTTTAGGTTCATTGGCTAAGTTGCCAAAAGTTATTTATGACGGCACATTGGCTAGGGATGATGACGGCGATCAAATGTATGAATTGCTTGCTGATTTATTTCTTAACAATTGGAATGAAGTGCCAGCATCAGAAACTTGGTCAGGTTATGACCCAACAGTTACTTGGGCAAATGCTGAGAATTTAGGACTTGGCGATATTGATCGTCCCGGTGTTTATGAAATTACAAACCGAGGCGTTAATCCAGATACTGTTTACAACATTGCAACCCTTATTGCTGATAGCGCATTTGGTGTTTTGTATGAGGATAGCGAAGGTCGTATTGGATATGCCGATGCTTTACATAGACAAAACTACCTTGCCAACAATGGTTACACAGAAATTTCAGCCAATACTGCTTTTGGGGCAGGATTAAAGGTTTTGACTAGGGGTGCAGATGTTCGCAATGACATCATCCTTAACTATGGCAACAATTTCGGCTCACAGGTCAGCACCATAGATTTAGACAGCATTGCAACTTTTGGTTACAGAGGCGAAACTATCAATACAGTCTTGCATGACGCTATCGATGCTCAAGCTGTCGCTGATCGTTTTATTTCGCTTAGATCATATCCAAGAGCCTTATTTGACAGCATTACATTTCCATTGACTAACTCAGCCATTGATGATGCAGACCGAGATGCCTTACTTGGGATCTTTATTGGTCAGCCAATGCGAATTACAGACTTGCCGGTTCAAATAGCCCCAACAGGACAATTTGAGGGTTATGTGGAAGGCTGGCGTTGGAGCACTAGATTCAACGAATTATTTTTAACCATAAATCTGAGCCCGATCGAATTCTCAACAGTAGCAGTTCAATGGGAGCAAGTATCAGCCTCAGAGGCGTGGAACACTCTAAGTGGTACACTTACATGGGAAAATGCGATTGGAGCAGTAGCCTAATATGGCAAACACAACTTATTTTGGATGGGAAACGCCAGACGACACCGATCTGGTTAAAGATGGCGCAGCTGCTATCCGCACACTTGGTCAAGCAATTGATACTTCTTTGCAAGATCTTGAAGGTGGCACAACTGGTCAGATATTATCAAAAAATTCAAATATCGACATGGATTTTGTTTGGATCACAAATGATGTTGGAGATATTACAGCTGTTAATACAAACAGCCCATTAACAGGTGGTGGCACAACTGGAGCATTAACACTTTCTTATGATTACGCTGCTGGATCAAAATTAACTTTAAATGCTCAAACAGCAACTTATACAGTTGTTTTGGCAGACGCAGATCAAAAACTTGTAACAATGTCTGTTGCGTCTGCAAATGATTTTTTAATACCAACAAATGCAAATGTTGCTTTTCCAGTTGGAACAGTTATCAATGTTATTCAAATTGGAGCAGGTCAAACAACTATTAAAGCTGTAACCTCAGGCACTACTACTATCTCATCAACTGGAGTAACTGCTACTGCACCTAAACTAAGAGCGCAATATTCGGCTGCATCCTGCATTAAGGTCGCTACCGATACTTGGTATGTGGTAGGAGATATTGCGTAATGACTTTATTAGGAATTGTTGCTAGTCAAAATTATCCAAGAAATGTTACTGTTAATTACCTTGTAATTGCAGGTGGTGGTAGTAGTGGTTCTTATGGCGGTGGTGGCGGTGCTGGCGGATTAAGAAGTACGCTGGATTCTACTGGTGGCGGCGGCAGTTTAGAAAGCACTTTGAGTTTAATTCCAGGCACACTTTATAGCGTAACTGTTGGCGGCGGTGGTGCTTCAAATGCAAGTGGTGCTAATTCTATATTTAGCACAATAACATCTACTGGTGGTGGTTGTGCAGGATATTTTAATGGTTCTACATATATAGCAACAACATCAGGCGGTTCTGGTGGTGGTGGTAGTGCTAACGGTAGCGGAGAAACTGGAGCATCAAGAACAAGTTCACCTGTGCAGGGTAACAATGGTGGAAATGGTGTATCTGGTGGCGCAGGTGGTGGCGGTGGCGCAGGTGGTGCTGGCGGTAATGGCTCCTCTGGAGTTGCTGGCACTGGTGGATCCTCATTAACTTTATCAACTTGGGCAACTGCAACAAGCACTGGCGTTAGCAGTGCATATGCAGGTGGTGGTGGTGCTGTTGTAAATAGCCAAAATGTTGAATCTAATGGCGGCGGCGGCGGTGCTGGTAATGGCAATGCTGATGGTGATGGTGGAAACGCAACAGCAAACACAGGTTCTGGTGGCGGTGGCGCTAATTCTGGTGCTGCTGGTTTCTTAGGCGGAACAGGTGGCTCTGGTTTAGTTATTTTAAGATTTAGTGGCACATACACAGCAACATCTACAACAGGTTCACCAACAAGAACTGTTAGTGGCGGAAATACTTATTATCATTGGACAGGAAATGGGAGCATAACAATCTAATGGCACATTTTGTAAAGTTAAACGAAGACAATATTGTTATTGATGTAAATGTTGTCAATAATGCTGTGTTAGATCCCAATAACGAAGAACAAAGTGGTATTGAATTTTTAACCGAATGGTCAGGCGGTTATACAAATTGGAAGCAAACTTCATACAATGGCAATATCCGCAAACAATACGCAGGCATTGGATACTCTTATAATCCAGTTGCGGATGTATTTATATCACCTCAACCTTTTGCATCTTGGTCGTTAGATAATAATTTTGATTGGCAAGCACCAACTCCTAGACCTACTGAAGGCTTTTGGATTTGGGATGAATCAAGTCTAAGTTGGGTTGAAATTGAAACCTTGGTTATCTAAAGCAGCTATACAACTGCGTGAGCAGATTGATGATTCCTTCCCAGAGCGTAGCCGTAAATCTGATGGGTGGATTGGTGATGCTAGACATAGCACACGAAAGAGCGATCACAACCCAGACACAAATGGATGCGTGCGAGCAATTGATATTGACGCTCGGCTTTCTGACGACAAAGGGCTTTCAGCATATCTGGCAGATCAAATTCGATCCTATGGGAAAACCAATGGTCGCATCAGTTATGTGATACATCAGTCAAAAATTGCTTCACCGATTCTTGGATGGCGTTGGCGCAAATATAAGGGCAATCCTCATAACCATCACATACATGTCAGTTTCAAGAAAAATCAAGATAAAAATTCCGATTTCTTTCACATACCACTACTAGGAGGCAAAGCATGAAACTATCGAACAAACACAAGGCTGCAATTAAGTCATATTTAAGAGCTGTGGCTGCTTCCGGTATTACTGTGGCATTAGCCATTGTTGCTGACATCCATCCAGCTTATGCAACATTGCTTGGAGCAGTTGTAGCACCTATTGCAAAAGCACTTGATCCAAAGTCCGGCAGCGAGGCTGATTACGGAATCAATGCGAAATGACGGCAAACGATTGGGTCGCTATCGCTTCTGGCGTATGCGCCGTAACGGGCAGTTTGTTTATGGGTCTGCGTTGGTTAATTAAATCCTACCTAGCAGAATTAAAGCCAAACTCAGGCACAAGTATGAAGGATCAAATTACTCGACTTGAACAGCGTGTCGATGATCTGTTTGTCTTAATTAGTAAGCGATAATTTTTGTTATGGCGAACACACGAAAACCATCTAAACGAAAAAAGATTAATCGTCGTATCGTTCGCCAAACTCCTGAGCCATTAACAAAGATCGATCAGCATTACATGGCTCTACACGAATGCTACAAAGCAGCCAGAAAAGCAGGATTTACGCCTGAACATGCATTCTGGCTTATGACTGAACAAAAAACCTTTCCAAATTGGATCGTAGGCGATGGTGGGATTATTCCTTCCATAGATCCAACTGACGATGAGGATGACGATTAAGCGATACTTAGTAATAAGTGATTTGCAAATTCCCTACCATCATGAAACAGCTGTCAAAAATGTCATTAAGTTGGCAAGGCGCGAAAGATTTGACAGTGTATTATGCGTCGGTGATGAAATTGATTTCCAAACCATTAGCCGATGGGCTGAGAAAACACCTTTGGCTTATCAACAAACTCTGGATGATGACCGCACAGCTACTCAGGAAATCCTTTGGGCTCTCACAGAGCACAGCCGAGAAGCTCACATTATCCGCAGTAATCATACTGATCGCTTATATAACACTTTATTAAAAGTTCCGGGAATGATTAGCCTTCCCGAATTGCAGTATGCCAAGTTCATGGATTTCGATTCTATGGGCATTACCTTTCATAAGACATTCTACGAATTTGAAAAGGGCTGGATCTTGGCTCATGGCGATGAAGGCAACATGAATCCTAACGCTGGGCAGACTGCCCTAAATCTCGCCAAAAAGGCAGGAAAGAGCGTGGTTTGTGGGCATACCCATAGGTTAGGTATGTCAGCCTACTCTGAGGGGCTCTACGGGGCTTACAGACCCCTTTACGGGGTTGAAACAGGCAACCTTATGAACCGGGCAAAAGCCTCCTATACAAAAGGCTTGGCTAATTGGCAAATGGGCATAGTTTTGATGGAGTGGGATGGCAAAAATATGAGCGTGCAGATGATCCCAATTAACAAAGATGGCAGTTTCACAGCTCTTGGAAAGTCTTATGGGGCGTGAGACCGACTATTACGATCGCACGATTGATGATCATATCGATGAACTTGAGGATATTGGCGTTATCTAATCGTTATAGAACACGCCGAAAGAAAATAACCAAGCGTCCTTGATTTAGGTCATACTTTATGTATCTATCCACAAGATCTGTGGAGGATATGTAAGGGAGCAACATGAATACATGGCTAGAACTAAGAGACCTTGGCTTAGATGTCGCAGCTGTAATGCTGGCGATAGGATTTATTTATTGGATCGTTTATGAGATCCGAGATACCGCATTCCAGAATGGTTACTGGAAAGGTCGGGCTGATGGCTGGAACATGCATCGCCGAATGACCAATATCAAGGCACAGTCAGATGAGGTTTTTGACTATGACAAAAACTGAGCAGATCTTTGATGAAGCCATTACAACGATCCAGTCAAGAGGTGTCGTATATGGGCATCCTTATTACAACATGGAGCGAATCTCAAAGCTGGTCAGTTCGTATCTCGAATACCCAGTCATGCCTCACGATATTTGTATCTTTAACATCTTGCAGAAAATTAGTCGTTTGCAGGAAAGTCCGGGGCATCATGACAGCCTTGTGGACATTGCGGCATACATCGGTATATATAAAACAGTTTATGATGCCGAAATCGACAGCGACTTCAAAAAAGGAGATGCTCTCTAATGGCATTTAATCTTGAGGATTATGAGGATGTGGCAACTTTAAACAAATGGTTTATTAGCAACTATCCAATGGGTCGATCAGACATATCAGTTATTAGTCATGATGCTGAGAAAGGTTATATCTTGGTTCAGGCAACTCTTTGGCGGGATGCTAAAGACACAGCTCCAGCGGTTAGCAATATAGCCTTTGGATCAAGAGAAACTTATATCCCAAACATGAAAAAGTTTTATGTTGAGGATACTGCTACTTCCGCATTGGGTCGAGCAATAATTATTTTAAAAGGCTCAGATAAGACTGCAACTAAGGATGACATGCGAAAGGTTGAAACCGGCTCATCATTTAAGGAAAAGTTAGAAGCCCGGCAAAATATGTATGGAAAGCCAGGATCTAAGTCAGCGCAAATTGAAACAATTCTAAGAGATAGTTTTGAAGCTGATAAACCTGCACCAGTTGCTTGGTCGGTTGGTGATGTTGTTGCTGAAATAGGTGCATCAACACCGAATGAGCCACCTGCATGCGAGCATGGTCATATCTTAAAACAAGGAATCTCTAAGGGAGGTAAGCCTTACTATGGATATGTTTGTAAAGCCAAACAATGTGATGCCAAGTGGGCAAAACTCACAGCTAATGGAAAATGGTATTTTGAAGGAGGTGAATAAATGGGTGAATTACAAATTATCGATGGCTCCGGCTTAACTGCCACCTTTACGGATGACGGAGTAAAAGTAGAGCCATCAAGAGTTACTTGCGATCTATGCAACGATGACAGATTACTTCATGAGGGCGATCTGCTTCGGTGCTATTCCTGCCACGCAATTAACCGGATTCCTTATCATGCCTAATTACGATTACATGTGCGATGGTGAGGGGTTGCTGATTGTATTGGATTTACCAATGGATCATAAAATCCCTCATTGTCAAGTATGTGCCGCACCTTTAAGGCGTGTCTATACAGCTGTGCCAACGATCTTTAAGGGCACTGGATGGGCTGGCAAAGATGGTTAAATTTAGGTGCAACTTCTGCTCAGCCAATACCGAGTTTGAATGGCTCGATGGCTACGAAACCCACGAAGGTTTTAGAACTTACCAATGCCTTAAATGCTGCGCTGTCGGCGTTAAGAATGAAGCTGAGGCAATAGATACTCAAGAACCTGTCATGCGCTGCACCAAATGCGGATCATGGATGTTTGCAGATAAGGAGTGCTTTACATGTGCGATTCTCACAATGAAGGAGATCACGAAATGAACTGGGCATACCAGAATCAACTGCGTAAGCAATGGCTTATAGATCATCCTGAAGCCGAGTACGAAGGGTGGATGAGTATATGACATGCCGTCTGACCTGCGGTTTTGTTAATGGATTTGGAATCGTATGATACGCTATAAAGAGCATTGGCTCTCAAAGCCAAAAGGCGAACCCCGAAGGGGGAGGTTCGCAAGGTGCTCGCTAGTTGTGACAGCTCTATGTTTAGCCAACATTTCAGGCTTTGAAAAAGCACATTCCGCTGAACCACGAACCAATCATTACAGACAATGGGCTTTCATACAATTAAACAATATAGATGAATTTCATTGTTTAGATGAGTTGTATTTCAAAGAATCAAGATGGAATCCTAAAGCTAAGAATGGTAGTCATTACGGCATACCTCAAGGCAGATCAATATACTTAAGTAAGGTTAATGGATTTAAGCAGGTAGAATGGGGTTTGAAATACATCAAGAATAGGCATGAAACTCCATGCAAGGCATTACATCATTTTAAGACTAAGGGATGGCATTGAGTAAAAGCGCATTAAGAGATAGTGGATCTACAAGACAATGGCGCAATATAAGAGAGCGCATACTTAGGCGTGATGGTTATGTCTGTCAATACTGTGCTCAAGAAGCAGATACAGTTGATCATGTGATACCTAGACGATTAGGTGGGCTTGATAACGATGATAACTTGGTTGCATCATGCAGGAAATGTAATTTATCTAAAGGGGGGCGTTTTTTTGTGAGCAAGAGAACACCACCGACCCCCCGTTCCTTTTCTAACCCACAAAACACCTCGATCGCCCACGCTCAGACTGAATCGCTTTGATTAATTTACAAACAGGAGAGATCTTGACAGATCCGACCTATTCAGGATTAGGAGGTGTGCAAACTCCACGAATTCATTCAAAACTGACTGATTTACCTTCAAAAGGTCAAGACATGATCGACCTTGCCACCGAATTGGGTATTAACCTTATGGAATGGCAGCGGTTTGTCTGCATACATGGTCACAAAGTCAGACCAGATGGCAGGTGGGCTCATTCCGAACTGGGTTTGATCATGGCAAGACAGCAAGGCAAGTCCACTTTGATGATGCTCCGGATCTTGACTGGCATGTTTGTATGGGGTGAGGGATTACAACTCGCATCAGCTCATAGACTTACAACATCACTTGAAACCTTTAGGCAGATCGTTGGTTTAATTGAAACCAATTCAAAACTTGAAAAAGAAGTAAAGAAAATCCGATGGCAACATGGTGCTGAGGAAATAGAGCTGTTTGGCAATAGGAGATTTGTTGTAAAGGCTGCAAACAATGCAGCGAGAGGGTTGAGTAAGCCCGAAACCATACATTTGGATGAGTTGCGTGAATATAAGGATGAGGATGCTTGGTCATCAATGCGTTATTCGATGATGGCTGCTAAGAATCCACAAGTATGGGTTTATTCATCAGCTGGAGATCAGCATTCCGTAATTCTAAACAAATTGCGTGAGAGGGCATTGGCGTCAGCCACGACCAATGACCCGATAGGTTGGTTTGAGTGGAGTGCAGAACCTGATGCTCCGATCTTACTTCCGTCAGGTGAGATCAATTGGAGTGCATTCGCTCAAGCCAATCCATCATTAGGAATTACAATTCATCCAGATAATTTAAAAGCTGTAATTAATGATCCACCGGATATTGTGCGAACTGAAGTTTTGGCACAATGGGTAGATACGATCAATTCAGCAATTGATGCACAAAAGTGGGGATTATGTCAGACCGACCCAATACCATTAGATCCTGAGCAGCCAACTTGGTTTGGTTTAGATTTATCGCCGGACAGAAAATTTGCCGCATTAACTGCGACACAGCGATTACCAGGAGAAAAGTTTAATTTAGTTTTATTGCATACATGGTCGAATGACTTTTCAATAAATGATTTAGCGGTTGCAAATGACATTGCACCTTACGCAAGAAAATATAATGTTCAGACTATCGCTTATTCAGCAAGGACTGCACAAGCCGTCGCAAGTCGGTTAATCCCTGCTGGATTTTCCTGCACTAACATGGATGGGGCGATATATGCTGAAAGTTGCGATCGGTGGCTTGGGGCGATCAATAGCCATCGATTACAACATGGTGGGCAGGATGAACTGACCCAACAAACGCTTTCCGCTGCAAAACTGCCCTATGGGGATGGGTCATGGATCATCGGAAGGCGTGCTAGTCGAGTGGCAGTTTGTGCAGCTGTCGCTTCGGCGTTAGCAACCTATTTTGCGACACAAGCAGAAACGGAAATTGATATTCAAGTCGGATAATTTGTATTTATGGTATATTATGTGCTAATGGGATTATTCGATCGATTTACAGCTAAATCAAATCAGCCAACAAATCCAGTAGATGTTGCAGCTGCTCTTGCACCTTACAATTCGCAACAATTAGTTGGTGGAATTTTATTTGGAACTACAACCGCAACTCGTGAGCAGTATATGGCGATCCCATCCGGTGCTAGAGCAAGAAATATAATTTGCTCAACTGTCGGGTCTTTACCTCTTGAGCAATACAATCATTTTACAAACGAACATGTAAGACCAAACCGAGTAATTATGCAACCAGATCCAAGAGTTGCAGGATCAGCAATTTATGCATGGTTGGCTGAGGACATTTTGCTATACGGGGTCGGTTATGGAATTTGCTTGGACACATACTCTGCGACAGATGCTTCAAGAATTAGAGCATGGACAAGAGTTGCACCAAATAGAGTTTTTGCGTCATTAAATTCTGATTCAACTGAAATCGAGTATTACACAGTTGATGGCAAGCGAGTGCCGCCATTTGGCTTAGGTTCATTAATTGTTTTCAATGGTTTAGATGAAGGAATTCTAAATCGTGCCGGTCGGACAATTAAGGCAGCTGCTGAATTAGAAAAGGCTGCTGAAATGTATGCCAAAGAACCAATGCCACAAATGGTATTGAAATCAAATGGCACAAATCTTACTCCAGAGCGAATTACAAAACTTCTTGAATCTTGGAGAGTATCAAGATCAACAAGAGCAACTGCATTCTTAAATGCTGATGTTGAATTGCAAGCATTAGGATTTGATCCAGCCAAACTTCAATTAAATGAAGCTAGACAGTACCTCGCTTTAGAAATTTCCAGAGCCTCAGGCATTCCGGCAAGTTTCGTATCTGCTGAAACTACATCAATGACTTATTCAAACATGACAGCCGAGAGAAAAGCATTAATTGACTTTTCACTTCGTCCAATACTTACAGCAATTGAACAAAGACTAAGCCAACCAGATTTCGTGCCAAATGGAATGGAAATTCGTTTTGATATTGATGATTTCTTGAGAGGTTCAGCATTAGAGCGTGCTCAAGTTTATGAAATCCTAAATCGCATTGGCGCAATGAGCGTTGAGCAAATCCAAGAGGAGGAGGATCTAATTCGATGAAAATTAGTTTCCCAATTGAAATAACCGCTGCTGATACAAATAAGCGAACGCTGACTGGTCGCATTGTAAGTTGGAATGAGGAAGGTTCAACCAGCGCAGGATTAACAGTATTTGAAAAAGACAGCATTGACTTTTCAAAACCTGTCAAATTATTACTTGAGCATGAGCGCACAAAGCCATTAGGCAAATTGGTTGATATTACTGCCACAGAGCAGGGCTTAGAAGCAACATTCAAATTGGCTAAGACTTTTGCAGCTGATGATGCTCTTGAGGAAGCAGCCACAGGTTTAAGGGATGGATTTAGCGTTGGTGTCAAAATCAACGAATGGAAAAATGAAGATGGCGTCTTAAAGATACAGTCGAGTTCCTTGCAAGAGGTATCACTTGTCACCGAGCCAGCCATTAGCAGCGCAAGAGTTGCTGAAGTAGCAGCTAGTGAAACACCAGAGAATTCCGAAGCAACCGCTGAGGAAACTACAACACAGGAGGACAAAGTGTCTGATACAACATCAGAAGCTCCTATCGCAACCGAAGCGGTAGAAGCATCACAAGCTCCAGTTGTAACTGCTCAATACATGGCATATACAAAGCCTCGTGTTGATACAAATGTTACAGCAGGACAATATCTAAATGCACAGATCAAAGCACTAAGTGGCGACACCGATGCTCGTGATTTAGTAGCAGCATTACAAATAGCAACAGTTTCAGAGAACACCGGAACTGTTCCACCAAATTATTTGCGTGATGTTATCGGCGTGATCGATTCATCTCGTCCATTCATTGATTCAATCGAGCGTGCACCACTTCCTGCTTCCGGCATGAAGGTCTTTACTCCAAAATTAGGAGCGCAAGCAATCGTAGGGCAGACCGCAGAAGGCGTGGAGTTTGCTTCACAAGATACTGCTGTCACCTTTCAAGAGGACACAATTGTCAAGTTCGCTGGAGCAAACATTGTAAATGTCGAACTCTTTGACCGTTCAGACCCATCTTTTGCAGATTTGTTAGTGCGTGAGTTGGCTGCATCTTATGCACAAAAGACTGATGCTTATGCTGCAACAATTGCAGCTGATGGCGCAGATACTTCAAGCGGAACATCACTTTACAAAGCAATTGCACAAGGTATTGCTGATTCTTATGGCGTTATGCGTTTTACACCAAACCGCCTATTAGTAGCAACAACCGGTGGTTATGAGAATGTTGATTTCTCAAACATTCTTGGCGCAGTTGATGGATCACAACGACCATTATTTGCAGCAGCAGCACCACAAAACGCTGGCGGACTTGTAACACAAGGTTCAACCGCTGGAACAGTTGCAGGACTTGATTTAGTTGTAGATCCAAACTACACAGGCAACACGGCTGGAACAAAGGTTGCTTTGGTTTATCCATCAGCAGCAATGAGATTCCATGAATCAGGCACAATTGAACTTCGTGCCAATGTTGTTGCTAATGGTCGCATTGAGATCGGACTTTATGGATATGTTTGCGTAGTAAATCGCTACCCAACAGCATTCCGCAAGTTAGACGCAATAGCCTAATTTAACTGAGTGCCTAGGGTTGCTCCCGATCCTAGGCATCCATTAATGGGAGTAAGGAGATGACACTTGCCTAGTATAATTTCAGCATCAGAGTTGAGAGCCGTATTAGGCGTGTCATCTGCCTTGTATAGTGACAGTTACTTAAATCAAATAATAGATTCGGCAGAAACGGTCATCCTGCCAATGCTTGTTACATTCAAAGCACCAATTCAGGCAACCTCTTTGTCAGACAATGTTGCTACATTTACTACACTAGGAATTCATGAATTTACCGAAGGACAATCAGTTGTCATCACAGGATGCGGGTCACCTTACAACGGAACAAGAGTTGTGCTGGCAGAAAATCTTGGACAATATACCTTTTCAGCATCGATCACTAATGCCGATATACTCGAAGCTAATGTCATCCCATCCGGAGTTGCTACCCTTTCTGGCGCATCAACTTATGTTGGAAACGCAGCTGTTCAATCAGCCGTCTATACAGTTTCAGTCGAAGTTTTCCAAGCAAGACTTGCCGGTGGAGGACAAATCGAAGGAGTAGATTTTTCACCAACCCCATTTAGAATGGGTCGATCACTTTTCAATAAGTGCGTTGGTTTACTTGGTTCATATATGGACACCGAAGGCATGGCTCAATAAATGCCTAATGAAACAATCCTTCAACAAATTCGCACACCTTTAGCAACCGCTCTATCTAGCGTTGCAGGAAATGTTTATTCATTTGTGCCTGAAACAGTAATTCCACCAGCTGTGGTGGTTGTGCCTGATTCACCTTACTTAGAATTTGAAACAATTAGCAAAACTAACATAAGAGCCAAAATCAATTTTACAATCTCAGTTGCAGTTGCATATAACAGCAACCCAGCATCGCTCGATAATATCGAGCAATTAATCATAAGTGTTCTGGCAGTTATTCCAGTTGGATACATTGTCAGCTCGGTTGAAAGACCGACAGTTACTCAAGTTGGTGCATCAACGCTGCTAATCGCAGATGTTCGAGTATCTACCTACTACACGCAAACAATATAAGGAGAAATCATGGCAACAGTCGTAATTACCGGTCGTGATGTTGGTTTATCTTTCACAGGTGGAACAGATATTCAAGCACAAGCGACAAACGCAGTTCTAACCAAGGTCAATGAGCGTCAGGTTTATCAGACCATGGAGGGCGAGGCTTACAAGACCACAAACATTTCAGGAACATTCCAGTTGGATATGTTGGCAGATTGGGGCAAGGCAAACTCAGTTTGTGAGGCTCTATGGACTGCTGCTGAAACTGCACCAGATACAGACATCAGCATGACACTTACAGCTGCATCAGGAGCACAATTCGTGTTTCCAGTAAAGCCGGAGTTTCCAACTGCCGGTGGTTCAGGTATTGATGCTCAGACAGTATCATTCACATTCACAGTATCTAAAGGCGCAGTAACCGAAACCTTTAGTTAAAAAATAAAACGGGAGCAAACAAATGAAGTTACCAATTACAATTGAATATAACTCAGGTGAGCAAGCAACTTACATTGCCCAACCACCTGAGTGGGCGAAATGGGAAAAGCAGACAGGAAACACTATTGGTCAGGCATCCGAGAAGTTGGGTATTTGGGATCTTATGTTTCTTGCTTATCATGCACATAAGCGTGAACTTGCAGGAGATAAGCCCATCAAACCAATGGATATTTGGATGGAAACAGTAGCGGATGTCATCGTTGGTGATGCAAACCCAAAAGCCATAAAGCAGGAAGCCTAAACAGATTATTGGTTGAGTTGGCAATTGCCACAAAAATACCAATGAGTGAATGGGTTGATGCGGATGACATATTAACAGCGATCGAGATATTGGAGGCAAGGAATGGCTAAAGAAACCATTGCATACAATAAAAACGATCTGCGTGATATTTACAAGGCTTTCAAACTTATGGATGATCAAGCAACAGAGGAAGCAAGAACTCAATCTGCTGCTTTGGCGTATTTTGCATCAGAGGAAATTAAACAGGCAGCTAGGACTAGAACAAAGAGTGGCAAGGTTGCGCAAAGAGTCGCAGATGGCGTTAGCATCTCTAAGTCCAGCAAAATCGGTGAGTTCCGTTATGGTTTCGCAAGACAAAAGTTTTCAGGTGGTGCTACAACGCAAACCCTATGGGGTGGAGTTGAGTTTGGATCTAATAAGTTCAAGCAGTTCCCTACATATTCAGGACGGCAAGGCAGAGGTTCAAGAGGTTGGTTTATCTATCCAACCCTTCGCAAAATTCAGCCTGAATTGATTAACAAATGGGAACAGGCTTTCAATCGCATTATTAAGGAATGGGTCTAATGGCAACCGGTAATCGCACATTAAAGTTATCAATCCTTGCCGATGTTGATGACTTAAAAAAGAAGCTAGGCGAAGCGGACAAAGCGGTCGAAAGTAATTCAAGCAAAATTTCAGAATTTGGCAAGAAGGCTGCTGCTGCATTTGCAGTCGCTGCTGCTGCTGCCGTTGCCTATGGCACTAAATTAGCCGTTGATGGGGTCAAGGCTGCCATTGAGGATGAGGCTGCTCAATTAAGGTTGGCTGCTGCCCTACGCACCGCCACAGGGGCAACTGATGACCAAATAAGGGCAACTGAGGCTTATATCTTAAAGACATCTTTAGCAACTGGTGTGGCTGATGACCAACTTCGTCCAGCAATGCAGAGATTAGCGGTTTCGACAAAATCAACTGAGGAAGCCCAAAAATTATTAAACCTTGCTTTAGATATTGCTAAAGGTCGAGGATTAGAACTTGAAACTGTTGCCAATGCTTTAGGCAGGGCTCAGGATGGAAACACCACAGCTCTAGGCAGATTGGGACTTGGTTTATCTAAAGCAGAATTATCAACCTTATCTTTTACTCAGGTTCAAGAAAGATTATCTGATCTTTATGGTGGAGCAGCAGCTGCTAATGCAGAAACATTTCAAGGAAAGATTGATCGCTTAAAAGTAGGATTTGATGAAGCCAAAGAATCCTTGGGTGTCGCTTTACTTCCAGCCGTTGAAAGTTTTATTGGATTCTTAAATGAAACAGGCATTCCAACCCTAAATGCATTTATTGCAGGATTGACTGGCGATCAAGGATTAAGTGCAGGACTGGCACAAAGCCAAAAGGGTGCTGAAACATTTGGCAAAGCAATTGGCGGACTCGCAGATATATTAAAAGGCTTGCTTAACTTTATTCGTGAAGTTATTGGCGGATTGACAGAGTTAGCAAATCAAGCAATCAGAGTTGTTAATATTATTAAGCCCGGAGGAGATGTTGGATATATTCCAAATGTATCTCCAAGTGCAAGTCAATTAGGAATGCTTGGCGCAGCATCATTGCCAGCAGTTCCTGCAAATGTTCGTGAAAATCGAACAACAGTTACTAATGTTACAGTTCAAGCCGTCGATTCTGAAGGTGCTGCTAGAGCAGTTGCTAAGGTCATTAATCAGAGTTCATCAAGATCAGTTCCACAGCTCTATAACAGCGGCATCACTAGAGCGAGATAATGTCAGTCTTTACGCCTGAATATAAGTTAAGCATCAATGGTGTGGAATACACCGATGTTGCCATTTCTGATATAGCCCATCAAGCAGGGCGTGAGGATATTTACGCACAGCCAACGCCATCTTATATTCAAATCGCATTAGTGGCTTTGAATAATGAAAACTACAATTTCCAAATTAATGACGGAATAGCACTACAGGTCAAAGATAGCACCAATGTTTTTAGGACTTTATTTGGTGGCAACATCACAGATATCACAACCGAGGTTGCATCAGCAAGTAGCATTGCAGAAACTTTTACTTATACGATAATCGCTTTAGGTTCATTGGCTAAACTGCCAAAAGTTATTTATGACGGCACATTGGCTAGAGATGATGATGGCGACCAGATGTTTGAATTGCTTGCTGATCTATTCTTGAACAATTGGAATGAAGTGCCAGCAGCTGAAACTTGGTCAGGTTATGATCCAACAGTTACTTGGGCAAATGCTGAAAACTTAGGACTTGGCGAAATTGATCGCCCAGGAGTTTATGAAATATCAAACCGAGGTGCGAATCCTGATACTGTCTATAACATTGCAAGCCTTATTGCTGACAGCGCATTTGGTGTTTTGTATGAGGACAACGAAGGTCGCATTGGATATGCCGATGCTGTTCACAGGCAGAATTATCTTGCCAACAATGGTTACACAGAGATTTCAGCAAATACAGCCTTTGGAGCAGGATTAAAGGTTTTGACTAGGGGCGCAGATGTGCGAAACGATGTGTTCTTAAATTACGGCAACAATTTTGGTTCACAGGTAAGCGCAATTGATTTAGACAGTATTGAGGTATTTGGTTATCGAGGCGAAACAATTAATACAGTCTTGCATGATGCCACTGATGCTCAAGCTGTCGCTAATCGGTTCATATCTTTGAGATCTTATCCAAGAGCCTTATTTGACAGCATTACATTTCCATTGACCAACTCAGCCATTGATGATGCAGACCGAGATGCCCTGCTTGGCATCTTTATTGGTCAGCCAATACGAATAACAGACTTGCCTATTCAAATAGCACCAACTCAACAGTTTGAGGGGTATGTTGAAGGCTGGCGTTGGAGCACTAGGTTCAACGAACTATTTCTAACCATAAATCTGAGTCCGATCGAATTTTCAACTGTTGCCTTACAATGGGAGCAGGTATCAGCCTCAGAGGCTTGGAACACTCTAAGTGGTACACTTACATGGGAAAATGCGATTGGAGCAGTAGCCTAATATGGCAAACACAACAAATTTTAATTGGGAAACACCGGATGACACAGATCTGGTTAAGGATGGCGCAGCTGCTATTCGCACACTTGGTTCAGCAATTGATACTTCTTTGGTTGATCTCAAGGGTGGAACAACCGATCAAGTATTGGCAAAAAATTCCAATACTGATATGGATTTCAAATGGGTTGCACAAGATGATAGCAACGCAATTCAAAATGCAATTGTTGATGCTAAGGGAGATATTGTTGCAGCCTCTGCAAATGATACTCCCGCACGCCTTGCAGTGGGAACAAATGGTCATGTATTAATTGCAGCAAGTGGAGAAACAACAGGATTGAAATGGGGAGTTGATCCGACTACTGATGTAATTACAACAGCAGGAGATTTACTTTATGGAACTGCTGCCGATACTGTTGCAAGATTAGGAATTGGAACTGCCGGTCAAGTGTTAAAAGTTAATTCTGGTGCAACTGCTCCTGAGTGGGGAACTGCTGCAAGTGCTGGTGGTTGGACTGAATTAGCATCAGGATCTATTGCAGCAAGCGCAACAGGTTTTGATTTGCAAAGCATTGACCAAACTTATAGAGAATTAGTTTTGGTTGTTAATGCTTTGAGTGTATCAAATGGCGCAGGATACAATAATGGTATCCGTTGCAATAATGATAGCGGAACAAATTATTCTGCCGTAACAGTGTATCCAAGTGCGGTCCAAAGTAATGCGGGTGTATCTTCTGGAATAGTTGGCGCAAATGAGGATACTGGCACAAAGCACACTTTAATTGTTAAGATTACGAATTACACCGATACAACCAGTCCTAAATTAATGGTTTCTCAATTTAACGCTTTTGATGCAAGCAAGCCTCAGTTTGGTATGCAATTTTGGCACAATTCAACACCAGCAGCAATTGACCGCTTACAATTAGTAAGCATTGGTGATACTTATGATGGCGGAACTTACAAACTATATGGGGTGAAATAATGTTTATACAAGAGCATAATTGCGAAACTGGCGAGATTACTTTAAGAAATTTAACTGCCGAGGAAATTGCACAAAGAGAAAAAGATATTGCAGATTTTGTGGCACAAAAAGCCGAAGCCCAAGCAAAGGCTCAGGCTAAGGCTGAGTTACTTGAGCGTTTAGGCATTACCGAGGATGAAGCAAAACTCCTCCTTGCGTAATGAAACCTTTTTTATCTAAAGCTGCCGTTCAACTCCGGGAACAGATTGATGATTCATTCCCGGATCGCAGCCGTAAAAGTGATGGATGGATAGCCTCGGCACAACATCAAATGCGATCAAAGGTTTCGGATCATAACCCATTGCCTTCGGGTGAGGTTTGTGCCATTGACATTACAGCTGATTTAGGTCAAGCCGAGGGCATGTCTGCTTACCTTGCCGATCAGATTCGACTTGCTGGCAAAACAGATAAACGAATCAAATATGTAATACATAATCATCATATTGCCAGCAAACTCTTAAATTGGCGTTGGCGTAAATACAAGGGCATCAATCCACACACTAAGCACATCCATATTTCATTCCACCCAAAACAAACAGGAGAGTTTTTTAACATCCCACTACTAGGAGGCAACGCATGAAACTATCCAACAAACACAAGGCTGCTATTAAGTCATATTTAAGAGCTGTGGCTGCTTCCGGCATTACTGTCTTATTGGCAATTGTTGCTGACATCCGACCAGAGTTTGCAATCCTTGCTGGAGCATTGGTTGCACCATTGGCAAAAGCATTAGATCCAAAATCAGGGAACGAAGCTGATTATGGACTTAATGCGAAATGACAGCCAACGAATGGGTTGGTATAGCCGTTGGCGTATCCGCCATATCAACAAGTTTATTGCTGGGTCTGCGCTGGGTTATTAAATCCTACTTACAAGAATTGAAACCCAATTCTGGAAGTTCGATCAAGGATCAAATTACAAGACTTGAACAGCGTGTCGATGATCTGTTT
>Ga0315904_10002628_pt1 | contig 27559 bp, 19 predicted proteins | sample LakEriMetagenome_6_FD_203529 | JGI IMG/M metagenome (GOLD analysis project Ga0315904, IMG submission 203529) | Freshwater fungal communities from buoy surface, Lake Erie, Ohio, United States - Buoy 12 MA120 | ecosystem: Environmental > Aquatic > Freshwater > Lake | place: USA: Lake Erie, Ohio...
GCGCTGGAAATGAAATCAAGGTTCCAGAAAACAGCCAAATAGCCTTACTCGCACCTTCCCCTCACCCCCGACCCCTCTCCCCGAGGCGGGGCGAGGGGAGCTAAGAATTTACGGGGCCCCTTCTTACTTTGAATGCTACGCCATCACCAAAGCATTTTATTTCGCTTAATAAAACATTCACCAAGAGCGAATAACAGAAATCTTTCTTTCTCCTCCTCTCCCGCTGGCTGGAGAGGGGGCCGGGGGGGGTGAGGGTGGAAGAGTCCTGGCATCATTCCCGAGGGGTGTCCAAGCGACGAGTACCTTGAACATATCCTGCGAGGAGCCAGAGCCCACAGACTATCACCAAGTGTCATTCGAGCCATCGAGCTCCGGGCGGGTCGACGAGGTTGCGAGCCGGGCAAACGGCTGTGGAGGACTTACCAAGTCGACGACCTGCTCCGAGACGAGTGGCTAGGTCAGCTCAATAGCTTGAAGGTCTTTCGGCTCATCAGTATTTGCCAAGGCCACGAGTCCACAAGGCCGAACCATCCATCAAGTTGGCCACACATCCACCTTCGCATGAGTCCTGAGCGCATTCCGCATGCGACCTCGATGATTTTCGGTGGTGTATCGAATTCGTTTCCGATCCTGGAGGCTTCCACGCAGGAGGCTCTCGGGTACTGGACGTTAGAGTATCGGCGTCGGATACGTTTGGTACCGGCCCAAGAGTTCGCGGGTGGCCCATCGGACGACCTTGTCGTAAGAATCCAACCCAACCGCAGAATGACCGACGAATCTGACCGCCAGTGGATCAACCAGTGGTTCGAGATCGTCATTCCAGAAATTCAGACGTATGATACGCGGATTGCGAAGATGCTGGGAAGCTAATTTAGACGATAGCTTGAATGAAATTACTGAGATCAAAGAGATGCAGGAATTAAGGAAAAAGCTCTGGATGGTGAAACCTTACCCACCTGGGATGCTGGCAATCCCGCGGCCGATCCGGGGTACCGCGTTCTTTCCAGGGGGGAGTGGGCTTTGGGGATTCGCTGAATCTAGTCCAGCGTTAACGAGTCACAGGCCAATCATGGTCTTGGGCCACGACTTTGATTCCGAAGCAGCGTATCTTGACTCCTACGAACGGGGCGATGAGACCCACGGTCCAACGTGGCGAAATTTAAGATTGTTGTTTGAAGAGATTGGGATCGCCATGCACGAGTGTTTCTTTACCAACTTTTTTATGGGAATGAGGCAAGGTTCTAAAAGTACAGGAAGGAGTCCTGCTTCACGGGACGAGGGTTTCATCGACAGGTGTGGTAGGTTCTTTGTCGAACAACTGAACGTTGTTCGACCCAAGTTACTACTAACACTTGGGACGACGGTTCCGAGAATGATCGCGAGCCGATCGGAGTCCTTGAGTGATTGGGCATACGTGAGGAAGCTTGCTGATCTTGATCGTTTAGGCCCCGTAAGATTTGGCGTTGATTTCGGGGGTTATCGTGGCGGAGTGTGTGTGGCAGCGCTAACCCATCCAAGCCTCAGGGGTCCGAATGTACGACACCGCCGATATCGAGGAAAAACCGGTGCCGAAGCGGAATCGGCAATGTTACGATACGCTGCAAAGGTAAGTGGTTGCAACTTCTGATCGGTCCTAAACCGCAGGCTGATTATTCAATCATCGCAAAAACTTTGTTAGCTACCTGTGTATTCACATCCGCTTGTGCAAGTCTCCGAAACTCGGATTCTCACCAATCCTGACAGGTTTGGTTTGAGCTCATTCCAAATCCAAATCGCGATTTGTTCGCTAGTAGGGTTTTCTAATCCTGGGATTTCGTTCAAGTAGTAATGATCGAGTCGGTCTAAAATCGGCTTGAAAGCGGTTTTTATGTCTCCGAAATCCATTACCCATCCCAAAGGTTGTTCGACTGGGCCATCCACGAAAACAGTGACTCGAAACGAGTGGCCATGCAGCCTTTTGCACTTATGCCCGTCAGGAACATTGGGTAAACGATGGGCGGCTTCGAATGTAAACTCTTTGTATATCAACATGATTTATCAGGGGATTCCAAGGATTTTATGAGTCTGCAAACTGAGTTTCCATTTCGGATTACGTTTGCAATAACGAATCGCATCTAGACAGTTTTTTTCACGAATTGGGCCATCCATCGGTTGTAGATAGAAGTGCTCGAAGTCAAGTGACTCAACGGATTTCGGATCTAAACCGATTTGGGGATAGACCAATTTCATTTCATTCCCCTGGAGCAGTTTGAGAGGAGCACCGAATTTTGGACTACAGCAAATCCAATCGATCCCAGCAGGCGGCAAGATTGTACCGTTGGTTTCGACAGCAATCTCGCAACTCTTGTCATGCAAGCATTCGATAAGTGAATCATCTACCTGCAATAACGGTTCACCACCGGTTAGTACGACGAAAGGGCTAGCAATTGTCGATTCACTGCCCCAAACCCGAAGGATTGTCCCAACTAGTTCTTGGCAATCCTTGTATTTGCCGCCATTTTCACCACCTGTTCCGATGAAATCGGTGTCGCAAAATTTACAAACCGCATTGTCGCGATCTTGCTCCCTCCCCGTCCAGAGATTGCAACCGGAAAAACGACAGAAGACCGATGGTCGTCCAGTGTGGAAACCTTCGCCTTGAAGAGTGTAGAAAATTTCTTTGACTTGGTACATGAATCCTACTCCTCGTTGGATCTGTAGGGAACCGGATCCTTTACACCGACAGTTTTGAATCCTTGGATTCGCAGAATACATGCATCACACCTCCCACACGCTCCATCCTCGCTGGCATTGTAGCAACTTGAGGTATTCGCAAAATCAACACCTAACTCCAGACCCTTTCGAATGATTTGCTCTTTCGTCATTGATATGACCGGAGTGTGGATACGAATTGGGTTACCGCTAGACTCAACCGCCGCCTTAGTAGCGAGATTTGCCATGGTCTCAAAAGCGGCAATGTATTCGGGACGGCAATCCGGATACCCGGCATAATCAAGGGCATTGACACCGATGAATATGTCTTTGCAGTCTATCGTTTCGGCGAATGCAAGGGCATAGGAAAGAAACACCGTATTGCGTGCAGGAACGTAAGTCAGTGGTATTCCATGAGCCATCTGTTCCAAAGTACGATCAACGGGAACGGCCACATCCGAGGTCAATGCAGAGCCGCCAAACTGCCTGAGATCCAAATCCACGATTACATGCCGCAAAATTTTATTCAGTGAAACCAGATCCACCGCTTTCTTCAACTCGTACTTGTGACGTTGTCCGTAACAGAAGGACATCGCTGCGATCTTGAACCCCTGAGCCTGTGCAATGGCCAGCACCGTTGCCGAATCAAGCCCCCCACTCAAGAGAACTATCGCCGATTTGACATTTGACAAGGGAAACTCCTCTTCGAAAAAGCTACTCAAAGTCGAAAAATCTATGCGGTGCTGGCAGTAAATCCGAATTTCGGAAAAAAATCACTCCGCAGTTTTCGCATTTTCTGTCGATTCGTGTATCATACAGTTTTCAGGAACCGCGAAGAGGGCTCCGATCGCATTTTTAGGGATTTCGAATGACCAGGCCCGTCACGAATATCGTTGTCACTTGCACGAAGCGGAAATCCGTAGTTCCGGATCCTTACCTCTGCCTTGGCAACGTCCTAAATCCCGATCCGATGGAAATGGCCAAATCATGGCTGGCGCGACTGCGATCATCAAAAGGGCCTAAAATATCTGCTGTGGATCTCTATCAAGGTGACCATTGGCAGGTCGCGAAATCACTTCTAGAACGCGAAACTCACCGATCGGATATCCGCCTTTGGGTATGTTCAGCAGGTTATGGACTAATCCCTGCCGACGCCCAATTGATGCCGTACTCGGCGACTTTTTCCAGTGGTCATCCCGATTCTGTTTCGGATCGATTTCGAACTCTAAATGTTGGGCTTTCTGTCTGGTGGGACAAGCTTTCGCGCTGGTCAGGTCCGTGTAATGGGACGCCAAGGACGCTAGAATCGCTCGTAAATCAGGATCCAAGATCAAGACTCATCATCGTAGCATCCGACGTCTACCTATCTGCGATCTCGGATGATATTGAAGCTGCAAGAGGCAGCCTGTTGGATGCGAACAAAATGCTGATTTTTTCTGGAACCGGGAAACTCACAGGCATGGCCAAGGAAAACATAGTCCCCTGTGAATCGAAACTTCAAGGCATGCTTGGTGGAGCGTTGATGTCCTTGAATATTCGCACGCTCCGCTGGGTGCTTGATACCATCCCGCTATCAAAATTGACCCCCACTCATGTGCGTGCCGTGCTACAGGCCACAGCGAATCTCCAACCCAATTCGACTCGCACCATACGTCAACCTCTTACCGATAGTGAAATCCAATTGTTCCTATCTAAAAGATTGACCGAATCCGGTCACACATCAGCCACTTCGTTACTAAAAGATTTCCGCTCAAACGGATTCGCATGTGAACAGAAAAGATTCAAGAAGATCTTCCAATTGGTAGCGGAGAAAAATTGTGGCTAAACCGATCCCAACAATCAAGAGGCGAGCACTACGCATCGATCAAGATCCGAAGCATCCTCTCCTCCTGTTTAGTCTCACCGGTGAGGATCTCATAAAGATCGCTGAAATCTCGAGGATTTCGCGTGATGACGCGGGCAAATTGATTGGTTACCAACGGCCAGAGGTCAAAAAGCATATTCAGGATATTGTTGAGTACCTGGACTCCGGTGACGTCATATTCCCAAATGCGATCATTCTGGCGCTCTCCTCAACGTCAAAATTCACAAGCAGTAGAGGCCCTGAGGTCGACGATGGATGCGCTGTCGCAGGAACCGTGGAGATACCGGTACCGACCGGTTCCGACCAGAAACCCGCTTGGATCGTGGACGGGCAACAGCGTACACTAGCCCTTTGTAAAAGCCGAAAAAGTAAACTTCCTATACCTATTTGTGCTTTCATCGCAGACGATGTGCCCATTCAAAAAGACCAATTTTTCCGAGTCAACACTACCCGTCCACTACCCCGTGGACTGATAACCGAATTACTGCCGGAGGTTTCGTCCAACTTGCCAGCCCGTTTGGCAAGCAAGCAAATCCCTTCGGCAATTGTTGAATGGTTAGCTACAAACCCGGAATCACCTTTTTGTGGTCTCATACGTCGGGCATCCATGAAGGCGGAAGATGTAGCCAAAACATGCATTGCGGACTCATCTTTAATCAAGGCAATTGAGGAAAGCATCGGGACACCGACGGGATGCTTGTACCCCTATCGCAATGTAACAACAAATGAGACTGATTTTCAAAGCATTTTCCAAGTGCTCGTTACATATTGGACTGGGGTTCGGAATGTATTTCCTACCGCTTGGGGCAAGAGTCCTGAAAAGAGTCGTTTAATGCACGGAGCGGGGATTCGTTCAATGGGGAGGTTGATGGACAGGATTATGCCAAATATTCGATCTCGGGGCAAAAAGGGAATCCAGGAAGTCGAGAAAGAGTTAGCTCTTATTGCTACCGATTGCCGCTGGACACAAGGTAATTGGGAGTCGATGAATGGCATGGCGTGGAACGAAGTCCAAAATGTCCCGAAGCATATACAACTGCTTTCTTGGGTGGTAATCAACTTATATCTTCAAGCAAAAAAGTAGAGTGAATGCAATTTTTTTTTCCAGACAGCCAGGATCTCGTCGATCCGAGTTTCGACTTTCAAACGGAGAAACGATGCGATACCCGCGTACGACAGCGCGACGATCTCTACGCACACGAGGTCTTCAAGAAGATACCCTACGACGGCATGCTGGTCTCCAAAGCCATAGTCGAGGGAACAGGCCAGTCCACTGGTCGCTATACCCTCGGGCAGCAACGCCGCTTTTCTGTTAGCGGCGTTAAGGAGTTTCTTCGTGTTCCCGAGACTATGAAGGTTATGGGGGATTGCGGTGCATTCACCTATGTAAAGGAAGATGTACCTCCAGTCACCGTAGAGGAAGTAACGCGGTTCTATCAGGACGCCGGTTTCGACTACGGCGCATCGATCGACCATGTGATTCTAGACTACAACCCTTCTTGGGATCACAACCTACCTGGCATCGAAACTGTCCCGGACAAGTGCTTAAAACGTCAAGAGATAACGATTGAATTGGCACGCGACTTCAAGCAGTATTGTAAGCAAGAACGTGTAACATTCGAACCGCTTGGCGTTGCACAGGGTTGGAGCCCCGTCTCCTATGCCAAGTCCGTGAGCGCGCTGCAGAAGATGGGCTATCGTTACATTGCGCTCGGCGGCATGGTTCCTTTAAAGACCCCAGAGATTGTCGCTGTTTTGGCCGCGTGCTACCCGAGACTACGGTCCGATACACGACTCCATCTTTTCGGCGTTACTCGCCTGACACACATCCCCGAGTTCAAGTCTATGGGAGTCGTTAGCTTCGATAGTACATCACCTCTGCGGCAAGCGTTCAAGGAAGACAAGGGCAATTACTACAGCCGCATTAAGGATGAGTCCGGCAACGAGAAGAGTTACACGGCCATTCGTGTTCCACAGGTAGACGTAAACGTCCAACTTAAGAATCGGATCTTGTCCGGGAAAGTAAAGCAAGCTGAGGCCTTTCGCCTGGAAAAGGAATGCTTAGATGCTCTCCGGGCTTACGACAAGAAGCCACACCACCGCAAAGAGTTGATACAGTTGCTTATCGAATACCAGGCACTGTTCGGCAACCTTCGCAACTACGCGATTGAATACGAAGACGTTCTGAAGGACCAACCCTGGAAGCAATGCAGTTGCGAAGTCTGTAAGACGCTTGGGATCAATGTGGTGATCTTTAGGGGGGCCGAGCGAAATCGTCGACGAGGCTTCCACAATCTACACGTAACTTACGAGAGACTGAAGGTAGCGAACCGTCGGAAGGTTCCAACTTCGGTGTAAGGGAATAGAGTAATAACAGGCAGCACTATGACCAATAACAAATCAGCGAGTCGCAAATCAAAGGTAATCACGCTGGAGTTACCAGCGCTCGAGATCCGGCAGGGAAAAAATCGACGACTATACAGCTTTGCGGTAGATGGCAAGAAACTGCACGATTTTTGCACTGTCTCCCGTGTCAGCCGTCACGATGGTGAAGGCCTGAGTGGCTACCAACGTCCGGAAGTCGTATCGCACATCACCCAGATCAAGGACTATCTCGAATCTGAGAATCCATTGTTGCCCAACGCCATCGTTGTAGCCTTTAATCCAACTCTACAATTCCGACCTGCAGCGGGCAGTAAGCCAGGAATTAGTCGTATGGGAACACTTGTGATTCCTGTTGATCCGGAATCCCCGGATTCTGACAAACCAGGTTGGATTGTCGATGGTCAGCAAAGGTCAGCTGCCCTACGCGACGCTCGAATTGACTCGTTTCCTGTTTGCGTGGTCGGCTTTGTTGCGGATGGCTACGAGGAGCAGCGCCAGCAGTTTATTCTTGTCAACGCCACCAAACCGCTACCGAAAGGCCTAATCTACGAACTGCTTCCATCTACTGAAGGAAAGCTCCCCCTAGCACTAGCACGACGACGCCTACCCTCGTTGATTGCGGAACGCCTCAATTACGATCAGGGCTCACCGCTTGAAGGAATGATCCGAACGCCCACAAACGGAATAGGGGTAATCGCCGACAACTCGATTCTTAAGATGCTAGAGAATAGCTTGACCGATGGTGTGCTCTACAACTTCGAAGACATTGACGATCAATTAGAAGTGCTCAAGGAGTTCTGGGACGGAGTCAAACGCACATTCCCCGATGCATGGGGTAAACTCCCGCGTCTTTCGCGACTTATGCATGGTGCCGGTGTGATCTCTATGGGGTTCCTTATGGACACGATCGCAGATCGTCATCGCAAGCAACGGAAGTTGACATCTAAACTCTTTCAACAAGAACTCGAGCCGTTGCGCAAAGTTTGTCGCTGGACAGAGGGATACTGGGATTTTGGAAATGGCGATTCACTCAAGTGGAACGAATTGCAGAACGTGCCACGACACATTCAGATGCTTTCGAGTTACTTGCTGAATCAGTACCGCTCATTAGCTAAGAAGTAGCCATGCTGAAACGAGTGGACTCTGCCCAGTGGCAGTGCGAAAAAGGCCGCACAAAGCAGATTTTTTTCACGATAGCATCCTCCCTTTTTGCAGCGTGCTGCTATCGTGTCAGCATATTACACGCCTGTTTGAGAAAGCCAAAATGATCGGTCACGAATCACTAATCGCCCTATACGACGCATGCTGTCAGACCCAGTCGTATTGACTGCCTAATTGGATTCAAGAGGCAATCGTGTGTTGCCCATTCGAGATCGGAGAGGCCCCTCAACATTCAGAGGATGATCCCACGCCAGAAGTATTGCTCCACCGCAGTACGACTGCTATTCAGGGATTGCTAGAGAATGTTGGCAATTCTGCCAATCATGGACTTGACTCATTTCCTGAGTGGTCAGAAGCCCACGAATTGTCTCAGAGAATATCAATATGCCGAAGCTGAGGTTGGTAAACATCATACCCGCGAGACGTCAGCCGTCTTTCTCCGTGGGCATCATTGAATTTCGCTAACATCCGGTCGAGGCTTTCAGATTGTCGTAACAAATAAGGTGGCTTTCATCGCATCGAAAAATGCGAATCTCATGCGTTTTATCATCTGTTTTTGTGGAGAGATAATCAGCAAGGATGGCGTACCTTAGCCCAGACGAAAGTGTAAAGAGGTCGCCAACGCGGTTGGACGGCATCCAACCGCGACGGGCGATCCAACTCAACGATTCGCCCTTACCAAGGTTGCAAGATTGGCAAAGGATCTGCCAGTTCTCCTGTCTGTCGCCTCCGAGAAAGTGCGGAATTATATGGTCAAGAACTGGGCGTCGATAGTACTTGGACAATACAATCTCGCCAGGCATAGGAGTGTGATGCGTTACGTAAACCTCGTCATCATCATCGAGGGCGTAAAACTCATCGTCCGCTGTGAACTGGTAACGACACACCGCGCACATACGCCTCTGCTTTCTTAAGAGGGTTTGATGACTGCGTTGCCCAAGATTCAGAGAAGTCGTTGCACGACCTTTCCTTGCAGCCCACAGGCGACGAAAGACGGTTGCCAAACGTAGCAAGGACTCTTTCCCATAGTCCTTAAATTTCTCTCGCAACGCGTCTTCCGCGTATTTCTCGAAATCAGGATTGATTGAAGTAAAAAGTCTTTCGGGGACCAATGACCACAGGATTCGTACTGCAAACAAGAAGGACACCTCCGCGTTCACGGCAGACAAATCGCTACCGATTATCCTCGTCGTAGATGATAGCGTATCTGCAAAATTCTCTCGCTGCTCGCGCGACAAATAGGCTAGCCCTAGCCGTTCATGCTTATTGTCCGCATCTGCCAAAATAGATAGTAGGACATCAAAAGACGTAGTGCTTGCCATCAATTCTTTTCCGTCTTATGAAATAAGAAAGATTTGTCGCGCACGGTTTTCAATTGTTGACCTTTCCGTAGTTCCTTTATTGCGTCCTTTATGTGGTCGGGACCATCACCGCTCTGCAAGCCTGTTGCTTCCCATCCTTGAAAGAAAGTGCTCGGAACCTTGTAAAAAAACAACTCAACTTTTTTGACGAAGTCTTCTATTCCTTCGAATCTCGTGTCGCCCTCAGACTGATTTTCTATGAACAAATCCTGCATCGCATGCATAGTTACGATATACAGGAGATAGTGCTTGTCGGCCTTTATCCATATTCCGTCTCTCTCATATTTATTTTTCATCGTTTGCCAAAACGCAAAGAAATACTCTGTCCAAGTTTCATATCTGTTCCACTTTCTGCGAGCTTCGGCTTTAGTGTTAACTCCTAGTGCAGGCAAAAACATTTCAAGTTCAAGTGAGTTTTTGTTCCCACTGATCGACTTCCAGCGTTTCGCAAGACTAATCATCCCTTTGTCGGACAAACGACCACTATTATCAACGCCTGCAATTTCTCCCGCTTCTGCAATCATCCCTGCAAAGGGGCTTTGTGATTCGTAGTTTAGATACTTGACGATCTTTCGATCCGTGTTCTTAATGCCAATTGGTTCAAATCGATCTTCGATTTCGCCAACTTCTTTGTTAGTCAGAGATGTGTTTAGTAGGCCAGTAAGAAAGCTTGTTGAGATCGGCTTGGCTAGTTTATTCAGAACGACGAATTGAAATACTTGCTCGATCCATGACGTATCCTTAATTGCACAAACATTGAATAGGATTGGTGACTCATCGGAGTAGTACGCCCCCCATACACGATGTTGGCCGTCCACAATTGTCGCTGGTCTGAGTAGACTAATCAGTAGTGACTTCAGTTTTTGCGTTGGTGTGAACTCAATAAAGCTGCGTTCCTTCTTGTTTAGTTTTGGTTTCGCCTTCAACTCGTCGTAGCGTGCGGTTTCCTTTCTTAGCCAGGCATCAATTTGTTCGTCCGAATCGATAAAGTTGAAGAAGGTAAGAAGTTTACCTTGACCTACGTCTAGTTCATCCGAGTCGTCTGACTCCTCTTCCTCATCAACCTCCTCGGCGTCGTCTTCGCTTCCCTCGTAGGCCTCGTCCGTTGGCTCTTCTTCAGTGGAATCGACAAGTTCTTCTGTTTTTGAATCTTCTAGTCGTGGAGACAGAAGTTCTCGGACCCTTTGTCGTAAATGTTCAAGAGAACTGTCCTCATCTAGTGCTTCAAACTCAAAACCAATGTTTACAAAGTTAGGATGGTTGTTCAACGCATCTTTCTTTGGCCAAGCGGGAGGAAAACCTAATTGAGTCATTGTTAAGGCACCTTCACGAAAAGCGACAACAATACACGTAGGGGATGCTTGCCCATCGTCGAAGAATTTCTTTATCTTTTTATGCCGTTCGCCAAGCGCTCGCTGAAAACCTCCATGAAAGCGTTCAGTTTTCGCAGGAACGCCCCCCCATGAGTAAATGTCATTTGCGCTTGCGCAGAAACTAATTAGTTCAATCTCCGATGATCCTTGACGATAAAGTTCGCCGATGTATGAAAACTTCTTTGTTTTAGTATTCGACATTATTCCTCCGTTGGGGTGTATTTTGAAATGGTTGCCATTTTACTCGATCAAAAGTTTGCGATGTTTGAGATACTGCGGGTCATTGTCCACCAGCCTATCGTTTGATGCGAGTCAAACTGGCAACGGGTGGCCAGCATTTGAAGGGAATGTCTCCCCAATCTGAGCAGGTCATCAACGTTGGTCACCAACGCGTGTACGAGATACGCAGTATTCATGCTAAGATTCGAGTAAAATGAGAGAGGCACTGGAAAAGAGAGTTGGCTGACTTTCCGGTCGGTTCAAGAGTAATTAGGTCTGCTTCCCGCTTATTCTTGATGCCATTCGTCGCTGCATGCTTTGCGTCCCACGTGTTTATGATGAAGATGTCGGCGGATTGGGCAAGGCTTTTCATGCGGTCGGTGAGCGATTTGTCATGGACGTAGTGCATCTTGATCCCGTCGAAAGCTTGCTCAGCGAGTTGGCCAAAGCGACGCGCGATGCGTTCGGTTAAAGAATACACTGCGATGCTTTTTCCGGCGAGGACTCTGCGAATGTCCGGGATTGCGTTTTTGGTTGTTTCCTCCGATTCCGGGCAGAGTCCGCCGATCAACTCGGACAATCCGAGATCGGAGGCCAGAAGTTCTAATAATGACCACTGATCGGCACTGATGCGTCTTGCCCAAAGGCGGCTTGATTCGGCGATTGCGGCGAGGATGGGTGTCAGGCTGGTGTGTTGTTGAGCGCCTGTATCGATCAGTAAGTCCAGCATCGACAATACCCAATCGAAGTGGCGGGGCGCAGCGATCGAATCCCAAAGGTAGGCGGTCAACTCGGCGACGTGTTGGAAGTCGTTGTTGCTGGCCTCGTGGCTTGGGAAGGTTGTTAATATCGCTTCACTGAGTTGTTCGATAGCGTTAAGATCATCCGGGCCGACTGATTCATCGTAGATCAGCAAATCGATGAGCGCGTTGTAGATCGGTTTGCACTCACGGGTTGCTGAGCGATCGACCAAGAACGCGCGAATAAATGTAGGGACCGCGTTGCGGATAATATCTCGTTGCTTTCCTGTTCGGGATTTCTGCAATGCTTGACCGATCTTCGATGCGTCGAACGATGGATTCGATAGCCATTTCGGAATCCCATATTCGAGGACTTCACCGGAGGTCTCAATTGCTTCCCCTGCGTCAACGAATTCAAACCAGTCGGCCAACGATCCGATCTGCTTGACTTCGCCAACTGAATCTTCCCCGAGGATTTGCGAGAGACTCTCAATGTGGCCAGCACAGACTCGTCGACACAATATCTGCCCCTGAACGTCTTCGGGCGCGGATGATAAATACGCGATGGCATCCTCGGCGGAACGTCGAGTGTCAATCTCAACTGCTATCTCCAGCACGCGGTGAACCGAACGATTGGTGGGCGGTTGCAATAGATAAAGCGCAAACGCTTCGTCGAAGTTGTTTTCGTTGTATCGAGCATCGGCCAAGTCGTAGCTTATGACAGTCTCGGAAACTCCCTCCGTAGGTGCCGGGGCGGGCAACGTCGCAAGCAATGCGTTCGCCCAATCGGCGTCCGCCGCGATCGCCGAATTCCCGGCTAGTTGCTCAGCAACTTCACGCTTGGTTGGATCGGAAGCAACGGACGAAACTAGCGCAAACTTGATCGCGTCCGGTGATTGGAGGCCTTCGGTCGATCGGACGAGGTTTTGGAAGCGTTTTGCGGTGTCGCGATAGGTTTCGATTGCCGCTGACGCATCCCCTGTGAGTTCGTGCTGCAACAGGTGTTGCTGGTAAACCGCCTGAGCGATTTGATCAGAAATCCGCTTTGGCCGGCGAACTTGCAAGATGTCGTCCAGGATCGGAAGCAGCAGCAATTCTGCCCACTTTTCAAAGGATGCGTAGATTCGCACTTGAAGAAATGCGAGGTTAGTAGCACTGAGTCGTCCGCGACTTCGGATTTCACCATAGATGGCCCATGCAGATTGCTCGTTCCTGGCAAGCATCGCCATCTCGAGATCTCGTAACAATCGGCCAATCGGCTTAACGGCGGCTAGCGATCGTCCCGATTCGCGATCACGATAGTCAATAAGCGTCGTGAGCAATCTACCCACCTTCGTTCGATCGTCGTTGTGGATAACTCCCAAACGGAAAACGAGCGAACCAAAGGTTGATTGGCAACAGTTTTCAATGGGGTCCTCAGGGTCGAGTTTGGCAAGTTCGCCATGGAAACTCGAAAAGGTGGGACCGATGAAGGCGAGCAAGGATTCCCGCATTGACCTTGCTTCACGCGAATTACCACAGAGCACATACCAAGTCGTCCGCTTGGATGACGGATCGACTCGGGGCAAAACGAATGGACTCTCCTGTTTTAGAAATCGTCGCACCCACGGTTCGAGATAGGAACGAATTGCATCAGTCGGTGCTGCCGTCTCGAAGTCATCCCATTGGATGGAATTGCCTGAACCGAAGAAAGTTCTCAGGAATGCCCGCGAATCATCGCTCGATTGAGTCATTGATCCGCCTCATAATTTTCTTGGAAGTGAATGCGAGCTTCCGCGATGGCTTCAGGTGATCGATTCAGCGTGACACCTTCGTGGTTGATCTCAACGCCGTTATATGTCAGGTTCATCGAACCGCTCAGGTAATAGTCTTGACCAAGCAACCCCTTGAGGTGCAATGTGTCACGAATCGCTACGTGAAGATTGTTTGCACCATCGGTTGATCGGCTTAAGTCATCCATCTTTCGCAAGAACGCATCGTTGTGTGAATCAGGGCGAGCAACGATGTGAACCCTTGATTGATTCATTAATTGTCCAAAGATTTCGCTGAGACGGATTCGGCGATGTCCCCACGTTGGAACCAATGAAGAGAATTGACCGCACCGATTATCGAGAATGTCGATATCGGAGATCCAAGGTGAGACGAGCCAAATTGAATCGCTTGGGACTAGTAATTCCGCGACGAAGATGCCTTCGAGCAATTCTCGGATTTCGGCGCGACTGGTTGCCTGGGTCGAGAACGTGTTACGCTTGTCTGAAATGGGATCGTTCATTGCACGCCCTCCGGCAGCGATAAGCTGATCTCAATCGATTCCACCCGTCGATATACTCGGCCAACCTTTGGATGCAAAAGCATGTAGCCCGAATCAATCGGGACCGTCATCAGGTCCATTAGCGCCCTACGAAGTACTGGAAGCTCATCAGGCTTACCAACCAAGATGACCTCGCTATCTTTGATCAAGTAATCTCGCGCTCTTTGAGACCAGTCTTTGTCATCGATGTTCACACGAGTTGCCTGGCCAATAAGAAACAGATGAACGAGGTCGTGTTCCGTTTCTGGCAGCGAATCGAAAGGGTTATACGCCACGAGGCGTGCGCTGCGAGACACACCGCCACGTGGCCAAAGCAAGCTAAACAGTGTATTAAAGCGCCACTGGCGTCGATTCACCTCAATCAGATTGTCGCCAGGATCTCGGATAAAGCTGTCGATCAAATCGTTTGCCGATTCAAGGTAAGCCAAGATTCGTGGATCAATCTCGACGTCCAGATTGTCCTCAAGACTGCGCCAGCGTGAGATCATTTTGTGAAGTAAAGCATCGGTGTCTTCGTTGCTACCAGGTCGCAGGATTCGATTGGCGATTGCAGCAATCACACCATGGCAGGTGAACAAACCCTTCTTGTCCAGTGTTTTACGAAGATCATCGAAGGCATCAGCGTGGGCTTTGTGATTTTCAGTCGACGCGGCTCGATAGGCCGAAACCTTATCTTTTATTTCCACCTGGTCTGGCGAGTTCATCCAATCGAGCAAGATCGTCAACTGTTGGTCGGCAATTTCGTAGTCGGAGGGACGCAACGCGTTTTCGACAAGATCGAAGAATCGTCGCGGATCTTCGCCATAGCGAATCAGGAACGATTCAATGATTCCGCCACCGCCGACAGTCTTCTCCGTGATCCAGATTTCTTCGCTCTCGTCAGTTTTCGTAACCGCAATGGTTGGACGCGGGCCAGGTTCGACGTCGAGCAGAAGATCGTTGGAATCTAGATCACTGCAAACTTGTTGGATACCGTCAAGAATTGCAGATCCCAAAGTTGTTTTGAACTTCCGAGTCAGCCAGGGTGTCCAACTTAAGTTTGGCGTTTCCCAAAGTGCGGGAGCATGACGGTGAAGTGCATCGGTGATGTTCGGTTCGTCGAAAAGTTGCTCTAGGTCCTTTTGCAGTTGCTGCTGGACGTCATCTAGCGTTTCACTTTCGTCACCGTCCTGGTCATTCTGAGCAGACACGGCGAGACTTTGGAAAATAACGCCAAGAACTTCGGTGAAATTTAGAAGCGTTGAATCCGATGACGAGGCTTGCCACGCTTCCTGGAGCGTGATGTCTCGTTCAATCGCGGACGTCACCAACGCGGAGAGATAAACTTGCGCCAACCAGCGTAATTCAAAGAAACTTGCAAAGCTCTCAAGAGTGGGATCTTCCGCGACAGCATCTCGGAATTTTGATACTCGCAAACAGCGAAGCATGGCCGAGTTGTGCGGCAGTCGGTCCGCTAAGTCCTCGGGTACAGCAAATCGAACGACAAGTCCGTCAACATCAATGGCAAAGCCAATCCCTACTGGGACCTCATTGGAATCTGTGTCATCGCCGCGGTCTGCAATGAAGCGGAGAGTAGTCTCATTTGTCTGACCATTGTCGAAGTTGATTGTCGCCTTCGACTGAGTAGCAAAGCGACGCACCTCAAGCGGATTGTTTACGTTGTGGACGAAGAACTCCATCCCGGTGACGACCGTAGACCAACGCGAGGGCGACGGCAAGTCAACGGACATGCCGGCGACCAGCGGGCAAATTTGAGTGTTCCAAGAAAGCATTGCGTTGGTACTGTCCGCTACGCGTCGTTCAGGAACGACCAGTTGCATCTCGCGAGGGCGAACGCAACGTATCGACTGCGAGATGCCGTTCGTATCAAATCGATCAAACGAGCCGATCTCGTCGTATCGCCTGACGATGTTGCCTAGTTCAAGCGTTTGGTCGCCGACAATCGAAAGGTCGCCTGGCAGTACCCAATGGCGAGCGTGCGAATTCGAAACTCCAAAGCGACGGGAAACTCGACCCGGTGCAAACTCACGCATCGCTTGCAATATCGGAAGCACGTCGACGCGTTCTAGCGATCTCCGATCCTGCGGCGGCGATCGTAGCGTCACTTCGGGCAAGTTCAAGTCCCCGAACAACTGGGCCGGGACAAACTCGGGCAGCGGATTGTTTCGGACGAAGTTGTCGAATACTGGCGGATCCTTATCGGCGACTTTCCAGTTGGTATTCAACCTTCGTAGTAGAGTTGGCAAAGCGGCATTCATCAACGCGCGCGGCGGATCCCATAGAAGGACTTCGATCGTCTCTTCCGTCTGCTTCAAGGCATTGGATAGATAGCCCACGAGTTCGTGGTATCCTTCTTCTCTGAACAACAAGCCTTCAATGATGGCGACCGCCGCTCTTTGGCGGTGTTTCATGTCAGCGATCTTGTTGGGGTTTCGCAGGATCTCCTCTGCCGGTCCGGAAAAATCTCGATAGACGCTGCCTTTTGGCATCCCTGCTTGCGTTCGCAATCGCGTCGCGATCCAATCGAAAAAAGCAAATACCACCTGCATACGCAGAACGTAACGATTGCTTATGGGCAATTCTCGAGGCGGCAACGCAGGGTCAAAAAGCAAGTCAAAGCTTTCCCAAGCCAACCGATCTCGCCCGTAATCGGAGAGAGTTACGATAGTCCAGGGTCGCATTTCAATGCGCCGACCAGCACGGCCCTTTCGTTGCAGAAATTGGGCTGGATCTCTCGGTGCTTTGTGTTGCAAGACGACGTTTACTTCAGGATCGTTGAAACCAACTTCCAGTGACGCGGTCGCAACGATGATGTCGGCATCGCTCGCAACGCCAGAGTCCTGCGAGCTTGTACGCTCAATTCGTAGATCGGAAGTCCCATTCTGAAGCCGATGGCCTAGTTTCGTACAAAGGTCCCAAGATTGCCCGAACTGCGATCTTAGCCGCGCATCGGGAGATTGTGGGTTTCGTAAGTTCGCAAGCGAGCCGTTAGGATGCTTCTGGACATCGGGACTGCCCCAACTGTCTTGTCCTTCTGCGTCCCTCAAGTTGTAAAACATCCGGTTTGTTACGTCGAGATCGTCCGTGAACACAAACTCTTTCGACCCGTAGACTTCGGATTGTGGTGCCGTATTGTTGTTCCGTGCGTCAAGCGTCCGTCGCATCAGCATCGCTGTTTGGATTGACGTCGACAGTAATGAACTCTGGCTCGCTGGATCTCCACGTAAAGCGACAAGGTACTCCATTCCCATACGATCCAGTTCCGTCGGATGCGGCGAAATCTCCTCAACACGTGAATCGGATTCCCCAATCAGAGTTGCAAAGAACTTTCGCGCGTCGGCTAACGTCGCTGACAGGCCAACAAAGTGTGGTCGAGCGTCGGCCGCATGCTTCCAACGACGAAGTAGCATCGCGGTTTGCGCCCCCGAAACCCCAGAATAAGTATGCACCTCGTCTAGTAGTACCATCTTCGGTGTTCTGTTTCTCGCTGCACCAACACCGAACACATGTGCCATGGTCGAATCACCTATACGTTGATTCAACATCTCCGTGGTCGTGAATAGAATGTCGGCGGGAGTATGCTGCAAACGTTGACGAGTCAAGATTAGCTCGTCGGGGGCGGTGCTTGCTGAGCAACGAGAGCAGCACAGTCGATGAATATTGCTGTTGCGATCTTCAGTCCGCCAAACCATCTGGCCCTGGCAAGACTTGGTTGGACAGGTCAGAAAAGGACATATGTCGCCACCATTCGTGCGAGTCCAGCCTGCGGGTGGATCTTCATAGTCGAAGTAGCCTTCATGTTCAGGCGTCGCACCGAACAAAGTTGCGATTGTAAGCTTGCGTTTTCCGTTGGTATGCAAGAGTGAATCAATTTTCCTAGCTTGGCTATACGCCTCGGCGAGTTGATCCTTGAGCAGTTCGTTACGGGGATAAATCGCCAGACATCGAGTCCAATCGTTGCTGTCGATGGATTCGGCGATCGAAAGGAACGCTGGCAAGTAGAACGACAGCGTTTTTCCGCTACCTGTGCCTGCACAAACGATCGTTCCAGAACACCGGTTCATCTTCAGTTGGCCGAGAACGTTCTCGGCCGCACGGACTTGAAAAGATGCAAGATGCATCTGCTCATCGCCTGACGATGACAGCAAGGCCGACAAAACAGCTTTCAGAAGCGATGAAAGCTTCCCTGACTGCTCGATCCGGGTAAGTGTTTCGTCTGCAGATACGTTCCGCTGAGGCACGGTTCGAGGACGCAGCATAAACCTGAAATCGCCCACAAGTGGCTTCGCCGTTTGCCACTTTCGATTGCCCGAGGTCATGTGCTTTGGGAATAGTTGCCTAAGCCTCGACATCAATCGGAGCGACTCCGCCATTCGAGTGCGATAGCGACGCCGCATACCATCTTGAAAATCGTAGAGGAATCCAATTGCCTCCAACGCTTCTTGAAAGTCCTCCTCATCCGAATACTGCGTCCAAAGGTCGTTGTCTTCGAGGTAGCTTTCACAAAGATCGCCAATCTCGTCTGCACTAAACGAACCATCGACAAGCCCCCACGACAGAAGCCCTGCTTCGGCGCGTTCAAGCGAGTTCAGAAATTCGAGTCGATGGTCATCTACCTTCACGTCCGTCGCTCCCTCGGTACATTGTGATTATTCGATACCTGTCCGCGATCTTGTTCTCTTGCAACCAAGCCCTCACCTCGTCAGTGAGCAAGTTGATGGGCGCTCCGCCACATGAATTTGCCGCTTTCAGGAATTCCTGTACGACCGGATCGTCGGCAACGTCGGGCAACGCCGCTATCATCTCGCGGATGTCGGCCCACGCAGATTCGATTTCGGCGAAGTCTTCTTCATTAGCGGGAGGCTTCTTGGCAAGTTGTTCAGCATACTTTGCCCGGTTCCTCAACTTTACAGCAATTGCATTAAAGTCTTTCTGCTGTTCTGCCTGAGCAAGTTGGTTCGTGTCTACTGACGGGCGAGTTCGTGGCATGAATTGTGCCCATGTCGCCTCCGCACATAGGCCTCCATCGGTCGCAAATTTCTCGAAAGCTTTCCTCATGTCGGTGAACTGGCGACCTTTCGTTATACTTAGCGGATCAGCCAACAGCGATTCTCGAATCTTGCGAACAAGAACAAGACATTTCGCCGAATCTAGATCACCAACCAACTTGGTTCTTGCCGAAATTGCTTTTAGTGAGTTAGTGACTGCCAGCAACATGGCACGCACCTCAACCAACTCGCATCTCCGCTGTTCGAGTTGGTCATGAACGGTTTGTCGTTCTTCTGCCAACGCCAGTTCTTCGAGTTGCTGTCGAAGTTTTTTGCATTCTTCCGCTATCATGCATCCACCTTTTGGTATGGAACTACCGCCTTTTCTAGCGTTTTAAGAATTTCATCCACGTCCAATTTTTTCTTTTCGACAACGTCGGCAGACCACGCAAGAATCTTGTTCTGAGCCTTTCCTGCACGTTCCCGAAGGAATTGTGCGCAGGTCTGAGAAAACTCAACGAGTAACGCATGGGTTTCGATGTCGAGTTTGGCGATTGCGGTCATCTGTGCGGGCAGGTCATCACCGGAAACGATTTCGTCGACTTGCTTTCCGACGTCTTTTACTGGCGCATTGTGAAATTTCTCGGCTAGTTGGCGAATCTGATTTACCGAGATATCACCCGACAGTCCATATTGTTGCGAAAGCGTACAAACGCTTTCCAGATCCTTCAGTAGTTCGGACTTGTCATAGTCTTGTCCAAGCTCATCTACTATGCGTTTCGATTGCTCTGCAATTCGCTTTCGACGAGCGTCGATTCTTGAACTACCCAGTCGGTAAAGCGAACCAACATGTTTTTCAATGGCCTTGAGTTCGTCGGACACACCGCCCAGAAGCGACGGAAACTTCTCGGAAAGTTTCCATGTCTTTCGAAATTCCTGAATGGTGGAGAGCAACTGGAACGCGTCAACCGCATGCGGAGTCTTGCCAGTTCCTTGAAATGCACCAACACGCTCGAGCAATTCCTCCTGCAGCAATTTGTGATGCGAGAATAGATCGCATAGAAAGTCACGCCATTCGCCGTCTTCATTGGTACTTCCGCTGACGACCGGTGAAGCAAAAACAGCATCGAGTTGGCTTGCGTCGTCCTTTTTGTGAGCGGATTCGATGTTTAGTTGCCGGGACTGCCACAGAAGGGACTGTACGAGCGAGGGAACCGGAATTCCATCAACATTCTTGTATTTTGCGCGTACCCACACAGACGCATTCTCCAAATGACTGTCGATAAAGTTTGCAACATTGACGTAGTCCTCGTCTGATTGGTCGTAATCCCAATCGCCGTAGTGGTCGTATCGGAGCATTGCACGAATGACAGAAAACACCTCGTTAGCTATGTCGGCCTCTTTGAACTGCTCGTCATCAGCGACAACAACAAACGCTTTTTCGATGTTGGGAGGATTCCCCTTGGCCCTTGGCAGATAGATACTGGTCTGATACGTGTTCGTGGTCGGTTTGACGGATCGGAGCAACTCGGCTTCCCAATTGATGGAGTGTATCAAGTGCGTGTTGATCCATCCGCGAATTTTGTTTGCCTCGCCCTGGCCGAGCACCCCACTGTTCTTCCAATCGTCCAACTTTTTTATGAACTGTTGAATAACTGGTGGATCACGTTCGACCTCGGGATTGTCAGTTTCGCGTTCAGGTATTGTCAGCGGCGTGCCACTCCCCTCGCTTTCCTTATTCGGCGAAAGAGGCTTGAGAGTTTGTGGAGCAGTCGCGGTCTTGCTTCCATCAAGAGGCTTGAGGCCGAACGCCGTAAAGACGCCTGTCGGAAGACTTGCTTGGATTAATCTTTCAGGCTTGTTCGCCCAAAAATGCAGGAGATATAGATACTGCTCTTGACGTTCGGGGTCACTTTCTTTTCGTTGCACCTCCCTTCGGAGGTCAGCCCAAATCCTTCTTTCCGATCCAAGAAAATTTCGAGGCGGAAACGAACCCTGTTCGTAGCTCCCGCGAGTGTCCTTCACGACGGGAAGAATGATCTCGTTAATTACGCTACGAGGATGAAATCTCAACTTGCCACTGCTGTCGCGGAGTCGCCAGTCCGCAATAGTGGAAATCGCGGATGGATTAAACGGAAAGAGACTGTAGTTATCGACAGACTGTCCAAAGTTAGCCAACAGCGCGAGTTCTTCCGGTTCGGGAGCTAGGAGGTCCATTGCGTTGGGAGCCTTTTTGCCAAGATTGTCGGGATCGGCGAAATGTTGCTCCAGTCGCTTCGCACCAATACGAGCGGCGTTGATGTACGCCGCTACGAAGTTGCCAATGTGATTGGTGATTTGTTCTTCATCGGAATTCGCTCCGGTTTCGATCCACCAACCGTGGATCGCTCGAGTTTTCACTGTATCTAAGTTTCCAAAGTAACCGTCCGTGACCGCCAGAGCCGTTCGGATCGTACACGCTTCCCTTTTTCCAGCAGTTTCACCTTCACGGATAATCGCATCCAGCAGAGCTTTTTGGACGCCAGCAAGGACGGCAAAGTCCTCTACCAATAAAATCAGTTCGCGATCGTCGGCCAAAAGCTGACGTCTCACCTCGTAAAAGAGTTCTGCAAGTGAGGTATCCGTCGGCGTTGCCAATGGAGCAATTGCGTCGTCGACAATACTGTTGAGCAATTTGATCGCATCATCGAGACTCTTTGTATCTGTTGTCCGCTGTAGCTTGTCCAAGTATCGCCCAGCAATCTGCCCCGCTTCCTTGATTTCGTTGGCTAACTCATCTGGCACAATGAAGTCGGCCCGTTCAAACTGACGCCTAGGCGATTCAGATATGGAGGAGTCCTTGGCAATATGCCGCGCTAACTCAGAGATAATTCCAGGTCGAAACGACGTGCCGATAGTAAATAACTTTTGCGTAGCGGGATCGTTAAAGAGTGATGGCAGGCACCTAGGGTCGCCATGTCCTAGCCACAACTTGTCCTTTTCGCTGAGATTGCCTCCGGTTTGCTGGGCGTGCTCCTTCCGTTTTGATGCCTCGGCGTGATTGCGTTCGATCGAGGTCAACAATTCAGCGCGGATCCGCTGCTTAGCGCCAATCTCATCCATCTGCTCACGCGCGGACTTCAGTTGGCTGCGAATTTCTAGGTACCGTGGCCCATCAAGCCCGTCTAAGATTCGCCCTAGCACCGACTTCAAGCTGGAGCTTTTCGGGATCAGAATCACATGCCTCTTGTCACGATCCTTCCGTTGCTGCAACTGTACCTTGAGCCAACGAACCAGATGTGACTTACCGATACCCGACTCCCCGAGGATTGGCAGTATCACACGACCGCTTGGTTCATCCCGCAGGAACTCATTTAGTAATTGGTTTTGTGACTTGCTTTCTGCCTGATCGGTCTGAAAGCTCTTCCGCACAAACCGCATTTCTTGATGAACTGCCAAGAAAACCGCATCGGACGGATTCTCGGCTTCTGGCTTTATGCATTCCAAACAATTGACTTCGGTCGGCCAGAATCTCAGAAGGCTCATTTCGCATCTCCCAGCAGAACATGGGTCACAGATTGTACAGTTCGACCGGCGCGACCGATAAGATTGATTCGCGACTCCGAGTCAGAACGGTTAGCAAAACGGAGGATGCCGCGCGCTTGAAGTCGTAGCAATGCCCGAGAAAGCGATGTCGAAATCGCGTCGCTGTCTGGTGCCTTCCACTTTTCAGGGCAAAGTTTACTCTCCACCTCCGCTCGAAATCTCCCGCCATCTAAAATGGGAACGGCTTCAGCAAGTCCGTCTAAGAATTCGCTTATCGGCATATCATTCTTTGGTGGAATGAGCGTCGTTGCTGGGCCGCAAATCCATGGTGTCGGATCGGCAATAAAGCCACCTGATGCCTTTCCCGAGTCAGACCGACCGAGTCCAAGAAACGTTGCCCAAGATACGAATCCGGACCAGCGAGTGTCGTTCTGAAATAAAATAACCTTGGGAGGAGAGCCCGCTTGTTCGAGTGCCTTTTGTTCGACCTGTGTATATGACGTTGGAGCAAAAGCGTGGACATCCTGTGCGAGAATCCAACATGCGGCCCGAGAAAAATCGGCTGATCTGTTTTCTTCATCACTCCAAAAATTCTTGTTGTTCTCCGACGAGAGTACGACCTGTCGGGCAGCATCTGAAATCGAAGAGGTCGATGCGTTCAGCTTTCGTATGCTTGCACGATATTCATCAATGACCTTCACATCCTCCTTCTCTGTCACGACAAATAAGCCGAGTTCAGTCCATCGGTTAAGTGTTTTGATGGCCATGTCTTGTTTGCCATCACCGAGTGTTTTGGGACAACAAATATCTAAAAGTTTGCTTTTCGGCATTGTGCCCAACATAACGCTGGACCGAACAAGTGCGACCAAAACGCTGACTATGCCATCGCTGGGCCGATTAAGAATACTCATTACAGTCCTAACCTTTGAACTAAATCGTAGTCGCGAATGTTAGGACGAGTGCTGAAGAACTTTCGTCCGGTTCCAGGTTCGACAGCATCTTCAGGTGCGAAAATGATATGAAAGGGGCGTTCCATGTTAATTAAATCGCGGGGGATAACAGGTGAAGGATTCTCAAACAGAAACGTTGCTCGAGGCAAACGGAGGTCGTTTTTGCGAAGATCGTATGATGAAACAGGGCTTGCCACCACAAGGCGTCGGGGAGACGACTCATGGATAGCTTTCCAATCTCGTTTGTTCATCCATTCGCTGGGAATCGCAACCTCATCGATACCTCGGCCAACTAACTGCCGAATAATGTCCAGGCAAAAGCTGACACGTTCTCGGTCACTTTGTGAATTGGTGACGCTTACAAAAACGACCGATGACTGAACTCGAAAGAGTGCTTGAAGTGAAGCAACATCGCCGTGCTCGATGCACTGAACCAGATCCGGTTCTGGGTGACTGAATCGGTGACTTGTTTCGATACCGTTCGCACGACACGACGGGCATCCTGAGCAGCAGTGCTCTGGTCGCGGTCCACCGTTGGACGTGCGTACTGTATACGTGTCGCGAAGCAAATCGCCAATCTCTCGGTTCCCATTCAAGAGAGCGTTCATTCGGTCAAACGACTCGCGACTCGCCGCATACATTCGCGAGCGTTCAGGTTGGACAATCGTCTCCCAGGCTTTTTCATCAAGATGCCGATCGTTTAAAATTGTCAAATAGGCTGTCGAAAAATACGCATCAATTGCCTTCTGGCGTCGTGCATCAAACGCTTGATCACTCTCCCCATCAAGACGCTGGGTATCCGGAGGTTCTTCAGACTCTAAGCGAATAATGCCAGCCCGATTGAGCAAAACCAACGTCCGCAGATTCCAAGCGACGTTTGCATCACTGTCTTGATGGATATGTGCCGGCCGAGTGTTCAGATTTACCCGCCAGATCTGCTTGCCAGGCAGGAATTCAGCACTCTTCATTAAATCGTCCCACCGGTCCCGCCCTTTCTCAAGTGAGATTATGCGATCTTGACTGATCGACTTCGCCGTTGCCTTGTCGGCCTCCTCGCATGGCAGCAAAATCGAAACCGACGCACATCCATCGCGTCCCGCACGACCTACTTCCTGGTAATAGCGGTCAATTGACTCAGGAATGCAAGCATGAATTACGGTGCGGACGTCCGACTTGTCCATGCCCAATCCGAATGCCGAGGTGGCGACGACGCAGTCGATTTCGCCTGCTCGCCAAAGATCAATCACTCGTTCACGTTCGTCATTAGCCGTGCCGCCATGCACGCAACCAGAACGTTTAATACCAAGTTCGCGAATTTGGCGATGCCAGGAGTCGGCGTCTCGTTTGGTTGTTACATAAAGCAAAAACGGTCTTGGTGCCACGCGAATAAGTTCAACAACCTTCTTGTCTCGTTGCTGCTTCGTCGTAGATGGGGACAGCCAGTATTCTGGTTCAGGTCTTAGCGCGACTGCATTTACGGAATCAAAATTTCCGTCGGAGAATAGCGTTTCCAAAACGTCGAAACTTTCCTGCGTCAGCGTTGCAGATAGGAGAAGCGTGCGAAACGCTCGGCCCTCGGGGCATCGCTTAATCAGCTCACGTCGCAGACCACTCATCGCTTGGAACTCAGGCCGAAAGTCATTGCCCCACTGAGCGACCAGATGGGCTTCATCGACGACGAAGTATTTCAATAGGCCACTCTCGGCGGTTTTGTAAAGCACGCGACTTAGCGATCCAACAAAACTCTCCGGCGAGGTAATCAGCACTCGTTGAGTGTTGTCTCGAAGTCGCTGGTGAATAGCTTTTCTCGTGGCGTCACTAAGCCCGCTATGCCAAGCCATCTCCGCCGGTAGCCCCCCGGGAACATGCGGATAATTCTCCCTCAATTGCCTTTCCTGATCGATCGCCAATGAGATGGTTGGCGTGATCATGACCGTCAATTCACGCGGAGCGGCGAGCAATGCTGCTGCCCAAGCAACCAGACTCTTGCCGGTACCGGTGGGTAGGTTGACGACCAACGTTCCGCCTGGCTTCAGAAAGAATGCAGAGCGAATCGCCAAGCGCTGGCCTGGACCTTGGTAGCCTTTGAACGGCAATTTCAAACCGTATTCCAACGCGGTGTCGAGCGGCAAGTGTGGGGACGTGGGCCAACCTTTGCGCCGATAATCTTCCCGAAGACTCGCCTCAAACGGGCTAAACTTATCGCTCCCTTTTAACCAGTCAGCCTTCCACGACTCCAGAGCACGCAATCGTAGAGACTGCTGATCGCTACTAATAACCTTGACGTGCGACCTTGCCCACAAGCCTTCATTTGGCCACGGCGATTCAGACGGCACTGTCAGCATGTACTCGGGGTCATAACACAGTGTTCCTCGTCGCAGAACATGACCTACCAAACCAGCAAGATCACCTGTGCCAACCGATTTCGGGATGGAGTAAAGCGACAACAATGCTCTACGTAGTTGCTCACAACTGCGATCGCGCAATGAGCTCTTGAGTAGGTCGGTCTTAGGAAGTTCACGCAAAGCGTTTTGAATAGTCTGAAAGTCGCTCAATCGTCGTCCTCTCGTTCTTCGATCTCATCGAAGGGCATGCGATTGGACAAGAAGATAGCCCCTACTGAATCAACTCTTAGATCAGGATTTATGAACGCTTCGATCTGAGCTAACAGGAGTTCTCCTTCAAACTGCAGGTCTTTTTCAAGCGACGATTTGGCTTCACCGTTCGCCATTGCCAGCCGAGAACGGAATTGTCGCTGTATCTGACGTCCTTGCTTTTCAGCCTTTTCGACGCAGTCAGAAGACCACTTTGGCAAACCTGATTCCTTCCTCAGTAATCGCTCGGAAGTTTGTCGCCCCGCTATGCAACGGTCTCGCCACAGCGACATGTCGTAAAGTTCCGCCACTGCATCCCAGCGATTACGGTTTAGGTTAAAATCCTCTTTAAACTCTGAACGGCCTTTACTAAAAGCAGGCGCCAGCATTTTGGCGCGATCGTCTTTGCCCGTAACTCTTTCAAGATCCGAGTCGAGCCACATCGTTGTGAAACGAGGTTGCATGATCGTTTCCGTGCGACGCACAACGGCGTTCCAACTTGCGCCGGGGTATCGTTCACATAAGGCTTTCAGCGGCGCGATCGCAGGTGAAACGACGAAATCGAACTTGAAGAATACAGTCGGATCTTCTTCACCGTGATACGAAGGCACGTAACGCCAAAACGCATAACTGCATCCTCGATCGTCCCATCGTGTAAACGCCTCTATCGCGTCGACGAAAGGATCACCGACTCGCAATAGTCGGCAGCAACGCCGTTGCGAAGTGACGCGATCAAAAGTCAGCGGAACGGTTGTGAAGACTGTCGGTTTTTCCGTTTCTATATCGTCGATAGAATTAGCGAAAAACCGCTTGAATTCGTCGATGGGCATGAGTGTGTCTTTACCGTACGGTACCCGCTTTCCATAATCGACACGGCGAGTGAATTCGTACTGAAAGACATCGTCGTACTTTTGCTCTTCACCCGAAATGCGAAAGTGCAAACCACGCTTGAGCCACTTCGTGAAGAGTTCAATCGACTGTTGCCCAAGCTTTCGATCGTCTCTTTCGAGTTCGTCCGCAAACTCTTGGGTTACGACATTGGTATCGAACGAGTCAATGGCATCTTGAGCGATGATACGTTTGAGTTCCTTGGCGACCATCCCGTCATCTCCGCCGAGTTTCTCATTGGCTTCGACAAAAGCATCGGCCCCCGAGTCCAAATATTCCGTGAAGACGCTCTGCATCGAGTCATCGATGACATATTGCAAACTGGCAATCGAACGAGTGAAGACGCCGAGTGCGCCATCGACCAAATCGAACCACCGTTTCTGGACGGCTGATCCATCGCAAACCAACACAGCAGCCTGTACGGGCATCCCACTGCCAAAACGATCAAGGCGACCCATGCGTTGTTCGATGCGATTTGGTGAGAATGGCAAGTCATAGTGAATTGCACT
>Ga0315904_10002629_pt1 | contig 27559 bp, 30 predicted proteins | sample LakEriMetagenome_6_FD_203529 | JGI IMG/M metagenome (GOLD analysis project Ga0315904, IMG submission 203529) | Freshwater fungal communities from buoy surface, Lake Erie, Ohio, United States - Buoy 12 MA120 | ecosystem: Environmental > Aquatic > Freshwater > Lake | place: USA: Lake Erie, Ohio...
GCTCGACTCGGTCAGCTGGCCGAAGCCGCTCGCCGAGCTGCTCGACACCTGCTTCACCGAGTATCGGACCCATCACCCGTGGGTGGCCGAGACGCCGTCGCCGAAGTCGATCGTGCGCGAGATGCTGGAGAGCGGTGACACGTTCGCGACGTTCGTGCGTCGGTACCGGCTCGATCGCAGCGAGGGTCTGGTGCTGCGGTACCTCACCGACGCATGGCGCACGCTCGACCGGTCGCTGCCCGACGACGTCTACGTCGACGAGCTCGAGGACATCGTCGACTGGTTGGGAGCGTTGATCCGGGCCACCGACGCAACGCTGCTCGACGAGTGGACCCGTCTCGCGGGTGGTCCGGTGCACGAGCACCTCGCGCCGGAGGCGCCGACCGTGGCGGCCGGTCCGCCGCCCGCGTGGCGCACGGCCGTTCGCACGGCCGCGTTCGGTTGGGTCGAGCTGCTCGCCCGTCGTCAGTACGGGTTGCTGGCCGATCGCACCGGCTGGGAGGTCAGCCGGTTGATCGAGGCGATCGCGCCGTACTGGCAGGAGTACGACACGATCGGCATCGACGCCGACGCTCGCTCGTCGCAGTGGTTCCAGGTCGCCACCGAACCCGGCCGCTGGGTGGTCACCCAGATCCTCGCCGACCCGGCCGGTGACGCCGAGTGGCGCCTCACCGCCACCGTCGACCTCGAACAAGCCATGGCCGACGGCGCCCCGACGCTCGTGCTGGAGTCACTCGCCCCCGCCACCCCCTGACCCCCAGCCGGTTCCGCGCCGCTCGCTGCAGCGTTGCTGATGCTCTGGAGGTGGGTCGGTCGGTCGACCCGGTTCTGTGTGCTGTGGTGGTCGTGTGCGACCGCTGGAGCGCGCAGAATGCGAGCTGTCGCGTTCGGCCGAGGCGTCGACGCTTTCGGCGCAATGGTCGAGGCCGCGGCTGCGTCGCTCACTTTCGTGTGGATGGATCGTTCGGCGGTCCCGTTCTCGGCGTGCTCATGCTCGATCGGCCATCGAACGGCGAGCGACTCGTCCCTCGACGAGCATCAGCAGGCTCTGCAGGACCACCAGTGCGACGAGGTTGGCGGGATTGTCAGAGATGAAGCCATGCCACGGACGGGACGGTACGACGAGTCCCACGAGGACGAGGCCGAGGCATGTCAACGCCGTCGACACCAGGACGATTCGCGTCGTCGACTTCCAGTCCTTGCCGAAGACCGCTGCGAGGTTCCTCCACCAGTCGAGCCCGCCCGACCCGCGCTCCACCTGGTTGTTCGACGGCGCGGGCATTCAGGTCATCGTCCCCCACCGGGAGCGGAGCACGAGGCCGATGGCCAAACCGACCGTCGCCCCAACAGCGCAGCCGAGCGCGAAGCCCCATGGTCCGTCGACGAAGCGCATGACGACGCCACCGATCACGGCGCCCGGCATCCCGGTGTACAACCCGACCTTGGCGCTCCGTCGGCGTTCCTCCGAGTTCTTCGCGAAGAGGGTCACCTGGTTCCTCATCGCAGCCCTGCCTCACGGTGCACCTCTGAGGGATTCGGCTGTCGATCAGATGAGCGGCGCCGGCCGTAGATCGACCAGTGGATGGCGACGGCGAGGACCACGGCGACCACGCAGCTGACGAAGGTCGACGTGAGCTTGCCGAGGTCCCAGAGGCTCTCGGGAAAGCCGGTTCCACCGAGAAGACGTGCGATCACGACCATCACGTAGTTCGCCGGGATCAGCAACAGCAGCAGGTGGCGCTGCTGCGGCGACTTCATGAACGCGACGTTCCGCTCGTATCTGCGGTTGTCGTGCTCGAACACCTCGTTCACGGCGTCCCCGGCTCCAATGGTCAACGTTTTCGGGAAATGAACTGCAAGCGTCAGGGTAGAGGAATCATTCGCACCTCGCCACCGCAGCGTCGAACTCGCCCTCGGCCCATGGCGGCTTCGGGCGCTGCGGTCGGGGCCTCGTCGAGCGCGTTCGGGCCGGTTTGGTGCGGCCGCATTGATGCTCTGGAGGGGGTGCAGCGGATCGACCCGGTTCTGTGTGCTGTGGTGGTCGTGGACGACCGCTGGAGCACGCGGATTGCGGGTTGGCGCGTGGCCGAGTCGTGACCGCTTCGAGAGCGGTGGTCGGCCGTGTCTCGCGGGCTGGTGCGCGGTCTCAGGTCGTGGGCGACAGCTTCTCGGTGAACCAGTCGAGGAGGATCTCGGCGCGTTGCACGCGGTGCACCGGAGAGCCGCTGCGGGAGAGCTCGTGGCCTTCGCCGGGGAACCGGTAGAACGTCACGTCCTTGCCGAGCAGGCGCAGCGCCATGAACAGCTCCTCGGCCTGGCTGATCGGGCAGCGCAGGTCGTTCTCGCTGTGGATCAGCAGCATCGGCACCTGGATGTCGCGGACGAACCGGATGGGGGAGAACGACTCGTACTGCTCGGGGTCGTCGAGGTGGGTGGGCCCGACCTCGGTGCGGAAGATCGAGCCGATGTCGCTCGTCCACTCCTCGCTCAGCATGTTGTTCACCGCTCGCTCGCTGCAGACGCCCTTGAACCGGTGGCTGTTCGTGCCGGCGAGCCAGGTGGCCATGAACCCGCCGTAGCTGCCCCCGAGCATCCCGACGCGCGTGGGGTCGCAGTAGGTGTGGTGCTCGAGCACGTGGTCGAGCACGGCCAGCACGTCGTCGACGTCGAGCCCGCCCCAGCCGCTGCCCTGCACCTTCGGGTGCTTCTGGCCGATGATCGCCTGGCCCCAGCTCTGCTCACGCCCCGACGACCCGCGCGGGTTGCTCATCACCACGACGAACCCGGCCGCCGCCTGGAACTGCGCCTCGTCGAAGAGCCGCTCGCCGTACTGGGTGTGCGGTCCGCCGTGCACGTTGAGCAGCACGGGGTAGCGCTTCGCAGGGTCGAAGTCGGCGGGGCGCATCACCCAGGCGTCGATCTCGGCCGTGCCGTCGGTGGTGGGCACGGCGATGCGTTCCCAGGTGAGGGGCTGCACCGCCTGCGCGTAGCGCGCGGCGAAGTCGGTGAGGCGGCGCATGCCGCCCTCGTGCAGCACGAACAGGTCGATGGCGGCATCCACCGCGCCGGCGGTGACGACGATCGTGCCGGCGGCGGCGTCGAAGCCGTACACCGTGATCGCGCCGTCGGTGAGGCGCTCGGGCGGCGTGCCGTCGGTGCGCAGCCGGTACAGGTGGGTCTCGCCGCGGTCCTCGGCGGTGGCGAGCAGCCGGGCGACGGACTCCCACACCACCGGTCGAGGACCGGCGGTCGTCTCGAACGTGCGGTCGAGCGCCATGCTCGCGAAGCGGTGCTCGCCGCCCTCGATCGGCAGCACGCCGATCCGCTGGTTCTGCGGCACCGTGTCCGGGTCGTCGTTGCCGTGGAAGGCGATCAGCCGGCCGTCGGGCGACACCGACGGCATCCCGAACAGACCGGTCTGCGACGTGAGTGCGGTGACCGTGCCGTCGAGGCCCACGCGGTACAGGTCCGAGGCGAAGTCGAGGTCCCACGTGTCGTGACGCTGCGCGGACGTGATCACGGCGCTGCCGTCCGCCGTCCACGAAGTGCCACCGTGCTGGAACGGTCCGGGCGTGAGGTTGCGTGCCGGGGCGGTGCCGTCGGTGCGCACCACGTACACGTGGTTCGGGCGGTCGACCACCCAGCCGACGTCGTCGAGACGGCTGAAGAACCGATCGATCCTCCGCGGTGCCTGCCAGCTCTCGTCCTTCTCGCGGTAGCGCTGGTCCTGGGTCCGCGTCGTGAACGCGAGCATCGAGTCGTCGGGGCTGAACGACAGGTCGCCGATGTTCTCCGGCACGGTGGTGAGCGTGCGCACCTCACCCGGACCACCGATGGGCATGAGGTGCAGCGTGGTGTGCGACTCCTGCTCGCTGCCCTTCTCGCCGCGGCGGGAGGTGAAGGCGAGCCACCGGCCGTCACGGCTCCACGTCGGCTGACCGTCGGAGCGCCCGCTCGTCACAGCCTGCGGCGACCGGCTGCCGTCCGTCGGACCGAGCCACACCTGCGACACGTACCGGTTCGCCGCGAGGTCGATCCGGCGGACCACGAAGGCGACCTGCGTCCCGTCCGGCGACACCGCCGGTGCCGATGCGGCGACGATGTTGCCGATCACTCGTGCTGCGATCTCTCGGTGCGACATGGGAGCGACCGTAGCGCCCGCTCGGGCAGTGCATCGGGTGGCGTTACGCTCCGCGCATGGGGACCCACACGGCCAGCACGTCACGGGGATCGGTGGACACGCCGCTGCTCCAGGAGACCATCGGGGCGAACCTGGAGCGCACGGTGCGTGCACACGGCGACCGCACCGCCGTCGTCTCCTGCCACCAGGGCGTGCGATACACCTACGCCGAGTTCGACACCGCCGTCGACGACCTCGCCGTGTCGCTGCTCGGCCTCGGACTCACCCCCGGCGACCGTCTCGGCATCTGGAGCCCGAACCACGTGGAGTGGGCGCTGGTCCAGTACGCCACCGCGAAGATCGGCGTGATCCTCGTGAACGTCAACCCGGCGTACCGCACCCACGAGCTCACCTACGCGCTCAACCAGTCGGGCTGCCGGGTGATCGTCGCGGCACCGTCGTTCAAGACCAGCGACTACGTGGACATGGTGGCCTCGGTGCGCGCCGACGTGCCGCAGCTGGAACGAGCGGTGTTCCTGTGGACCGACGAGTGGGAGTCGTTGCGTGCCCCGGCGTCCGGTGCGGGCATCCAGCGGCTCCGCGAGGTGGCGGCCTCGCTCCGGCCCGACGACCCGATCAACATCCAGTACACCAGCGGCACGACGGGGTTCCCCAAGGGGGCCACGCTGTCGCACCGCAACATCCTGAACAACGGCTACTTCGTGGCCGAGAAGCTGCGGTACACCGAGCACGACGTGGTGTGCGTGCCGGTGCCGCTCTACCACTGCTTTGGCATGGTGATGGGCAACCTCGGCGCCACCACGCACGGGGCGTGTGTCGTGTACCCGGAGGCGGCGTTCGACCCGGCCGCCACCCTGCGGGCGCTGGAGGCCGAGCGCTGCACCTCGCTGTTCGGCGTGCCGACGATGTTCATCGCCGAGCTCGCCGCGCTGGCCACACCGGAGTTCGCCGGGCTCGACCTGTCCACGATGCGCACCGGGCTGATGGCCGGCTCGCCGTGCCCGGTCGAGGTGATGAAGCAGGTGACGTCCACGATGCACATGCCCGAGGTCGGCATCGCGTACGGGATGACCGAGACCTCGCCGGTGAGCACGCAGACCGCCACCGACGACCCCCTCGACCGCCGGTGCGGCACGGTCGGTCGGGTCGCACCGCACGTGGAGATCCGCATCGTCGATCCCGAGACCGGCGAGCTCGCACCGATCGGCACGCCCGGAGAGTTCTGCACCCGCGGCTACTCGGTGATGCTCGGCTACTGGGACGAGCCCGACAAGACCGCCCAGGCGATCGACGCCGACGGGTGGATGCACACGGGCGACCTGGCCGTGATGGACGACGAGGGCTACGTGAACATCGTCGGCCGGATCAAGGACATGATCATCCGCGGTGGCGAGAACGTGTACCCGCGCGAGATCGAGGAGTTCCTGTACACCCACCCCGCCGTGGCCGACGTGCAGGTGATCGGTGTGCCCGACGAGCGCTACGGCGAGGAGATCATGGCGTGCGTGCGGCTGGCCGACTCGGTCGACCCGGCCACCGTGACCCCCGACGACATCCGAGACTTCTGCCGCGGCAGGATCGCCCACTTCAAGATCCCTCGCTACGTGTCGTTCGTGAGCGAGTTCCCGATGACGGTGACCGGCAAGGTGCGCAAGGTGGAGATGCGTGAGCAGGCAATCGTCGACCTCGGTCTGCAGTCGGCCGCGGCGATCCGCAACGCCTGAATCGGGCGCTCGCGCGTCGCGCCACGCGATGCGCGAGCATCGTCCCATGCAGACCCACGACCTCCTGCTCGCACTCGCCCGGGACGGCGAGGCGTTCGCCGACGTGTGCGCCGACGCCGACCTCGGTGCCCCGGTTCCCTCGTGCCCCGGATGGACGGTGGCCGACCTCGTGTACCACCTCGGGGAGGTGCACCATTTCTGGCGCACGATCGTGGCCGAGCAGCGCGACGGCTGGGAGGGTTACGAGCGGCCCGACCGGCCGACGGACGGCGAGCTGATCCGCTGGTACCGCGACGGGCTCGCCGCCCTCCGGGAGACGCTGGCCGCAGCGGATCCGGCCCAGCCGAACTGGACCTGGTCGACGGACCGCACGGCCGGGTTCGTGATCCGCCGGATGGCGCACGAAGCCGCGATCCACCGCTGGGACGCCGAGCAGGCTGCCGGCCGCGACACGGGCGTCGAGCCGCACCTCGCGAGCGACGGCATCGACGAGTTCCTGATGTGGTTCGCCGACGAGCCGAAGGAGGGTCAGCCGGCCCCGGGCGGTTCGGTGCACCTGCACTGCGGGGACGTACCGGGGGAGTGGACGGTGCGGATGAACGCCGAGGGCACCTACGACATCGAGCGCGCCCACGCCAAGGGCGACTGCGCGATCCGCGGTTCGGCCAGCGACATCCTGCTCGCCCTGTGGCGGCGCCGCCCGGCGAGCACCGTCGACGTCGTCGGTGACGCCGACGTCGCCGCCAGGTTCCTCGCCTACCCCGCCCTGGAGTGACGCCAGGGCCCGAGCCCCGTACTTGGTCTCCCGCGGGAGATCGGGCCATCCGTCGAGGACGGTGTGTCGGCAGTCAGACGACGAGGCGTTCGATGGGTTGGCCGGTGATTGCGGCGATGAGGTCGAAGTCCTTGTCGACGTGCAGCACGGTGAGACGTGAGATCTCGGCGGTTGCTGCGATGAGGAGGTCTGGGATCGAGGGGGCGCGATGTCGGCCTCGGTCCGCGAGCAGCCGTTGGATCTCGATGGCTCGCGCTTCGATCACAGGCGTGAGGTGTTCCACGGGCATCGACGAAACCGGCGGTTCGCCGAGCGCGTCACGGTGGTCCGCACCGTTGCGTGTGGAGAAGCCGATCTCGAGCAGGGTGACGGTCGAGATCCGGACGAGGCCGCGTTGGATGCGAGACAGCCACTCGTCGTCGACGCGGCCGAGGTGGCTCAGCGCGGACGTGTCGATGAGCCAGGTGGTCACCGCCATGCGGATGCCATGACCTCGGGGTCGGCCAGGTCGGCGGTGCGCTCGCTGAAGCGGGTCAGCTGTTCCCGTGTCAGTGCCGGTCCCTGCTGATCCGCAAGGAGGCGACGGAGGTACTCGGCTCGTGTCTGCCCGGCTGACTTCGCGTTCGCGTCGAGCGCAGCGACGACATCGTCGGGGACGTCACGAATGAGGATATCGGGCATGGTCTGACGATATCAGCCCGTCCGATGTCTTCGCCTCCCCGCCCTGCGTGATGTGGGTGCCGGGGCCGAGATCTGATTTCCCGCGGGAAACCTCCGCAGCGCGGTCGGTTCAGTCGAGGTGGATCGGTGTCGGGCCCTCGAAGGTGTCGGGGTCGGCGGCGAGGTACCGGTAGCCGAACCCGACCGACCACGTCGGCAGACCGAGCGCACGCAACACCGCCTCGTGACGATCCTCGGCGAACGTGACGTCATCGGCGAGCGCCACATCCACCGCAGCCGCATCACCACGGCCGAGTGCCGAGACCAACACCGCACCCGACAACGCGTCCAGACCATCGCCGACGTCGGAACCGAAGTACTCGCCCGGATCCGGCACGCAACCCTGCAGCACCATCTCGCCGTCGCGGTGCACCATCAAGGCGAGGAGATCACTGTCGTGCAGCATCACCGACAACGTCACCGCGCCCAGGGCCGCAGACAACGCCCCCTCCGAGAGATCGCCGCCGCCCTCGTCGTCGGCCTCGGCGAACACCACGGTCACACCGGCCTCACTCGCGACGAACGCCGGTCGATCACACACCGCCGCGACCGACTCGGGATCTGCACCGAACACCGTCACGCTCGCGTAGAACGCACCCATCAGACCCTCCAACCCCGAGACCAACTCATCTGGCGACGCCGTTCCGATTCACGAACGCGGACCACCGTCTTGCTCGGCGAGTGCTGCTCTCCGGCGAGCTGTGAACGCACGACGCAACTCCAGCGCGGCCATCGGATCCTGCAACACCGGATCCATCAACGGGCCGAGCGTGCCCAACCACCGATCCGTCTCCACCTGATCCACCGACCTCGCGTCTTCGGCCAGGGTCACGACGGTGTACTCACCGACCGGGCGACCTCCGCGATCGAGCGACCCGAGGTCTCCACCAGCTCCACCGCATCACGACGGAACTGCTCCGGATACTTCGCTGGACGGGCCATCGGCCCTCCTTCCTACACGGTGTCCCGCGTAATCAGGTGTCCAGGAATCCGGGTCAACATCACACAGGCGTGGGGCGCTGTGGCGGAGGTGGTGAATCGGGTTTAGGGTAGGAACCGATGTCACGTTCGTCGTCTCGTTCTCGGGGTTGGTGGGTGGTGGCGTTGGTGGTGTTGTTGGTGTCGGGTGGTGTGGCTTGGTGGGTGGGGTCTCGGGTGCAGTCGCCGGAGCAGGCGGCGGCTCGGGCGTCGGAGCCGGCGGCGTCGTGGGTGACCGTGGGTGTCGAACGGCGGGTGTTGTCGTCGACGGTAGTGGTGCGTGGTGATGTGATGCCGGAGGTGTCGGTGGCGGTGGGGGTGCCGTCGTCGGTGGAGGGTGCGGGTGTGGTGACTCGTCTGGGGCCGGCGGTGGGGGCGTCGGTTCCGGAGGGTGCGGCGGTGGTGGTGGTGTCGGATCGGCCGGTGTTCGTAGTTGAGGGTGCGGTGCCGGTGTTCCGGTCGTTGTCGCCGGGGATGTCTGGTGATGATGTGGCGCAGTTGCAGGCGGCGCTGGTGCGGTTGGGGTTCGCTCCGGAGGTGGACGGGTCCTTCGGTCAGTTGACGAAGGAAGCGGTGTCGGCGTGGTACGCGTCGAACGGGTTCGAGCCGGTGTGGTCGGACGTGTCCGAGGCGGATGTCACTGAGGCGCAGCGCGCGTTGGACGAGGCGGAGTCGGGGCTGCGTGCGGCGGAGGCGGCTTTGGCGCAGGTGTCGGGGTCGAAGTCGGCGGTGGTGTCGGCGCAGGCGGCGGTCAACGAGGCGCAGCGGACGTTGGATGGTGCACAGGCGTCCAAGGCGGAGGCGGTCACGAACGCGCAGGTGGTGTTGGCGAACGCGCAGGCGGCGTTCGATCGGGTGAAGGCTGATCCGGAGGCGACGGCGGGGGATCGTGAGGCGGCGAACGCGGCGTTGGTGGCCGCGCAGACGGGGTTGTCGTCGGCGGTGCGTGAGGGTGATGCGGCGATTGCGTCTGCGTCGGATGCGTTGACGGTGGCGCGGACTCAGTTGAGTGAGGCGAACGCGGGGACGGCGGTGGCTGCGGCTCGAACGGCGCGTGATGAGGCGGTCGCGGTTCGGGATGCGGCGGCCACGGTGTTGTGGGAGGCGTCGGTGGCGTCGGGGCCGTCGGTGCCGTTGGGTGAGGTGGTGTTCGTGCCGTCGATGCCGGCGCGGGTGCGTTCGACGGTGTCGGTGTTGGGCCCGGTCGGGTCTGGCGGTGGAGCGGAGGCTGGCGGCGCTTCGGCTTCTGCTGGTGGGTTGGTGGCGTTGGAGGCGGGTGGTCTGGTGGTGACGACGTCGATCCGTTCGGGTGACGAGGGGTTGGTGCGTGTGGGGATGCCGGTGGAGTTGTTGGACGAGACGACGAACATCACGTATGCGGCGTCGGTCGGTTCGATCGCTGCGGATGCAACGGTCGATGCGACAGGGGTGTTGGGTCGGGCTGCGGTGATCGTGCCGGTCGAGGCGTTGCCGGCGTCGTTGACGGGTGTGAACTTGCGGGTGACGGTGACGGCTGCGGCGAGTGAGGGTCCGGTGTTGGTGGTGCCGTTGGCTGCGGTGTCGGCGGGTGCTGATGGGGCGACGCGTGTGTCGGTGCTCGGGCCGGGTGCGGTGGATCCGGTGGAGGTGCCGGTGACGGCGGGGTTGTCGGCTGATGGTTTCGTGGCGGTGGAACCGGTGGATCCGGGCGGGTTGGTCGAGGGCGATCTGGTGGTCGTCGGGCGGTGACCGGTTGGTGACCGCCGAGGTGGGCGAAACGGGACACGAGGCCGGGCAGGCCGGCGCGGCGGCTGGTGGTCCGGTGGTGGCCGTCGAGGGATTGTCGCGGGTGTTTCCGGGGCCGCCTGAGGTGATGGCGTTGGCGCCGTGTTCGTTCACGATCGGTCGTGGGGAGATGGTGGCGATCACGGGCCCGTCCGGATCGGGGAAGACGACGCTGTTGTCGTTACTCGGACTGTTGGACGCTCCGACCGCTGGCAGCTACCGGTTGGACGGGTTGGATGTCGCGGCGTTGAGCGATGATGAGCGTGCAGCGGTGCGGGCTCGTCGGATCGGGTTCGTGTTCCAGGCGTTCCATCTGATCGGGTACCGCAGCGTGATCGACAACGTCGAGCTCGGTCTGCTCTATCACGGAACCGGTGCGCGCGAGCGGAGGCGGGCCGCAGTGGAGGTGATCGAGCGGGTTGGTTTGGCCGGGCGCTCGGATGCGTTGTGTGCGCATCTATCGGGTGGGGAGAAGCAGCGTGTCGCGATCGCGCGGACGCTGGTGCGCCGTCCGGCGTTGGTTTTGTGCGACGAACCGACGGGCAATCTCGACACGGCCAACAGCGAATCGATCCTCGCCATCCTCGACGAACTGCACCGTGAGGGGTTGACGATCGTGGTCATCACTCACGATCCGACTGTCGCCGGGCGCGCGGGCCGGAACCTGCAGATTTGCGATGGCCGACTCTCCGAGCCCACCGCCGACAACGCGATCGTCGAGCCCGCTGACCACGACGCAGTCGCCGAGACGGTCGGAGGTGTTGCGTGATCCGGCGTCGTCGGCGTTGGCGCCGCCTCGGTATCGAGCCGTCACGGCTCGGCTGGCGAGCGGTGATCGGTGAGGCCGCGGCAGCGATCGCGCAGCGGCCGGTACGCACTTTGCTGACCGCGCTCGGCACGATCCTCGGTGTCGGTGCGTTCGTCGCGACCAACGGCCTCGCCGAGACCGCCCGCACCCAGGTGTCGTCACGGTTCGACGCGCTGAAGGCGACCGAGGTCCGGATCCAGGACGCCGCACCCGACGGCACCAACCCGTTCCCCGACGATGTCGCGGAACGGCTGCAACGGTTGAACGGGATCAACGATGCAGGCATGTCGTTCACCGTCCCCGACAACGGCTCGCTGCAGCCCCGCACGAGCCCCACCCGGCCGACCAACCCGACCAGCGCGACACCGGTGATCGCTGCCGACCCGGGCGCGCTCGCCGCCGCGCTGCCGACCCTGCAAGCCGGACGCCTCTACGACGATTTCCATCAAGACCGGGGTGAGCGTGTCGCGGTCGTCGGCCGGGCGGCAGCGACACAACTCGGCATCGCCCGGATCGACAACCAACCCGCCGTGTTCATCGGAGATACCGCCTACACCGTGATCGGCATCATCGACGACATCCGCCGCAACCCCGACCTGTTGCTCGCGATCACGATCCCCACCAGCACCGCCGAACGCGACCTCCCCACCGCAGGCGCGACGTACGAGGTGCTGATCGACACGGCCCCTGGCGCCGCACCACTCGCCGGAAGGCAAGCCCCACTTGCGCTGCGGCCCGCGGATCCGCAACGCCTGCAGGCACTCGTGCCACCCGATCCGACCACGCTGCGCAACCAGGTGTCCGGTGACATCACCAGCCTGTTCCTCACCCTGTCCGGCCTGGCGTTGTTGATCGGCACGATCGCGATCGCGAACGCAACGCTGCTCAACATCATCGAACGCCGCCCCGAGATCGGCCTCCGCCGCGCGCTCGGCGCGACCCGCAAACACATCCGCCGTCAGATCACCCTCGAAGCAGCGATCATCGGCACCGTCGCCAGCATCGTCGGCACCAGCCTCGCACTCACCGCGATCACCATCGTCACCGCCACACGCGGCTGGACCCTCACCATCAACCCCACCACCCTCGCCGTCGCACCCGTACTCGGCCTCCTCACCGGCGCCCTCGCCGGCCTCCTCCCCGCCATCAAGGCCAGCCGCACCCCACCCGCCGAAACCCTCCGCACTTAGCGCAAAAAGCGGAATGATGACCAGGAAGATTTTGGACCTGCATCCACGCAGAATCTACGATGTCCTTCACAAATTCATGCGACGCCACACGGGTCCAGAAGGTCACAATCGAAGTGGAGGAGGATGTGAACATTCAGGGATGGCGAGGCACGAAGTCGGGTCGCATTGCTGCTGTGGCCGTCGCGATCTGTCTCGTTGCTTTCTCGTTGCCGATCGGTGGAGCCGGCGCATCCGGATTCACTGCAACAGCGAATCAGAACGTCAACGAGAGGTCACGTAAAGCCGCTACGACGTCCTGCGCGACCGGGTTCGTGTTCGTCGGAGGTACGTCAGTTGCTTCCAACAACTGGACGACCGGCGCGTCAATACAATGCCTGTGGTGGCATTTCCACCAGGTGGACCACCATCTACCGGCCGACGAGAATTACGCACGTTGCGAACAGATGTGTGACGGTGAACCCCAACTGAGCCGCTCGTGCTCTCTCGGACACAGCATTCGACATCGAGGCGCAGGTGTGAGCGGGCAGAATCCTGCCGCCTTTGTGGAGGATTGATGGTCCGATTCCGTCGCCGGATGAGGTTCAGGCACGCTCCCTACCATTCGGCATCGCTTCTTCTTCTTCTGATTCTCCTGACCGCGTGCTCTCCGGGAGAACGCACCGAGCACAGCCCTACGAGTGTCTCAGAGAACAGTGGGGTGACCACCATCACGTCGCCGTCCGCTTCGACCGTCCAGGTGCTGTCGTCAGTATCGTCGAAACCGGAGGGCGGAGTATCCGGTGACCCGATGTCTGAAACACCAATTCAGGGCTGGTCGGATCTCGATCTGCTCGGTGTTGTGGCATTCCTTCTGGGCGTCGCTGATCGGGACGCAGCGATAACGGCCTACTCCACGAACGTGCCGGAGGAGGAAGTGGCCAGATGTATGGCTGAGCGTGGCTTTCCGTATGTTCAAGAAGAATCTCCCGCCCAGCTTGCAGATCAAGACCCCCGCTATACAATGCCAGCGTTGGAGTATGCAGAACAGTACGGGCTGGGAATCACGGTGCTCGGCCTGGACCGACTACCCTCGGTCCCCCTGCCGGCGAGCGAGATCTACATGTCGGGGTTGGGTGACGCGGAGGAACAGGCATATCGATCGGCGCTGTCGACCTGCAAAGGAAACAACCCGGAACGTAATCGCGTCAGCAATGCACTCACGACTGCGGTGGCCGTCTTCCAACCGATCATGATGACCGACCCGAAGGTGCTGGAAGCGACGGATGCATGGTCTAACTGCATGAAGAGCCTCGGCTACTCGTACGATTCACCTGAGTCCATGAGTTCTGCGTTCTTCCGCCTTCTCGGCGAGAACTCTGACTCGGGCGTCCTTGAAGCACAGCTTGCGGAAGAAATCCGAGTTGCACTCGCAGACGTGGAATGCCGCCCGCCCTATGTCGATGTCTACCGTGCGGTGATGGCCGAACGGCTCCCCGAGTTCGAGGCGATTCTCGGGGCGGCGCTCGACGAAGCCACCTCAGCCCAAGGATGACGCCGGATCCGCAAGGCTGAGGTGTGTCCGGCCTCGCTGCCGGTCAACAAATCAGGCGCCCGGCCCAGCTCGATGGAGATCATCGGTGAGAATCCTGAGATCGTGGACGAAGCTCGGGTCGCGACGAAGCGTGTGTTGCTCGAGGCAACCGATCCAGCGCCTGGAGACCGGTTTGGTGCCGGTCAGATCGACGCTATGCAACCGAAAGGCGGCTCCACGCGGGAGATCAGGTTCATTCGGCGAGGCCGACGGGTTGGCCGTCGATGATCTGGTCGAGGTACTCGCTGAGGCCGTAGCCCACCCTGCCCTCGTAGGGGCCGCTCTCGACCGTCCACTTCGTCAGACTCTCCCAGGTCCGAACACTCTCCGACATCACCGACACGAGCGCTCAGGGCGACACACCACCATCTTGCTCGGCGAGTGCTGCTCTCCGGCGAGCGGTGAACGCACGATGCAGCTCCAGCGCCGCCATCGGATCCTGCAACACCGGATCCATCAACGGGCCGAGCGTGCCCAACCACCGATCCGTCTCCACCTGATCCACCGACCTCGCGTCCTCGGCCAGGGTCACGACGGTGTACTCACCGTCCGGCCCGATCACCTTCGATACCTGAGGTGACCGCTCCAGACCGGTCGGAACCACGTCATCGCTGAACGTCCCGGGCCGAAACACCATCAACCACGACGGTCCCACCACCACCGGATCCACCATCCCCATCGACAGCACCACCATCATCCGCGTATCCGATGAAACGTACGGATGCCACCCCGGCCGATTCGGGTCATCCGGATCCGGCAACTGAGCCCACCCCCCACCGAACCTTGCGCCCCAACCGCGAACCCACGCTTCCGCCGATGACACCACAGCAGTGGATTCGTCCAGCGGTGCCCAGATCTCCACGTACATCTGTGGGATCACATCCATCCCGTACTGGATCGAGAACAGAACGTTGTCCGCCCGCCAATCACGATCCGGATGACCCTCCTCCCACACGCTCACCGTCACAGAGCCGCCACTCTGTCGAGCCGCCTTCTTCGGATCAGCCAACACACGCTCCAACCTCGAACGCTGCGACACATCCGGCACCGACACCTCTCGCCCGCCCTCAGCCATCCACGACACAGCAACCTTCGACCGGCCCGCCCGAACGAACGGCGTCACCGGCCCGCCGGAACCCGTGACTTCTTCGATGAGCCGAGCCACGTCGCCACCCCACCCCGGCGCCACAGCAGCCTGCAACCACAGATGCAACATCACGAGCCTCTGCGGAGTCGCTCGGCCACGCGGCAGGTCAGGTCATTCGGCGAGGCCGACGGGTTGGCCGTCGATGATCTGGTCGAGGTACTCGCTCAGGCCGTAGCCGACCTTGCCCTCGTAGGGGCCGCTCTCGACCGTCCACTTCGTCATGCCCTCGCTGATGCGGGTCATCAGCCAGTTGCCGTCGGGGTCCTGGCGGCGGTTGCGCAGCGGGATGAGGTCCATGACCTCGCCGGTGAAGGTCCACTCGCGGTCCGAGCGCGACGAGCGCAGCACACCGGTGATGCGGTCGTGGTAGCTCTCCTCGCCACGGGTCTCGGTGGTGATGCTCACGTCGTCGCAGTAGTGCATCTTCCCCTGCTCCCACACGAACCCACCACGGGTGCCGGGGCCGTCCTTCTTCGCCACGCGGCTGGCCATGAAACCGAAGTCGCGGTCGACGTTGGCGGTGAGCCAGCGGTAGTACCACGGGGCCTGCCAGTAGCGCGGACCCCACGAGTGGTCGCGCAGACCATGGCCGTCGATCTCCCATTCGCGGTCGCCGACCCGGATGGTGCCGTGGCCCTGGATGAGCTGCTCGTAGTGGCCCTTCGCGAACTCCTCGCCAGGGGTCTCGTGCGGGGTGTCGGGCTCGCCGCCGAACATGCTGGGCCGACCCTGGCCGGTGAAGGTGAGGTGCACCTCGCACTCCGCGTACGGGTTGTTGGTGAACGCTTCCTTCGGGTTCGCCATCTGCTCGGGCTCGTCGAGCAACACGACCTTGCCGGTGTAGGCGATCTTCAGCTCCTCGAACGGGGTGACGATCGTCCACGTGAGGCCGCCGGCGTCGAACGCGTCGTTGTTGTCGATCGCCGGACGCTTGTACATGAAGCCCACGCTGCGCCCCTCGGCGCCGTCCGCCGGCGGCAGGTAGAGGCACACCGTCATCTCGGCGTAGCCCTCGTTGGCCCGGTTCCCGATGCGGAACCAGCCACCGACCTGCTGGTCGGGGTCGAAGCAGTTGATGTACATGCTCTCGTTGAAGTTGGACTCGGGGCCCAACTCGTGCATGTATTCGTCGGAGGGATCCAGTCTCACGCCCATGCGGAGCAACGTACCGAAGCGAGCAGAACCCGCTCTCACCGGAGCCGCTCGCAGAACTCGAACTCCAGATGAGTGGAAGCCTGACGGGTCCGGCCTACTCGTCGTCCACCGAAGGGCAATCAATGAGTCCCTCGAGAAACGCCTCGAACGACTCTGCGATCGGACGGGGGACGCGATCCTCGTCGACGTACACAACCGCCGGCTCACCCTCCGGTCCACACGCTCGATAGTCGAGCATCACTGCGTCGTGGCCGCCGGAGGGCATCGCACAGATCACGACCCCGACATCGGGGTAGCCCCACTCGGCGACCATGTAGCGGCTGCCCAGACCAGCGGAATCGATGCCCCATTTGCCTCCGACACCCACGATGGCATCGACTCCGATGTGGTCGGGCGCCCAGGACGTCGGAAAGGGCGTCGGATAGCACCTCTTGGTGAGCCTCCCACCGTTGCGTGACGAGATCAACGACACGTAAGCGTCGGGGAGGCGGAAGCCCAGCGCACGCCCTGCTGCGATGACCGCCTCCGGGGTGACAGGCGGACCGGTGAAGTACTCGTCGCCATCGAAAATCTGCTCAGCGTCCAAGGAAGAAACCTCCGATAGGTCCAGTCTGGCCGCGATCGTCAGCGGGCGCCCGCCCCACCGCCACCGAATCCGCCGCCGCCACCGCCGGACGCGCCACCACCGCTGTTGCCGCTGTTGCTCGGCGTGCTGGCCGAGGCGAGCGAGGTGCCCGACGTCTCGATCCGGTCGAAGCCGTCGAAGCGACTCCCGCCGTGCACCGGCACGTACCACGTGCCGAACGACGGGTCGGCGAGCAGGCCGGGCAGGCGGGCGTTGAGGCCACGGACGAGATCGGCCGACACGCCGAGTGCCACCGCGAACACGAGGTACCGCTCCCACAGGATCAGGTGCCCGACCGGGGCGTCCTCCAGCCGGGAGAAGTCCTCGAGGTACTTCTTCAGGCCCTCGGCCTTGGCCGCCGCTTCGATCGAGGCCTGATTGCGGCTCGACAGCGGCCGGGCGCCGACGCCGAAGAGCGCCGCGGCGATCGCCACCCCCCACCAGCCGACACCGTGACCCGTTCGTTCGGTGACGAGCCATGCTGCGATCGCGACGCCGGCGCAGATGCCGACGAGCAGGCCGACCAGGCGGCCGTTGCTCTCGTCGGCGTAGCCCCGCGCTCGGTACTCGCCCATGACGCCCGCGGAGATCCCGTCGAGCATCTTCTTCGCCGTCGTCTGGTTGCTGCGGGCCCAGTCGTTCAGCTCCTCCGACGTCGTCTCGGTCGTGCCGCGGAACACCATCTCGAGCAGGTCGCGCTCGAACGGCCGGACCTCGGGGCCGAGCGCCTTGCCGAGCCAGAGATAGCGGTGCACGGTGCGGTCGGGCCCGAACCGCTCCTCGGTCTCACCGACGATCCGGAGATACCCCCGCTGCGCGAGGTCGACGAGCGTTCCGGCGATCACGTGGCCCTCGTCGACCGTGCCACGGCGCAGGTTGGTGAGCGCCACGGCGGGCGGGTCGTCGAGCGGCTCGCGCCAGTACTCGCCCTGCACCTCGCGGCTGCGACCCTCCCGGCCACCCACCAGCCACAGCGCCGCGATGCCGACGGCGGCGATGCCGGCGAGCGCTGCGCTGAGCAGCCAGCCGTCGCGGCGGTCGTCGCGGGCGTCGTCGTCGGCGCGCTGACGTCGCCGCTCCTCGGCCAGGATGTCCGCGAGGCGCGGCTCGCCGCCGACGGTCGTGAACGCCGTTGCCGGGGCCACAGCCCGCACCTCCAGAAACCGCCCGGCGTCCACGTCGTCCCAGGTGGCCGTCACGGTGGAGGTGGACACCTCCACGCGGCCGTCGAGCGGTCCGTGCGCGAAGCCGCGCAGCACCGTGGCGTCGTCGTCGGCGACGCCCTCGGGTGCCGGTGGCAGTGGCGTCGGGAACGTGACGGTGAGTCGGGCGAACCCGATGCCGGGGTGCTCGGTGCCGACCGCCGTCCACTCCAGATCGGTGACGTCGCTGCCGTAGCCGAGCACGTCGGTGGCCGAGTAGGTGAGCGTGAACACGACGCGGGCGTCGCTCGTCGGCCGGCGGAGCTTCCACTCCCAGTCGTCGCTGATCGACTGCTCGGGCGGGATCACCTCGAGCGGCCCGGCGGGGTCGGCGGCGGCGAAGTCGTCGATCTGGTCGGCGTCGCGCCCGAAGCTGCGGATGCGGGACTCGAACGGTCCGCCGTCGAAGTCGTAGGTGAGCCGCTCGGTGACGAACATCCGGCCGTCGGAGCGGAGCGCGGCGGTGGCCTCCCACGACTCGATGCGGAAGCTCGTGGCAGCGGCCGACGCCGTGGTCGCGCCCGTCCCGGGGCCTGCCGCGGCGGGCAGCAGCACCGCCGCGATCGCACCGACGATCGCCGCCGCCAGGAGCACGGCCGGCGCGACGCGGGCGAGTCGCGACCGGTGCAGAGCGCCCGCGTTCAGAACAGCACCAGCTGTTCCCACGTCACGGCCACGTCGCTCACCGCCTGCCATCGCAGCCGTCCCCGGCTGCCCGGGCGGCGCACCTCCACCACGTCGGGTCGGAGGTTGCGTGCGGAGCCGTCAGGGTCGAAGAGCTTGATGCTCCCGTCGGACGAGATGCCCGCCACGCGCCCCTCCACCCACCGTCCGGTCGCGTTGCGCCGGAACCGGATCGTCTCGCCGGCGCGCAGGCCGAGCCGCGCGAGCACCACCGGGTCGAGGACCGCTGCGGACACGACGATCAGCCCGCCGTCCCCGGGGCCATGCGGGCCTGGAGCTTGCGCATGCCGGCCAACCAGCGTTCGACGTCTCCCGCCTTGCGCTGCACGTAGGTGTGCACCTCGGGGTGGGGCAGGATCAGGAAGCGCTCGTCGACGATCGCCCGGTGGACGACCTCGGCCACCTCCTCCGGCTCCAGCACGACACCGGCCGAGCGAACCACGTCGCCACCGAGGTTGCTGCCGAGCTCGCCGCCACCGGTGAGCATGTGCGTGTTCACGCCCTGGGGGCACAGGCAGCTCACCCGGATGCCGCGGTCGCCGTAGGTGATGCTCAGCCACTCGGCGAACGCGACCGCAGCGTGCTTGGTGAGCGAGTACGGCGCCGAACCGATCTGGCTCAGCAACCCGGCGGCCGATGCCGTCGAGCAGAAGTACCCCTCGCCGCGCGCCACCCAGCCCGGCACGAGGTGCTTGGCCGCCCAGCGGTGCGCGTGGGTGTTCACGGCGAACGACGTGTCCCACACGGACTCGGGTGTGTCGAGGTCGCCACCGATGCCCACACCGGCGTTCGCGAAGAACAGGTCGATCGGACCGACGGCCTCCTCCGCGGCGCGGATGAGCTCCACGTTGCCCTCCTCGGTGCCGACATCGGCGGCCAGGCCGAGGGCGCTCCCGGGTCGCTGCGCCTCCAGCGCTGCGGCGGTGTCCGCCGCGCCGGTGCCGTCGAGATCGGCCACCACCACGGTCGCGCCGGCGGCGTGGAACCGCTCCGCGAGCGCTCGTCCGATGCCGCGCGCCGCACCGGTCACCACCACGTTCCGCCCCGAGAGATCCACGGTGGCGATCGTAGGTGCCGGGCGATCCGCCTCCTCGCCACGCGGTCGCCGTCGACACTCGCCGCTCGGGTGCGGGACGGGTGCGGGACGGGTGCGGGACGGAGCGGCGAGACGCTGCAACCGGCGTCACACGGACCGTCACCGCACCGGTCGGGAGGAAACAGAGTCTTCACGATATGGTGCACCCAGCGGGCCGTGACGGACGGTTACGGTTCGGTGAGATGTCCGCTCCGGGTACACGGGTGCCAGGAACGGATCGAGACGTGCAGGAGGCACCGATGACCGACACCAACGAGGCCGTCATCACCGAGGCGCTCACCGTGATCGACAAGGCCCTCGCGCAGATGATGAGCCGCGAGCTGGTGTCGACCGGTGAGGTCACCGACGTGCTGCTCGACGTGCGCACGCTCCTCACCACGCCGGCCAAGACGCCGACGCCCGCCTGATCCGCTCCGGGGCCAGCTGCCCCGAGCCCGCGCCCCGGCCCACCGGCCGGCCGGCGCTCAGACCGAGAGCAGGTCGCTGAACGCGCGCTCCATGCAGCGCCGCAGCAGTTCGGGTTCGCTCACCGCGGCGCGGTCGAGGTTGATCCCCATGTCGAGGCTGTGGTTGTAGCTGAGCAGCGTGAGGTTGAACGCCACCCCGCCCAGCGGCCCGACCGGGTAGTTCTCCAGCACCTGCGCACCCGCCAGGAACATCGGCATCGGTGCGCCGCGCACGTTGGAGGTCGCGAAGTCCACCGTCTGCGCCTGCTGGCGGGCGAGGCGGGTGACGAGCGACGTCGGCAGCGTGGCCGCCACCGCGGCGAGCGTCTCGAGCGAACCGCCGGCCGTGGCCTCCTTCGCCGCACCCGTGGCGGCCTGGATCGCCTGGAACCGGTCGCCGATCGGCATCTCGCCGGTCGGCACCATCATGCGTGCGAGCGAGAACGCGTTCGCCCCGGACTCCTCCGTGCGCGTGCTCACGGCCATGCTGGCGCGCAGCGCCTCGACCGGCGCACCCAGCTCGCGGTGGTAGCGGCCCGCGGCCTCGGCCGCCCGGGTCTCGCTGAACGGCGCACGCAACACCTCCATCCGGCGCTGCAGCGACCGTGCGGTCCACAGCGGCGAGTGCGCCTGCTCGGTGTCGTTCAGCTGGTTCATGACCCCGCGGATCGTGTCGGCCGCGGCGTTGCCGGCGTCGGGGATGCCGGTCGGGTCGGCGAGCAGCTCCTTCACCTGGCGGATCAGACCGAGCGGCAACCGCAGGCTGCCGGCCACGAGATCGCGGAGCAGGTCCTGGTTCGCCTGGGCCGACACCTCCTCGGCGGGGCGCTCCAGCAGCGCCGGGTCGAGCGGTGGCGGTTCGGGAGCGTCGCGCTCGAAGTCCAGGAACTGCAGCGACATCTGCACGCTGGTCTCGCCGTCGGCGATGGTGTGGTGCAGCTTCTGGATCACGGCCGAGCGGCCGCCGCGCAGGCCGTCGACCACCACGAACTGCCACAGCGGCCGGGTGCGCTCGAACGGATCGCAGGCCACGAGGCTCGCGAGGTCGAGCAGTTGGCGCATCGACCCGGGCTTCGGCAGCGCCATGTGGCGCACGTGGTAGTGGATGTCGAAGTTGGTGTCGTCCACCCACATCGGGGCGGTGAGGTTCACCGGCACCGGCTGCACCCGCTGCCGCAGCCGGGTGACGACGTGGGTGGCGCGCTCCATCCGGGCGATCAGCCGGTCGACGTCGATCGGCCGGTCGAGGATCGTGACGTTCGCGAACGTGCTCGAGAGGTGCGGGTCCTTCTCGAGTCGCCACATGAGGCCTTCGGCATCGCTCATCCGGCGATCGAACGTGGGCAGCTCCGCCATGGGCGACGAGGCTAGCGCTGCGCCGGTGGCCACCCCGCGGCCAGGGCGGGCGCCCGTGGGCATGACGTGACGCCCGGTGATCAGCCGAGGGTGGCGGCGGCACCGGAGAGCAGCGCGATCGCGGCCAGACCGAGACCGACCACGAGGCCGCCGACGACGTCGGAGGGGTGGTGGATGCGCACCACGGCGCGGCTGGTGGCCACCACGAGTGCGATCGCGAACCACAGCGGTGCCCACGGCCACGACGTCCACACCGTGAGCAGCGTGGCGGCGAACGCGGCCGACGACGCGTGGCCGCTCGGGAAGCTCGACGTGCGCGGCCGGCGGACGGGGAACCGCGGATCGCCCGTCTCGGTGGGCCGGGTGCGGCGGAACATCCGCTTGATCACCTGGTTGACGATCAGGCTCTCGACGCCGATCAGGGCAGCGAACACGAGCCACTCGCGCCAGTCGCGCCGCACCAGGAGGCCGACGACGGCGCCGATCAGCTGCCACACGAGGCTGAAGTCGCCGACGGTGCTCGCGAGGTGGAACACGCGGTCGACACCACGGCGGTCGCGCCACGGTTCGAGCGCCCGATCCGCGCTGGCGTCGAACGCGGCGACCCGGTCGGCCAGGCTCATCGGGCGGGGACGGGGTGGCTCATGCCGCGGCGAGGCGACCGAAGACCTCCGGTGCCTCGACACGTGCGCGCTCGGGGTCGCCACCGAAGGCCGGACACCAGGTCTGGAACGCGCACGACGAGCACAGCGGACCCTGCCGCGGCCGGAAGTCGCCGGTGGTGCACGCCTTCTCCACCGCCTTCCACACGGCGGTGGTACGCGTGGTGATGAAGCGCACCGACTGCTCGGACGGCACGGCGGTGATCGTCTCGCCCGAGCGCAGGTACATGAGCCGGATCGCGGCCGGCCGCTGACCGAGCACCGACTCGCACAGGAAGGAGTAGAAGTGCACCCCACCGAGACGCCGCTGTTCGTAGGCGAGCGAGGGGGAGCGACCGGTCTTGTAGTCGGTGACGATGAGCTCGCCCTCGGGACCGAGCTCGAGCCGGTCGATGATGCCGCGCAGGGTGAGGTCGCCCACCTGCGCCTCGAGCCGCAGCTCGAGGCCGATGTCGCGCACCCGGGTGGGGTCCTCCATCCGCAGGTAGGCCTGGACCAGCGTCCAGGCGTCGTCGACGAAGGCCTGTGCCGCTGCGGCGTCGAGCCCGAGCAGCACGAACTCGGGGTCGACCGCGTACTCGTCGACCGCCCGCCGGAACGACCACTCGACGACCTCGCCGACCCGCTCGTCGGCGGGGTGGGTGAACAGCAGTTCGAGCGCCCGGTGGACGAGTGAGCCCTTGGTGGCGTGCGGGCTCGGCGGCTCGGGGAGCTTCTCGATGCTCGCGAACCGGAACGCCATGGGGCACGACGTGAACGCGTCGACCCGGCTGGGCGAGAGGCTGGTGGGGACGGCGAAGCTCACGAGCGCCAGTGTACGAAGGGGGTGCGCGTCAGGAGAGGTACCCGGCCACCAGCGCCGCGATCTCGTCGGGGTGGGTCATCGGGGCGAAGTGGTCGAGCTCGGGGCGTTCGAGGTAGGTGCCGTTCGGGAGCCGTTCGGCCACGCCGGCGGCGATGTTGGAGGGCTGCATCGGCTCCACCCGCCCGGCGATGACCAGCACGGGCGTGCGGATCTCGGTCAGCACGTCCCAGGTGCGGTGCTCGCCGCCGGTCTCGAAGGTCTGCGCCTCGGTCTCGGGCAGGCACTTGAGGTGCACCTGGCCGTCCTCGCCCTCGCGGAACCCGAAGCGCACGTAGGCGTCGAGCGCCGCCGGGGTGAACCCGCCGAGCGGCGGCTTCGACGCGTAGTTGGCGATCGCCGCGTCGTGGCTGGGGAACACCGCACGCCGGCGCCGGGCGCCGGCTGCGAGTGGGCTCTCGTCGCCCGGGGGACGGATCCCGGTCGGCGGGAACACGATCGGCTCGAACACCACGAGACGCGAGAACAGCGACGGGTCGCGGTGCGCTGCGATGAGCAGGCACGCGCCACCCATCGAGTGACCGAACGCGACGATCGGGCCGCCGGCGACCTCGCGCATCGCCGAGGCCATCGCGACGGCGTCGTCGCCGTAGCGCTGCCAGTCGACGCGGCCCTCGGGGCGCGGGCTGTCGCCGTGGCCGCGGTAGTCGAACGCCACCGCGTGGAACCGGTCGCCGAGCACCTCGGCCATGGGGAGGTAGCAGCGCCCGTGGAAGCCGGTCGCGTGGCTCACGAGCAGCACGGGGCCACGGCCGCCCAGGTCGTGGACGGCGAGCCGCACGCCGTCGGTGGAACCGACGCCGTCGAGCGGTGACGTGGCGCGGGGGGTGTGCGACGGGTCGGGCATCAGTCGCGGGCTCGCTTCGCCTCGTCCTTCTTGCGGCCCCGGCGACGCCACCACATACCGAACAGCCGGTCGAGCAGGACGCCGAGCACCATCGCCATCAGCAGCGACCAGCGGATGGTGGTGTCCCAGTCGAACAGCCAGAAGTTGACGTTGATCGTCTCGCTGTTCTGGAAGAAGAAGATCACCGCCAGCACGGCCACCACGCCGAAGCCGATCAGCGACGGGCTCACCCCGTTGCCGCCGCTCGCGGCGTTGGTGTCGTTCGCGCGCAGGCCTCGCTGGCGCTTCTGGTCCTTGTCTCGGTCGTCGAAGTTCATCGCCATGGGGCGAACCTTACGCCTTGGGCTCGCGTGGCAGACCGAGGAGCCGCTCGCCGATGATGTTGCGCTGCACCTGGCTCGTGCCGCCGGCGATGCGTCCGCCCGGGGCCGCCAGCATGCCGAAGGCGTCGGGGCCGTCGAGCGTGGCGTCCATGCCCGCCAGGTCGCCGCGCAGCATGGAGGTCTCGAACATCATCTCGGTGATGCCGAGCTTCATCAGCGACGCCGCCGTGGACGCGATCGGGCCCTGGCGCTGCGCCATCGCCTTGTAGCTGCTGCCCTTCGAGATCAGCGCGGCGAGCTGCTGGCGCTCGATCGCCGAGAGGTCGCGCCCCTCGGCGAGGCGCGCCATGCTCTCGAGTCGCCGTTCGAGGCCGATCACGCTGGTGCCGATGTGGCCCCGCTCGCTGGTGAGCACCGCCATGCCGACACCCCAGCCGCCGTGCAGCGGCCCGAGCAGGTTCGCGGCCGGCAGGTGCACGTCGGTGAAGAACACCTCGTCGAACTCGGCCTCGCCGGTCATCTGCTTCAGCGGTCGGATCTCGATGCCCGGCAGGTCCATCGGGCACAGGAAGAACGAGATGCCCTCGTGCTTCTTCGCCTCCGGATCGGTGCGGGCCATGAGGATGCCCCAGTCGCTGTAGCGGCCGCCGCTGCACCACACCTTCTGGCCGTTCACGATGAAGTCGTCGCCGTCGCGCTCGGCCTTCGTGCTCAGGCCGCCGAGGTCGCTGCCCGCGCCCGGTTCGCTGAACAGCTGGCACCACAGGCGATCGGCGCGCACGGTGGGGCCGAGGTGCTGCGCCTTCTGCTCGTCGGTGCCGAACTTCAGCACCGCACCACCGGTGAGCACGAGGCCCACCATGTTGAACACGGGCGGTACACCGGCGAGGGCGCACTCGAGCATCCAGATCGAGTTGTGCTCGGGCGTGAGGCCACGGCCGCCGTACTCGACCGGCCAGTGGATGCCGGCGTAGCCGGCCTCGTGCACCTTGCGATGCCACGCGACGCCCTGCTCCACGAGGTCGGGCGGGCAGATCGCGCCGTAGTCGCGCGGCGCGCCCGCACGGTTGGCGGCGAGCCATGCGCGCGCCTCGAGCTGGAAGTCGTCGACCGAGATCACGCGCCGACCGTATCGCCCGCATGCGATGGCCTTCGAAGCGATCGTCCTCGGGCGCGACACGGGCGCACCCCGAGGGGTGCGCCCGTGTCGAGAGGCTGCTGGGGTCGTGCCGCCCGTTCGAACTACTTGAAGAAGGGGAGGAACATGGCGGTCTCCTCCGCCAGGTTGTTCGGCACGCCGTAGCCCGACTGGTCGGTGACGGTGGCCCAGTTGTCGCGCAGGTCCTCGGGGGTGAGGTCGGCCTTGTGGTAGCCCTGGGTCTCGGCGATGAACACGTGCGCCACGCGGCCGCCGCCGACGGAGAAGGTCTGGCCGCTGACCGGGCAGTCCTCGTGGGCGAGGTAGGTGACGATCGGCGACACCAGGCCCGGGTCGAGCTTGTCGCCGAGGGCGCCCATGATCGTCTCGGTCATGCGGGTGAGGGCGAGCGGGGCGATCGCGTTGGCCTTGATGTTGTACTTCGCACCCTCGACGGCGAGCACGCGGGTGAAGCCGACGAGGCCCATCTTCGCCGCGCCGTAGTTGGTCTGGCCGAAGTTGCCGAAGATGCCGGCGGCCGACGAGGTGGAGATGATCCGGCCGTAGCCCTTCTCGCGCATGATCGTCCAGGCCGGCTGGGTGACGTGGAAGGCGCCCTTCAGGTGCACGTCGAACACCGGGTTCATCAGGTCGGGCTCCATGTTGTGGAACGCCTTGTCGCGCAGGATGCCCGCGTTGTTGATGACGATGTCGACGGTGCCGAAGGCGTCGACGGCGGTCTGCACGATCGCCTTGCCGCCCTCCGGGGTGGCCACGCTGTTGGTGTCGGCGACGGCCTCGCCGCCGAGCGCCTTGATCTCGTCGACGACGCGCTCGGCCGCGCCCTTGTCGCTGCCCGTGCCGTCGACGGCGCCGCCGAGATCGTTCACCACCACGAGCGCACCACGCGAGGCCAGCAGGAGCGCGTGCTGCCGCCCGAGGCCACCGCCCGCACCCGTGATGATCGCCACCTTGCCGTCGAAACCGAGCTGAGTCATGGGGCAGCAAGCTACTCAGGGGCCGTTCCAGGTGTCGAACCCGCTCCGTGCCTGCACGCTCCCGTTGCGGGCCCGGGCACGGCTCGCAGACCGAGTCGCAAATGGGCGAACAACCGTTTCGGTGGCTCGTCAGCGGGACACGGACCCTGACGTCGAAGAGGAACGACACTCAGCCATCCGGTGCGGCGCGGCCCGGTGTTCCGACGAGACGGCGGATCGACCTTCTCAGGGTTTCGCTGTCCCGGGTGTCTGGTCGAGAAGCTCGAAGAGTTCGGGATGCTCGTCGATGATCGCCTGCTCGATCGCGAACTGGGCGTCGATGAGACCTGGCTGGGCCTTGGAGTCGCAGCTGACCGATGCTGCCGCTGCGTCACGTTCGTAGTCCTGCATCTCGGTGAGTTCACCTGGCGGAACGTCGTCGCCGTACTGACCGATCAGCGCGTTGTATCGCTGGAACGCCAGCGTTGCCGGGTCGCCCTCGAAACCTGCGGCCCTCCAACATCCCGACTGCTCACGCTCGAATTCGAGCCACTCAGGGGACGCGAAGAACCGCCTCTGCGCTTCATCCTGTAGTTCGCCGATGAGTACTCGAGCGGCACGTGGTGGTCGGGTCGAAGCGAATGCCCTCCCGTAACAGCCTTGATCATCGGCCATCTCGGCCACCACTGTCTGATCGCCTTGCAGGGCGAGGAGATATGCCGACCGGGCATTGGGGTCCAGCCGCTCGAGCCGCTCGGCGTTGGGATCAGGTGCTTCGACCGTCACGGGGTCCATCGGGAGCTGGATGGAGTATCCGAACCCATAGTCAGGATCAGGAGAACGAGCGGGAACTTGTTCGACGTACGGCAGGGGTTCGTACACGAATCCTGACTCGGCCATACAACGCTGCAACTCGCGCTGCTCAGCGTCGAAGCGGTCGCGATCGGACACGGATCCGAGGCCGAGAGACTCGAGAGGCCCTCGTGGCACCGTCTCGGCGCGAGGGGTGCTCACCACGACGCCATCAGTCGGGCTGCTGCATCCGCTCGCGATCACCAACGTCACGGCCATTCCGAGAATCGGTCGTGCCCCACGATGAGATGTGGACCGCTGCGCCGGCATTACGAGACGGTGACGTTCCAGCGGCTCATGCCCCCGCCACACGTCGTGCCACAACCAGTGAAGGAGTAGGGGACCTCCACGGTGTATCCGCCGACGGCGAGCCGATTACCCAAGGTGAACACGGGTGAATCTGAGATCGCGCAGTTGGTGAACGTACGAGTCGGACTCGTTCGGACGATTCCGCCGACCGAACGCCTGAGGACTGGAGCCGACACGGTCGAGGAGATGTTGTTCGGTGGGTTGGATG